>Ga0315905_10008868_pt1 | contig 10180 bp, 12 predicted proteins | sample LakEriMetagenome_5_FD_203522 | JGI IMG/M metagenome (GOLD analysis project Ga0315905, IMG submission 203522) | Freshwater fungal communities from buoy surface, Lake Erie, Ohio, United States - Buoy 4 MA121 | ecosystem: Environmental > Aquatic > Freshwater > Lake | place: USA: Lake Erie, Ohio... | reverse complement strand
ACATATTTGAGCTCTCATCATTGTACACATCAATACATATACTACTACGCATATTTCACGCACAAATGCACTGGCAGGCAGGCAGGCACGCACACACGCACGCACGCAAAGGCCACCTGGTGAAGGGGGAGGAGGGTTTTGGTGTTCGATGATACTATAGGGGGACCTGGAGACGGGCAATGGTGGTGGTGGTGGAGGAGTACTTCTATAGTACATAGTATTGGTATTCAATGATACTCTAGGGGGACCTGGAGAGGGGCAATGGTGGCATCGCGAGATTTCAAAGGGTCCAACGTGTACCACAGTGACACAAGCCCTGAGTTGTTTCGAGCCTTGACATCAATTCCCAAAAGTCAGTGCCCTAGTATATGTACTATATGAAACCACTAAGTACAGAACTTTTGAGAATATGTGCCGGGTCGAGGGAGGCGAGCTGGACCTTCGCTGATTCCGCTGCTTCCAAGGCCTTCTCCCACCGCACCAGCATTGGCTGCATTCCCGCCGTGATCTCTGTATTTCGCCGTGTCAGCGATTGCCCGTACTCGTGTCTTTGTGTGTGTGCGCGCGAGTGCGTGGTGTGTTTCCGTTTATTAATTCTTCGTCTTCAAAATTTGTACACACAATGTACTTTGACAACAAATAGATGACACGCCTGTGGCATTTTCTGGCTTGGGCTTGGGTGCAATGGCCGCAAGGAGCGGACTGATGGGCTTGTCGGTTGTCGCGCTGCTCTCCGGACCGCTGGACCGCCGGAAGAAATAGATGCCACCTGCCGCCACGCCCACACCGCCCACAGCGGCAGCCACCTTGCCCTCATCCAGGCGCTTGCTGGATTGAGCGGGCTCCTTCGTGTCCACGGCCTTTCCTTGGAGTGCTCTGGTCGGCTGCGGGGCGGCTCAACCAGCGCAGGCCAATGGTATCAGTTCGCTGGATCGCTAGCCAGGCACGCACATTCTGGACAATCCACGAAAACACACCCTCCGCTCTGCAACATGCACGGATGCCTACGCGAGGTGCCTCCCAAAGTCCCCCCCAAATCACCACTGCCGCTTGCCTGCCTGTATTCCTATATTGTGCACAGCCGGTGAGCGTCTACTCACCTGGGGCGCCGCGCAAGCCAGGGAGACCGCCGCCAGCACCGCGGCCACCTTGCCAGCCACCTTGCTCTTGAGTGACGAACTATTGGGTTCGGGGGACGCCATAGAAGGCCGCTGATCGCACATGCCGACAGGCCAGCCGCCGCGCGCGGCGCTGGCCGCACGCCCTGGCATACAGGTGCGGCCGAATCCCTCCGCTCCCTATTGTCCAACGTGCATGAGATAGAGTGCATCCCCGGAAGCGAGCTCGCAATTCCTCGCACGCCCGGACGCGCTAAGCGATGGGCGCACAAGTTAGAGGGAACGGCGCACAGCTTTCCGCTGGATCCGCGTTGCAGGACCTGCAGAGCCAGTGCTGCCAGCACTAGCATTAAGACCGACATGCCCGTTCTGTCCATTTTCTGTGACTGTAAAGCCCGATGCGACTGATCAGCTTTGGAGTGAAAACAGTGAAGCGATGTGGTTTTGATCCCAGAAATGTGTAGTACATCTGAACACCCGACCCGCTCCGACTACGTCTCGCCCCTGCCTCCCCCCTTCGGTGTCCAAGTGGGCGGCATACATGGACTTATTCGGGAACTGTTGCTCACCAGCAAGCAGTAACAGTTCTAACAGTAAAACTGTCATGACAAAGATCGAAGAGAAGGTCGAACCGGAACGAGGTGAGCAGAGGGCGCCGAGTGCACGCACCCGCACCCGCACCCGCGCATCCCCCACCCCGATTTCCTTTCTTCGATCAGGAGTGGCTGCGCGACGCCTTTCGGCGTCGGACAGGAGCTGCAATGCGGCTGCGGCTGCTGGCTGTGCCGCAAGTGAGGGTAAAACGAAGCTGACTCACGGCCCGCCGTTTGGGGTCCCGCCCCCTGGGTATGCTGTGTCCGCGGAAGTGTGCGCAGCCAAGGGCCAGTATTCACCATTTCATTCGAACACGTCCCCGCGCCTGCCCAAGACAATGTGCCCACCTGGGAGCAGGCCTGCTTCCCTGTCAACAGAGCGTTGCGGGGTGCTCTCCTGTCCCCTTGTGCACTGTGCAGAAAGCAGCTGTGTGGTGCATTACAAACATCTCCGCCGTGTCATAAACCCCCGCGATGTTTGCAATGCCACTGCCATTTGATGGGGCGGCGGTTGCGGCTTGCTGCGGTGCCAGGTGGGTATCATGTTCGAAACGGAATGGGACAAAGAGCACGGGTGTTGTCAAATCGAAGGCATAGCACAGTATTCAGGTGACATTTGCGCCAGCCTCAATCTGAAGCGCAGGAATCGCATGCATGGCGGGCTTTGTCGATAGGCACGGCCTGACATATGTGTTTTTCGGCGCCATTTGTCTGTGCTTCCAGAGGCTTACGAGTCGAAGGTCCTCGAAAAAGGCGACATGTGAGTCTGTGTCCTGAAGCAAGTTCTAAACCGATGCAATAAAGCCCGTTGCACCTCGAGCGCCCTGCCAGTACATTGTGTCTGGTGCGCCAAACTAGCCCCTGGGTAATAGTGAACTAAGTTAGTAGGCCAACGCTGAAGGTGGGCCAAGCTAGCCCCTGGGCAATCGTCAACTAGTTCAGCCTCGCCAATAGTCAACTAGTTGTACGTTGCCCTCGTAACGTTTCCACCCAATGTGCTATGCGGGTAGGCTGTGGGAGGTCGACGGCAAGTCGGCGGCACGAAAATCTCTTCCGCAGCTGTCTGGCATGATCATGGGACCCGCCGGCTCTACGGTAAGTGTTGTGTGCACATGTATTCATTTTGCATTAATGCACGTACGTAAACATTATGTCTGCGATGATGGTAGTAATGTGTGTGTGTTTGTGTATCGTGTTATATAGATTGTGTTTGTGTGTGTGTTCAGATTTTTGCGTGTGTGCGTGCGTATGAGTTATGCATGTGTGCGTGTGTGCGCGCGTGCTGTCTGTCGCTCGGTATGCACATATGAACTTGTGTGTGTGTATACATATGCATGTGTGTGTGTGTGTGTGTGTGTGTGTGTGTGTGTGTGTGTGTGTGTGTGTGTGTAAGCATAATAGTATGCGTGCATGCGTGCATTTTTTTTGTCTGGGTATGTGCACACTTACAGGGTGTGTGTGTGCGTGTTCTCATGCGTGCGTCGGCACGTGCGCGCGTGGATTGGTGCAGGTGGAACTGACATTCAAGAAGCCAGCCGGGAATCTTGTGACAATCACCGTGACCCGCATCAGCCCGCTGTCGTTTCTGTCCAAGAGCAGACCGGTGTTTCTCCCCTGCGACTCCCTGCGTGCGTGACTTGGCCACACGTCACACGTCTTGACTTGGCCACACGTCACACATCTTGTGTATGCGCCGTTTCCACCCACCGTTTTGTCTCTCTCTTTCGTTCGCGCTGCCTCCCTCTCGCGCGCGCTCTCTGGTGCAACAGTCATCGTTGGCCTCCTCCACCGCTGCCGCGTTGTCTGCCCTCGGCGGAAATTCACGACCAAGCAGCAGCGTGATCCCGAGTGAAGGATGGAGGGGGGAAGGGGGGGAGACGGTGAGGGAGCAAGAGGTGTAAGGGGCCCACGCGGGACAGGGACGCAACAGTCAAATCTGCTAATTTTGTTACGTGTTGCGGGTCAAAAACCATCGTGCGGTGATAACTACCCTGAAAGACGGAGCAGCAACATGTACCCAGAGCGCTCAACGCTATTAGCCTTCACTCACACGCCCGCACACGCTCTTGCTCTCATGAGCATCTACCATGCCCCTTAAGCTCTTTGCTGTTTCGTGGAGCCTGTCTCTCTCTCAGCCTAACAGCGTGAGGCTGGACTTCACGTGGAGTAAAAATAGCGATTTCAAAATGCACATAAGGTCTTGTAGCAGGGCGCGTCTGGGGCATGCGCGCATACTGATGGCATGTGCGCATCTCTCTCTCTCTTACTATAGTCTCTCCATCTCTACGAGCCTACTGAATATCAGGAAGCTTAGTGTCTACTGAATATCAGGAAGCTTAGTGTCCCACTTGTCCTTCTCAACCATGCCCATCGCCTGGAATTTCTTCAATATACCTGTTCACGTTCACACGACAGAAACAGGGACACAACACGAGGTTTAAGAGTCCAAAATACATTTGGGACATTTGGGCAGGCTCGAATACTTGCCTCTGCCTTTACCCGCCCCCTGGCGCCACGTAACTCCCTCCCTCCATCGCACTCTCTCCCCGATCTCGCGACTCTCCGCCATGCGAGACCCTGCGGCCGACGCCGGGCGGCGGCTCAAGGACACTCACCGAGCACCTCCTTCTCCGACATGCCCTTGACGCTGACCTCCTCCACCTTCCCCTCTGCAAATTCGGCCTGTATGATGGGCTCAAAGTTGGGGTCCGAGCGCTCGCGTACCAGAAACCGCAGAGAGGGGTTAAGCCCCTTGAGAAACTGGTAGTGGTTCTCGATGACGGCCCTGTGGCATGCGGCAGGCTCATGGTGTCACCGCGGGGGGACGGCCTGCCCGGGGGCAGGAAAGGACGGTTTGACAACCGCGGGACGTGCAGCATCACAAATGCGAGACCTCACGCTCGCGGGTGTCTCCCTCCCGTGCCTCCCAGGCACCCTTGAGGGCCCCCGCAGAACCCGCCCTGCGCTGCCAGGATCGGGCGCTCCTAGGCTGCGTCCCAGCGGGGAGCCAGACCAAGCGGGGCAAGGCGGAATCACCTGCAGCCGTCTGACTGCGGCACCCTGGGGTTTAGCATGAAGCGCAGCTCCTTGATCGTCGTGCTCAAACCCGCCCGCCAAGGCATGGTCGCTCGGGACAGAGTTGGATACCGAAAGAGGAATATATTGAAGGGCTTGACAGTACAGAGAATCAAACTTTTGATACTTGTACCAGTTTTGAATTTTAATTTCTTTGAGCCGAAATTCCCTTTTTGTCGGGAGGCAAAACGTGCCCCTACAAATCCAGTGCGCTTTGGATTTTGTACTTTCCCGGTGTGTGTGTGTGTTTATTACTGCAGCCCATACAACGGTGATCAGAACACCTCCGGAACACTGGCTTTTCGTCAGTACGGGAAAAATGGAAGAGGAGCGGGTGCTGCTGGCGGCGCAGCCGAGCCGGCGGCGCATGCCGGTGGTGCTAGGCTCCGTGGTGGTGCTGTTGCTGGGTGCGTGCGCGATGGCGGCGGTCGTCTGGCACCAGCGGTTGCTTGTGCAGGGCCCCGTCGAGCTGGCGGCGTCCAAGCCGTGGGGGATCGACTTTGACATCAGATACGCCCGTGGGGAGCGGCAGTGGCAGATTACGAACCTCGTGCTGCACCCGCCGGCGCCGCCACCCGCGGCAGGCAAGGCACCGCCCATGGTCATGACCAAGGCCACGTTCCCCTACTACGAGCTGCAGGCGATGAACAAGGCCGACGCCAAGGTCAAGGAGAAGCTCGCGGACCCCGAGGTGGACCCGGCGGCCAAAGAGGCCATGGAGGCAGGCATAGCGAGCAACTCGGGTGCGCTGGAGTCTGCTATCGGCTGCGCGGAGGGCTCGCAGCCTGGCTCGAGCATCAAGACAGCCTGTCCGGGCATGGGGTCTGGCAAGCCGCAGGTGGTCAAGCGCCAGTGGAACATGGGGTTCCCGCCGCAGGTGGGCGCAGCAGCACAGGGCGCAGCAGCATTCAAGCGTCGGGGCCTCACTGGCGGTGATCTTGATAGGGGACAGACTGATTAATGAATGCCCTCTCTCTAGAAAGGCGTGATTACCCTGGTGCCTTGCCTACACCTAATCCGGAAACGCGCGGGCGCGCGTTTGATCGGCGCCCTACGTGGCCCTTTTGATCGGCGCCCTGTGTGGCCTTCGCACCCGGCCCCCTGCCTACCCGGGCGGTGTCACCCGCGCCCGCCCCCGGAGTGCTCAGGGGGCGAGCAGACGGGGCAGCGACAGCTCGCTGCTGTCACGCGAGCGAGGCGCGACAACTAGGCACGCATGGCTCTAGTTGGAGCTATGCAACGGTAGCTATGCAACGTTCATGGTGAGCCCCTGTCCTTTGCGTTCCCCAGCGCCTTTTGCATGCCTCCACTCATGCCCGGGCACACAACCGCCATCCTCTCCTACCGCTCCCCCTTCAAATAGATCAACCGCAACAACACAAAAAGAAGTGACACGTTTGTCTCCTTACAAAAGAGCTGCAACACGTCGTGTGTGACAAAAGAGCTGCAACACGCACGCCTTGAACAAAAATCTGGACAACAGCGTTTTGCCTGCTTCTACCTCCCGAAGGTTCTTTTAGTGCCCATTCCTCATTCCTACAAATTTTTAAAAAAGTTTCCGTGTGGCAAATTTTGAAAGTGCCTTGTGATCAACAAGTGCGATCTGGTACAGAGGGGTGAAGGAGGCGGGACTAGAGACTAGCGGAGGTGAGCTCTGACAAGAGCTTGTCGAGCCGCAAATGAGTAATTTTGTTCTGCTCCGCTGCTCCGTTGATGAGCTCCTCCTCCGGCGTGTTGTTAAGACGGCTTTTGAGGATGCCCAGCATCTCTTCTGCCGACTTTCCAGTTGCACACACGATGTACCTGACCATACACGCGCACAACAGGAATCATGAGCCGGAGGGATGCACGAACGCTCATCAATGGCTGAGCGCGGGTCGTTGATTGCAGAGGGTTTGGAATTAAGGGTTTAGGGTTCAGGTCCCTGTGGCCAGTCTCGCAACCATGGCACAAAAAAGAGGTGAAGAACCTTTGTGACGGGACTGGGAGCACAAGTACAAAACCAAAGGGAGCAGTTACCTGAAACCCATCTTCACCTCATAGTCACTGTTGCCCTGCGCCATGGCGGCTGTGGTGCCGCTCGAGGCGTTTTGCATCCCCTTCTGCTCGTTCGAAGCCCATTTGCCGCCATGCTCCTTCGCTCCCTTTGAGTCTCCAATCTTGGGGTGAGCCAAAAATGCCTCAAGAATATCCTGGAACGTCCTGTACTTAAGTCGTGCGCGCGAATTCCTACACACCCCGCCCTACTCTCCCACTCGACCTTGTGCAGGCTGATGCGCATTCGGAACTGTGCGTGGCGAGCGGCTGCAGGCGCGAGCGACGCTTGTGCAGTATGCCTACCCGCGGAGCACCTCAAGCCCCTGCGCTCAGCAGAAACAAAGACAGCCTAGCCTATTCACGCTCACCTGCCGCCCACAGGCGGACCACACACTGTCGGACTTGCGCTTGAGCTCTTCGGCGCTGCCAAATGGCATCACCGCCACCATGCCCTGTGCCAACGCCCACCAGATACCTTTAAGTTTGCTGCGGCAGAGTTTTGCACGACATGTCGTGCAAAGGCGTGGTGCTAACGCGTCCGGGAATGCCCGAGCGCACGCGGGCAGAGGCGCTGCGGGCGCTCCGACCTCGGCGTACTTGGTGCTGCCGCAGCAGGCCTTGAAGGCGGCCAGGGCTTCTGTGCGTGACATGCCATTGATGCGGTCCATCGTGCGCCTCGACATGAGCACCGGCCACCGGCCCTGGCCAAAATTTAACACACTTAACGCGTGTTTCCTCCGGTGGAAACCGCACAACAAAAGAATATCTTTGTTTCTCAGAATGTTGTTTGTATTGCGGTTGCGTTGAATTTGCCTGGAGGCACGGGGAGCACGGGGGGGAGGATGGCGGATGTCTACGTGGGCAGAGCGAACCGGCCAACGTCGGCCGTAGAAAAGACTCGGAGCGTGCGCGAGGGCGGCACCATGCTGCGTCCCGCGTCCGCGGGCGTGTGGCGCGGCAAGCCCACGAACTCGGCGCTGGGAACAGCCAAGGACAGGGGCCTGCTCACAGACATGACGAGCGAGGAGAGCGCGACTTCCCGCAGCTCCGCGAGCGAGGCGTCGCAGCAGGGGGCAGTGCAGGGCCTGCGCGACCGGGTGGGGAAGGCCAGCGTGTCGCGGGCGTCGTCTGCGTCGTCAACAAATAGCATCCGACGCACAGACGGCGATTCCAGGAAGAAGGGCGCAGACGTGTGGATGGTGGCACCGATTCACGCGCCGCCCGCGGGCCGCCAGGGCTGGGGCGAGGACAATCAGGCAGAGAAACACAGCAAATGGGGCAGTCCGAGCGGGGGCGGGGGCGACGGCAGCACAAACTACTTGCTACTCTCCGAGCGAATACGGAAACTCTCACGGCTGCCGAGCGAGAAGGACCGCAACCGGCTCCAGCGATTGGAGGAGTCCCTGCAAGCAGCAGCGAGTGGTGGAAGGTCGGCGAAGCCATATCTAGATATCCTTGAGCGGCTTGGGCGGCTGTACAACTCGATAGCAATGCAGTATCTGCAGCAAGGCGAGCACAGTTTCGCTCTCATCTTGCTGCAGAGCGCTGAGTCGCTCATCTCCGAGAGCGTTGCAGGCATCCCATCTCTAGAGCCGCTGAAAGGGCTTACGTACAATAACCTGGGGTGCTATTTTCGGCGAGAGGGGATGCCGATGGAGGCACTGAAGTGGCTGCGGCAAGCGCATGACATTGAGCAGCGTGTTGGCCAAGACTCGTCTCGCTCGTCCACCTTTCTGAATCTCTGTGCTGTCTACTCACTTTTGGGCAAGCATCTGGAGGCTCTGCAGTGCGCGACGCAGGCGCTGAAGCACCTCAAGGCGGTGCTGCAGCGAAACCCTGATGCTTCGCTCTCAGCTACTGTGCCAGGAATGGAAAAGGTCGACACAGCCTCTATGCTCGCCATCGCCTACCACAACATTGCCGTCGAGCAGGAGTATCTCTCACGCTTTGATGAAGCAGTGGGGTCATACCGGAAGGCGCTCGAGGTTGCAGAGACGCAGTGCGGATCCAGCTCGCAGCTTGCCGGCAAGATTCGCCTGGCGCTCGCTGCTGCTGACAATGCGGCTCAGGCTGCTGCATGCACTAGCCTCGATACCGAGACTTCCGTAGCGTCACTCGAGTCGCGTGCCGTGGGCGAGCACTATGCGTCTCTGGCAGGGCGAGGTGGAGCAAGGAAGGAACAGGAGGCACGCGCTTCCTCCAAGAGGGAGCGCACGAGTGGCAGCGAGCACGGCCAACATCGCGACAAGAGCAGAGAAGAAACTGACATGACCATCCAAAGCATGTCGGTGGACAGTCTCTCGGAGGCTGGCAGCGGTGGGGCGCAACGGAAAGAGGCACAGGATCGCGTGCCCTCGGCAAGTGCAGGCAAAAGTGTTGAAGACAAAGGTGACCGTGACCAGCGCGTCGCCGTGCAGAATGAGAGCTCGCTGGGCAGCGAGAGGTCGCGCGGGTCAGGTTCGAGCAGAGAGCGGAGTAAACGGCCGCTCTCAGCTGCGCGTCTTCCGACAAACGATGCCTCCTCCTCCGTCGACGCCCCGGTTTACCCTCCCCAAAGTCGAGTGAAACGACACTCACGCAAGACAGCGCGACCGCGCACGGCCGGGCGGGAGCGAATGGCGGATCAGGATCGCGAAGAATTGCTGGCCATGACCGATCCGTCCTCTTCTGATGCTGGAGAGTACGAGGCCGTTGCGGATGATGCGGCCTTGTCAGATAACGAGTCGCAGGCTGCTTGGCAAGCAGGCAACAAGTCATGGGAAAGTGGGCAGGAGGGAGGAGAGGGCGCCAGCGTGTTTGGCGGCAAGTCGCAAGAGGCCGAGTCGTGGAGCAAGCGTCGGAATGGCCGTCCAATGTCTGCCTCGCGTCCTGCTGACTCCCTCCTCCCCACGAGCTGCACGAGTCAAGCACGCACGCGTGCTTCGCGCAAGACTGCGAGACCGAGAACAGCGGGGAGGGAGCGCATGCGGGAAACGGACAGGGAGGATTTGCTGGTGCTCAGCAGCGCGTCGGAGGATGGCGGCAGCTACGAATACTTGTCAGAGGGCGATGATGATGCGCCACACCGGAGCTCTGCTGTTACGCGTGTTGAGGATAGGGCCTCTGGGAAGGAGGTGCGTGTCGGGCGCGGGACGAGCGAGAGGAGGAGCGAGAGCTCGAGTGCACGGGTGGATCAAGGCGGAGGGGAGCAAGGCGGAGTGGGTAAGCGGCGTGGCAATCGCCCACTCTCGGCAGGGGTCTCGTTCAATTCACCGTCGAATGTTGTGCATATGATCCGCCCGCAGTCAGCGCCAGCAGTGCGTCTGGACGGCCGGCCAGCCGCCGGTGCACGTGGTTCCCGTGGCGCACGACCTGGTC
>Ga0315905_10008867_pt1 | contig 10181 bp, 10 predicted proteins | sample LakEriMetagenome_5_FD_203522 | JGI IMG/M metagenome (GOLD analysis project Ga0315905, IMG submission 203522) | Freshwater fungal communities from buoy surface, Lake Erie, Ohio, United States - Buoy 4 MA121 | ecosystem: Environmental > Aquatic > Freshwater > Lake | place: USA: Lake Erie, Ohio... | reverse complement strand
TCAATTATTTCTAAAATACCATGAAGAAAAAATCAATAAAAGACAAAAAAATATTGGATGCTAAAAATTTCAATGAACTGATTGAAATAGAATATGGTAAAAAGGGGACAAATAAAAGAACAGCGTTTGAAAATAATGCAGAGTTATTTATTGTGTCCGAGATGCTCAAAAATTCTCGCAAGGAAGCAAAACTTACGCAAGAACAATTAGCCGTTAAACTTGGAACTCAAAAAAGCTATATCTCCAGAATTGAAACAGGCAAAAGCGATATTCAATTATCCACCTTATTTAAAATTATTGAAACCGGACTAGGTAAAAAGCTATCCATACAAATCATTTGATTTATCCCCTTCAGGCTGCATTTATCAGTAACTTTGCAGCTACAAATCAATTCAACCATGAGTGATGCTGTTTTAACTGCGAAAGATTTTGCTACGGATCAGGAAGTACGTTGGTGTCCGGGCTGTGGCGATTATTCGATATTGGCGCAGGTTCAAAAAGTGATGCCTACCCTAGGTATTCCTCGCGAAAACATCGTAATTATTTCGGGCATTGGTTGCAGCAGTCGTTTTCCATACTATATGAACACCTATGGTATGCATAGCATTCACGGAAGGGCAACAGCGGTAGCGAGTGGACTGAAAGCAGCCAGACCGGAATTGAGTGTTTGGATTGTGACTGGCGATGGCGATGCGTTGAGTATTGGAGGTAACCATACCATGCACTTGTTGCGTCGGAATTTTGATGTGAATGTATTGTTGTTCAACAACCAGATCTATGGATTGACCAAGGGCCAATACTCGCCCACTTCTGAAGAACATAAGATCACCAAGAGCACACCTTATGGCAGTATCGATCATCCTTTCAATCCGTTGGCATTGGCCATGGGTGCGGATGGCAGCTTCATCGCACGTTCCATGGATCGCGATCCGAAACATCTGCAACAGATGTTATTACGCGCACAGGGACACCGCGGCACCTCATTTTTAGAGATCTATCAGAATTGCAACATTTTCAATGATGGCGCATTTGAGGTGTTTACCGAAAAGGGATCTAAAGTTGAAGAGACCTTGATGCTGGAACAAGGGCAGCCACTGATTTTCGGCGCAGAAAAAAACAAAGGAATCCGTTTAGATGGATATAAACCACAAGTGGTGATGCTGGAAGACGGCTATACTCCCGAAGATTTGTGGATACATGATGAGCGTGATTTTTACAAAGCTCAAATCTTGGTCAGATTGTTTGACGACCCATCGATGGTCAATCATTTCCCCAGACCATTCGGTGTTTTTTATACTAACGAACGCGCCTGCTACGAAGATGTGATGACTATGCAGGTGGAAGAAGTAATGGCCACCAAAGGACCCGGCGATCTCGACAAATTATTGCGCGGCTCGGAGACTTGGGAGATTGTTTAGGGTAAAATATTTTACAAACCCGACAATATTTATCGGATGCGAGCAAAAGAGAATACAACCTCAATTCTCCTCTATCTGCTAATTTAACCGCTTTGAGATATTCGAACCTTACTTGAGCCCAACCTGAATCTCCTTACCGTCATCAATGACCGGACGCTTGATACATGACGGATTTTCCAACATAGCTTTTATGGCATCCCGCTCCGTCAGCGTCCTCCCCGCATATTCAGGTGCAATCTTTTTCCACGTGGTTCCTCTCATATTCAACAACACCTCCCAGCCTACCTGCTTGATCCAGCGTTTCAATAACGCTTCATCAACACCCATCGTTTTATAATTGTGAAACTCAAAAGCTACTCCTTCTTCTTTCAATCGGGTCATCGCTTTCTTGACACTGTCACAATTCGGAATTCCGTACAAAATGATATTGGATTTGCGCATATCAGAAATCTGGTAATTTGGGTTTGTTCTTCATGATCTCGTCAATCTTGGTCATGATCTCCGGAGTCAACATCGGAAGTACCTCCAGCGATTTTAAATTTTCCAATAACTGCTGCTGCTTTGTAGCTCCTAAAATAGCTGTACTCACATTTGGATTTTTTAAAGTCCATGCAATACTCATCGCAGCCATACTCACGCCAAGCTTATCAGAAAGCTCCGCCAGCTTCTTCACTTTCTTCACATTGTCTTCAAGCATCCATCTTTCCTTCAACCAATCGAAACCCTTCAAAGCAAATCGACTGTTCTTCGGAACTCCATTGTTATACTTTCCACTCAACAATCCGGAACCCAACGGACTCCAGATTGTAGTACCCAAACCCACATTGCGAAACACATCCAGATACTCTTTTTCCATCTTATCTCTTTCAAACATGTTGTACTGTGGCTGCTCCATGGTAGGACCAATCAAGCGATAATCAGCTGCTACGCGATGTGCTTCCATGATTTCAACTGCACTCCACTCGCTGGTACCCCAATATAAAACCTTGCCTTGCTGTATCAAATGATTCATCGCCCATACCGTTTCCGCAATCGGTGTGTTTTTATCCGGACGATGACAGAAATACATATCCAAATAGTCAACCTGCAATCTTTTCAACGCCTCATCACATGCTTCAATCACATGTTTTCTGCTTAGTCCGGTTTGATTGGGCTTGTTCTCCGTTCCACGCCATCCCCAAAAAACCTTAGATGAAACCAGATAAGAGGTACGATCCCATTTTTTCTTACGTAACACACGGCCCATCATCTTCTCACTTTCTCCCAATGCATAAATCTCCGCGTTGTCAAAAAAATTGACCCCATGCTCATAAGCCAAACTCATCAAGGTTTCAGCAGTTTTGTCATTGATCTGCTTACTGAAACTTACCCAGCTTCCAAAAGATAAGGCACTGACTTGCAATCCGGATTTTCCTAAACGACGATATTCCATGGTTGATTTTTTTGCAAAAATACAAGTCGATATCTGTAATTACGGTTTTGTTTAGGGGAATTGAGCAAGATCATACCCGTTTTGTCTACTTAATCTTCACTTGTTATACAGAAAGATCGGTCGTTTACTAGGTTTCCGGCGGATAATCGCTACCTTTGCGGCGCAAAAAACAGCGTCGGATCTAAATCCTAACCGACTCGCATAATCATCATGAATATTCGCAACATCGCCATCATCGCGCACGTTGACCACGGTAAAACGACCCTGGTTGATAAAATCTTACATGCTACCAAAGTTTTCCGAGACAATCAAGAAACCGGTGAGCTCATCATGGATAACAATGATCTGGAACGTGAACGCGGGATCACTATCTTCAGTAAAAACGCTTCCGTTACCTACAAGGATCATAAAATCAATGTGATTGATACCCCTGGTCACGCCGACTTCGGCGGTGAGGTGGAGCGCGTATTGAAAATGGCTGACGGTGTGATTTTGCTGGTGGATGCTTTCGAAGGCCCCATGCCTCAAACTCGCTTCGTACTGCAAAAAGCACTTCAACTTCAATTGAAACCCATCGTTGTCATCAATAAGGTCGACAAACCAAACTGCCGTCCGGATGAAGTGCATGATGCCGTATTCGAATTGTTTTTCAATTTGGATGCAACAGAAGAACAATTAAATTTCCCAACGTTCTACGGTTCCGGCAAAAACGGATGGTTCAATAATTCTTTGACACCGATCGATAATATTCATCCTTTGTTGGATGGAATCCTGCAACACGTACCACCACCAAAAGTTCAGGAAGGTCCGCTGCAAATGCAGATCACTTCATTGGACTACTCTTCTTTCCTTGGACGTATTGCGGTTGGTAAAGTAACCCGTGGTACGATTCGTGAGAATCAGCCTATCGCTTTAATGCAAGCAGATGGTACCATCAAAAAACAACGCATCAAAGAATTGCATGTGTTTGAAGGTATGGGCAAGAAGAAGGTTACTGAAGTTCAAACAGGAGACATCTGCGCAGTTGTTGGTTTGGAAGATTTCAACATCGGAGATACGATTGCAGATGCAGAACAACCCGAAGCATTACCGGTGATCAGTGTGGATGAGCCAACCATGAGTATGTTGTTTAGCATCAACAACTCACCTTTCTTCGGTAAAGAAGGAAAATTTGTGACCAGTCGCCATCTCCGCGATCGTTTAATGAAAGAAACAGAAAAGAACCTGGCACTTCGTGTAGACGATACCGATAGTGCGGACAGTATGCTGGTATATGGTCGTGGTATTTTGCATTTGGGTATCCTGATCGAAACCATGCGCCGTGAGGGATTTGAGTTGACCGTTGGTCAACCGCAGGTTTTGGTTAAACAAATCAACGGAGCCAAGCATGAGCCTTATGAAATTCTGGTTGTAGATGTGCCCGGAGATTTCAGTGGCAAGGTAATCGATATGGTTACCCAGCGCAAAGGAGAGATGCTGGTCATGGAAACCAAAGGAGAAATGCAGCATTTGGAATTTGAAATTCCTTCCCGCGGGTTGATTGGATTGCGTAGCAACATGCTTACCAACACTGCCGGAGAAGCTGTGATGGCGCATCGTTTCAGCGAATACAAACCATGGAAAGGACCGATTCCCGGACGAAACAATGGGGTTTTGTTGTCCAAGACCACCGAAAGAACAACCGCTTATTCAATCGATAAATTGCAAGATCGTGGAAGATTTTTCGTTGATCCGGGAGAAGAGGTGTACGCAGGACAAATCATTGCGGAACATATCAAACCAGGCGATCTGGTGGTAAATGCTACCGAAGCTAAAAAATTGACCAATCACCGCGCCAGTGGAAGTGATGACGCAAGCAAGGCTGCGCCAAAAATTCTGATGACGCTGGAAGAGTGCATGGAATATATCCAACAAGATGAGTGCATTGAGGTAACTCCGAAGAGCATTCGCTTGCGCAAGAATATTCTTAACGAGGAAGATCGTAAGCGCGCTTCAAAAGTATCTGCGCAGGAAGTGAACTAAAGATTAGTACTTTGATAATTGTATAAAAAAACGCCGCTCGAATGAGCGGCGTTTTTTTATTAGTTATTTCCTTTTCCAAATACTTTTAATTTAACAGGATAAGATCTTTTACCATCCATTGAATGCCACGACCCATATACCATTTGTCCTATTCTTTTATTCCAGTCGTGAATAACAAAATAGCCGGTGTACTTATTGTTGACGCTTTCGTAAATTTTATTTTCTTCCTCCGCACAAAGAGAAATTGGTTTTTTCTGACTGGTGTAAAAATATTCACCAATGACGAAGCAGTTATTCGCACCTCCATAAGGTATTGCCAACTTCATTACAATCTCGTACTTGCCTACATGTCCAATGAGTTTGGTTTCTTCCATCCAAACTATTTGTGATTTTGAATGAAAGCTAAAAGAAATAAATAGGAAAAATGTAATGATTGATTTCATGGCGAATAATTTTGACTAAAAATATATCGTAATACAATATGATTCAAATTTTAAAATATTTCTTCATTTACGCCCCTCCATCACACCCATCCCAAACAAAGCAAAGTCATATTTAACAGGGTCCTTCGGATCAAAGATTTTTAATGTATTGGTCAGTTCCACAGCCGTTTTCCAATCTGCCTTTGCCTGATTCAATAAACCCAATTGCTTCGAAACACGCATCACGTGCAAGTCGAGTGGCATTACCAATTGACTCGGACGAATCTTTTTCCATATTCCGAAATCAACGCCGTTTTTGTCTTGACGGACCATCCACCTTAAATACATATTCATTCGTTTACATGCCGAGCCTCGTTCCGGTGTCCCCACATGTTTTTTCGTTCTTTCCGGCACATCCACTAACGAAAAAAATCGTTGATGAAATCCAGCCAATGAATGCTCCACTGTTTGATCTTCTTTACTCAATCCCAACAAAAACGCTTCTTCCAAACTTTCGTGTTTACGATAATGCGATTGAAAGAAATCCAGAAAATAAAAAAGATCAGTGGTTTGAAAGGTACGGTGTTTAAACTTCATCAATTTTATTCGATCGCGTTCCGTGTGATGGATGCAGTAATCGTAGGGTGCATGATCCATTAACTGCATCAGCTCCAGCGTCTTTTTAATGATGGTTGTGCGGTTTCCCCAAGCGAACATCGCGGCAAAAAATCCTGAAATCTCCCGATCCGCTTTTGTTGAAAATCGATGCGGAACAGCAATCGGATCTTGATCAATGAAAAAAGGCCGATTGTATTCGGCCGTTTTCTTTTCTAAGAGTTCAAATAATTTTTCCTGAATCATCCGATGGCTTGGTTCAAATCTTCTATTAAATCCTCGGCATCTTCTATACCAATACTCAATCTGATCAGTCCATCTGTCAAACCATTTTTAATGCGTTCTTCTCTGGGAATACTCGCGTGTGTCATACTTGCAGGATGATTGATCAATGACTCCACGCCTCCTAAACTTTCTGCAAGCGAGAATACTTTGGTTGACGACAATAGTTTCATGGCCGCTTCAACCGATTCATCTTTCAATGTAAAGCTCAACATACCACCAAATCCACGCATCTGCTTTTTAGCAATGGCATGATTCGGATGATCTTCAAATCCGCACCAATATACTTTTCCTACTTTAGGATGTTGACGTAAAAAATGTGCAATGGCAATGCCATTTTCACCATGTTGTTTCATGCGCACATGCAAAGTTTTAATTCCGCGCAGTACCAGAAAACAATCGAATGGACCGGGAACGGCACCACAACTTTTCTGAATGAAATATAATTGCTCACGCAACGCATCATCATTCATCACCAACGCGCCCTGAATCACATCACTGTGACCACCCAAATATTTGGTGGAAGAGTGCATCACAATATCCGCACCCAAATCCAATGGATTCTGCAAGTAGGGTGATGCAAAAGTATTATCTACACAAAGAATTGTTCCTGCTTTTTTTGAAATCGCGGCTACCGCTTCAATATCGGTAATATTCATCAGCGGATTGGTAGGAGTTTCCAACCAAATCAATTTAGTTTTGTCAGTTAATGCCTGCGAAACATTCGCTGCATTCGTAGTATCCACATAAATAAATCGGATTCCCATCTTCTCATAAATCTTAGTGAAGAGTCGATAGGTTCCACCATACATATCACTTGCAGCAATCACCTCGTCACCGGGTACCAACAATTTCATTACGGCATCGGTTGCTGCCACACCACTTCCGAAAGCCAATCCGTGTTTTCCATTTTCAATAGCAGCTAAAGCTGTTTCCAAAGCAGCCCTGGTTGGATTTTGTGAACGCGCATATTCATAGCCTTTGTGCTGTCCGGGTGCCGATTGTACATAAGTGGATGTCTGAAATATCGGCGTCATAATAGCGCCGGTCGAAGGATCCGGCTCTGCACCTGCATGTATGAATCGAGTAGCGAGTTTTTTGTTCCGTAAGCTGTCTGAATGCATGTTTTTATTTTTTACAAAAATAAGCATTGCGACGTTCAATCAGGTATTGCCTGATTTCAATTCGTCCAGTCTTTTTTGTAAATCAAACATCGCATCCCGCAAGCGGGCCGCTTCCATAAAATCGTATTCTTTCGCGGCCTTCTCCATTTTTTTCTTGAATTCTTTCACTCCCTTTTCAAGTTGTGGGATGGTTTGATATTCCATTTCCTCCTCTGCAACCATTCGTATTTTATCCGCTTCTGCCTGTTGGGCATAATGACTGGAAGGATCATATCCGCGAACATCCAACACACTTCCTTGCGCCATCACTTGGTCTATCGTTTTTCTGACGGTCGTTGGCGTAATGCCATGCGCTTCATTATACTTCATCTGTTTATCTCGACGACGCTTAGTTTCATCAATCGTTCGTTGCATGCTGCCTGTTATCTTATCCGCATAAAAAATTACAAGTCCATCTGCGTTACGTGCAGCTCTGCCTGCCGTTTGCGTCAGACTGCGTTCATTACGCAAGAACCCTTCCTTATCTGCATCCATGATGGCCACCAATGATACCTCTGGCAGATCGAGTCCTTCTCTCAACAAGTTCACGCCCACCAACACATCGATATCACCCAAACGCAGTGAACGAAGAATTTCTACGCGATCCAAGGTGTCTACATCACTGTGTATATATGTAGAACGGACATCAATTTTTTCAAGATATCGGTGCATCTCTTCCGCCATGCGTTTAGTAAGTGTTGTAATCAATACGCGATCATTTCTTTGCACGCGCAAATCAATTTCATGGAGCAGATCATCGATTTGATTCAAGGTTGGACGAACCTCAATCGGGGGATCCAACAAACCGGTCGGACGAACCACTTGTTCAACCACAACACCTCCGCATTGTTGCAATTCATATTCGCCGGGAGTTGCGGAAACATAGATGGTTTGTTGAACCAATTGTTCGAATTCCTGAAAATTCTGAGGTCGGTTATCCATGGCGGAAGGCAGGCGGAATCCGTGTTCCACCAAAGTTAGTTTTCTGCTACGATCACCACCATACATTCCGCTGATTTGCGGAATGGTCTGATGACTTTCATCAATAATCGCAATAAAATCCTTGGGGAAATAATCCAATAAACAGAATGGTCTGGTGCCCGGTTTTCTTCGATCAAAAAATCGGGAATAGTTTTCAATACCGGTACAATAACCGAGCTCACGAATCATCTCCAAATCATAATTCACGCGTTCTTCGATGCGTTGCGCTTCTACGCGTTTACCAATCTCTTTGAAATAAGTGACCTGCGCCTGCATTTCATCCTGTATTTCATGAATCACTTGTGTGAGCACATCTTTAGGTGCCAGGTATAAATTGGCAGGGAAAATAGCAGCATGCTCCACCGAGCTAATTCGCTTTCCCGTGCTGAGTTCCAACGTATCAATACGTTCAATTTCGTCTCCAAAAAAACAGATTCGATAACCGAAATCGACGTAAGGTAAATTGATATCAATGGTATCTCCTTTTACCCGAAAAGAACCACGTTCAAAATCACCCTCGCTTCTGTGATACAACGAATTGACCAACGCGTGTAAAAATCCTTGTCTGGAAATGACTTGACCTTGTGTAATCCGAATAATCCCATTTTCATATTCGGTTGGATTGCCCATACCATAAATACAACTCACGCTAGCAACCACTACGATATCACGTCTACCACTCAGTAACTGGGCGGTTGCTTGCAAACGAAGCTTATCGAGCTCTTCGTTGATGCTTAGATCTTTTTCTATGTATGTATTTGTGACAGGGAGATATGCTTCCGGTTGATAGTAGTCGTAGTAAGATACAAAATAGCCAACTGCATTTTCAGGAAAGAACTGTTTGAATTCACCATACAGCTGAGCAACCAATGTTTTGTTATGTGTAAGTACAAGCGTTGGACGTTGAAGTTGCGCAATCACATTAGCCATGGTGAACGTCTTGCCGCTACCCGTTACTCCAAGCAAGGTTTGGTGTGTCTCGCCGTTTTGGATGCCTTCAACCAACTGTCGAATAGCTGACGGTTGATCACCGGCCGGTTCATATGGAGAAACGAGTTTGAAAGACATGCAGAGGCAAAGGTACAATGGTATGGACTGCAATAGTTGATCTAAGCAAATTTGAAAAACTATCGAAATCCGAAAATTAACGACACTGCTATTTTCTTCAAGGCCTTATTGAGTTAAATTTGTGACTTCAAATCAAGCGTATGATCAAAACAGGCAACCCAGTTATCAGTATTTATACAGAGATGACTCCGAATCCGGAGACCATGAAATTTGTGGCGAATAAATTGTTGTATCCAGGCAAAAGCATTGATTTTCCGGATGCGGAGAGCGCATCTCCTTCTCCATTGGCTCAAGCTTTATTTCATTTTCCATTTATCAAGGCGGTTTTTATCGCGAGCAACTTTGTTACACTCACAAAAACGGCTGAAACCGATGACTGGCAGGATATGATTCCTACGGTGAAGCAATTTTTAAAAGATTATCTGGAAGAAGGAAAAGTAGTGGTGAATGATGATGAAGTACAGAAAATGAAACAGGAGAGTAGTAATGAAATTACTGCAGATGACAATGATGTGGTAAAACGCATCAAAGAGCTTTTGGAAAACTATGTAAAGCCTGCGGTTGAAATGGACGGTGGCGCTATACAGTTCAAAAGCTTTGAAGACGGCAAAGTGAATTTGATGCTACAAGGAAGTTGCAGCGGTTGCCCTTCTTCCATGATCACATTAAAAGCAGGAATAGAGGGAATGATGAAGCGCATGATTCCGGAAGTTAAGGAAGTGGTTGCCGAAGCAGAATAATTGAATATCTTTCTGTCAGAGGCTGTCTCATACTTCTG
>Ga0315905_10008864_pt1 | contig 10183 bp, 14 predicted proteins | sample LakEriMetagenome_5_FD_203522 | JGI IMG/M metagenome (GOLD analysis project Ga0315905, IMG submission 203522) | Freshwater fungal communities from buoy surface, Lake Erie, Ohio, United States - Buoy 4 MA121 | ecosystem: Environmental > Aquatic > Freshwater > Lake | place: USA: Lake Erie, Ohio... | reverse complement strand
AGGAACTCTTCCTTGTAAATTAGGTAAGTTAAATGTTCCTGTTCCATTACCAATACCATAAGTAGTTCCTATTGCTAAATATAATCTTGAATAAGTAGTTCTTGAAACAGCAGAACCATCGCATAATAATGTTCCTTGAGGTGCGCTAGAACCTGCATATATATTAATAACACCAGGTATTGGATAACTATATATAATTTCTCCAGAACTTGGATTATAACCTAAATTTTGATAGTCTACATAGTTATCATTTCTATTAATAGGTTTAACAAAGAAACCTCCAGTAGAGTTATTAAGAACATTGCTTGTAGCATTAATTACAATACTATTACTTGGTTGATTTGAATTACCAGCGTATGCTCCAACCGCTATACTATAAGCTCCTTGATCATCACTTCCAGCATATGCTCCAATAGCTATTGCACCTGTTCCTTGATTTTTAAGAAAATTACCTGTACCAGTACCGAGATGTATATTCATAGTATTAAGATATAATTCATTTAAAGTAAGGTCGTTAATATGTTGAGAGTCTTCCATTATATAATTAAAGACTGTGCTATTTGCTCTTCTAAATGTAGTAGGATTTATAATTGTTGCTGCCATTTTATTATTTTAATAATATTAAAATAATAAAAAAATAAATTAAGTAGTTGAATAGTATATTTCACTTGTAGAAGGATCATACATTAAAACATTTACACCTGCTCCTACAGCAAGACCTCTTAAAGGAGATACAAATAATCCTGAAACACTAGGAGTAATAGATGCTCCTGTTCCTGCATTTATAACTATACTATTAGGACTTTGACTAGATACTCCTGCATTGTTACCAATAGCAATAGAATATTCTCCTTGATTTGAAATACCACAATTATAACCAATAGCAATTGCACCAGTTCCTTGGTTTGTATTTCCAGCATTATAACCAAGGGCAATAGCTCCAGTTTGTTGATTTAAGAAACCAGCTCCTGAACCTAAATGTAAGCTTAAGCTTGAAATACCTAAGTCTCCGATTTGATAAGAATTTGTTGGGAAAATATTATCAGATATAGTATTAAACATAATACTGTTTCCAATTTTAAAATTTGGTGGTGTTATAGCTGAACGTCTGTAACTCATTTTATTTAATCATTAGAAATTAAATAAAATTTTAATTTTAAAGTAATTCTTTCTTTACTGAAGATAAGTTTTTAGACTTTACAACTACTCTTTTAAAGTTTATATAATCAGGATTTCTATAACCTACTGACATTATAACTGCGTCCATTAAAGATTTTGCTTTAATTCTAAAGTCATTTTTCTTTGCAAAATTTGTAAGATTTGGTTTATATTTAAGTGCTTTTGAATTACCACATGAAGTTTTATAACTTTTAAAGAACTTATTAGGTATAATTTTAGCCATACTTGTATAGAAATTTTGTTTCCAAGGAAGACCTTGATAAAATATTGTAGAATCTTTTTTTCTTATACTTAAACCATCTGTAAAAGATTGGTCTCCTGTTAATAACATCATTGGTAAAGAATAATAATAAAGAGAGTTCATTTGGTCTAACTTTAAAGGAAAGATATCAAATCTAAAAACAAGTTCTCCTTCACCTTCATCATCTTCTAATAATAATTCTTTTTTACCATCTTTAATATAACTTATTTTTGAATAATGATTGTCAATTTTATCTACAACATAGTCAATATCGTGTTGTATTATTTTTAACATCCAAGAAGGACAAACAACGTCTAATCTATTTAATTGATATTTTGATGTTAACAGACTAAGAAACCCTTCATAACAATTTTCTAAATAATCATCATTTTCAGCTATGTATATAACAGAATATGGATAATTTAATTTAGATATTTTAGATGGAGAATTAGGGGTATCAATTAAGAATAAACCACATCTTCCTTTACCTACACCTACATTAAAAAGTATATCTTTATTTATAGGCATATTATATTCAGATAAGAAGAAAGTGTTAAATCTATTACTATTCTTTATAAGGGTATGTATTTCTTTAAAGTCAGGTTCAAAATCAGCTGTTATAGGAGCTACTAAATATAAGTCAAAGTCTTCAAGAGAAGATGTAGATGTCATAGTATTAAATCTTCTACATTGAGGGTCTTTTGCTCTTGTTTTAAGAGATATAAGATTACTTTCTTTTTCACCAATACTTTTAAAAGCATTAGTATTATTTGTAGCTATTTTTACCTTAACCATATCTCCATACCATTCTTCAAGATAACCTTTTAGTTTATAAGAGAAAACAACGTCTCCAAAACCATTACAAGTAGATGTAAGAAGAAGAATTTTAACCTTTGAAGAAAGTATTTTTTGAGGTGTTATACCATTTTTTACTTCTTTATAGAATAAATCTATAGGAAGATTATAAAGTTTATTATAAGAATGAATATTATTAATTTTTTTAATCAATTTATTATATATACTCATTTTAATTTTATTAAAATATTTTATTTTAATAAAATTAAAATAATGTCAGAGCTAGAAGAATATGCTTTAGATAAATCTTTTGTAAAATTAATTTACAAAACCTTTTTTGAAGTACATAACCTTTTTATAAAATTTAATATAAGTTATTGGGCTGATAGTGGAAGTATACTTTCAGCATGTAGACATGAAGGGCATAATCCTATAGACGATGATGAAGATTTATGTATTAGTTATAAAGATGTTAATACTATATTATCTAACGAGTTTAAAAAGGAATTAAAAAAGAAAGGATTATATTTAAAATTTCATTCTGAAAGTGGTAAAAAAATACTTGGAAGAGACGTTAAATACGATTGGTTAAAAATAAATACAAAAAAGAAAATAAAAGGACACGAGGTAAGTATAGATATATTTCCTGTATTTATAGATAAAGATAGAGATGGAAGGTTAAGAACATATCATGAAAGTAAATATACAGAAAGTTTATGGCCAAAAATGTTTTATTATATTGATGAACTTTTACCTTTAAGACAAGTAAAATATGCTAATGGTGTAATGATAATACCAAATAAACCTAAAAAATACTTAGTTAGGTCTTATGGTAAAGATTGGAATACTACAATGTATGTAACTCAAGATTCTGACCATATGCCTCTTGATACCCCTATAAAAATAAAAGGTAAATCTTTTAAACCTGCTAAAGATTATGCTGATTCAAAGAATCAAATACATCTTCCTAAAAATGATATTTTACTTACAATGAAAGGTAATAATTTACTTTAATTTATTAAAAAACATCCAATTAAAACTACTTTAAACAAATCTGGAATTATATGTTTATCGTTTTTATTTGTTGCTTGATTTTTAAGATAATTCAATATAGATACAACGTGTAAAAATACTACAGCAAGTAATAACATAAAATAATTTTCGTTTAATAACTTATTCTCTAATAGAAGAACAAGTATTTGAAAATAAGAAAACATACTACCAATAGTATCCATAATAATAACTCTATCTGTAATATCAAGTGATAGTCTTGTTTTATAAAAAGGACTATATCCTCCAAATTCATCTATAGCCATCATTATAAATATTTTAGCTTTTGGATTAAGATTACTTAAAAATATTAATAAGACTAATATTTGTCTTATGAAGAAGTACAAGTAGAAGGTTTCCATTTTTTAATATTATATAATATTAAAAAATAAAATTATTATATAATTCTATGACATTTTCTACACTTTGGTTTATATATATCATCAGTTCCTATAAGAGTTTGTTCTTCACTTTTTATACTTCTTTCAGTAAAAGGTGCTGGATTTCCACAATCTACACATAAAGCTGTTAAGTGTAAGATATGGTCACATTTTGGTATTAACTTACTGATATTATCAAAAGGTTCTAATTTATAATCACTACTTAATCCTGCACAGACTATTATTTTACCTTGAGAGGACCAATAACTAACAAAAATATAAATATCATCAAAGAATTGTACCTCATCTATAATAAAAGCATCAAATTCATCTAATATAAAAGGTTCTATACTTTTTAAACTAGATACAGATAAGTTGCTTCCTTTACTTATAGTACCGTCGTGTGTAGCTAACTTTCCATCTGTTGTATAACGGTTATCAAAGGAGTGATTAATACATATATATTTTTTCTTTGTTATTTGAAATTTTTTTTCATAAGATAAAAGGGTGGTTGTTTTACCACTAAACATAGGTCCTAAAATTAAATCAACACTCATTATTATACTTTATTATATTAACTAAAATATTTAAATCAATTTAAAAAGAAAAAACTATTATAATAAAAAATGAAATTTTATAGTCAATGCGAAGAAGATAAAATATTATATGAAAAATATTTTAAAGATTATATATTAGAAGGTCAAAAATATTATTTCGAAATGGGTGCTATAGATGGTTTAATGTATAGTAATACAAAATTTTATGAAGAAACTTTAGGTTGGACTGGTATTTTAGTTGAAGCAAATCCTTTTGTATATCCTAATTTAGTTATGAATAGACCTAATAATAAACTTATTAATGCTGTATGTAGTGACCAAAAAGAAGCATTAACATTTAATGTTTGTGCTAATGTTCCAGCTGTATGTAGTCTTCAAATGACTAAACCAGAAAAATTTGATAAAGAATATTATAATTGGTCTAAAATGGTTCAAGTTAATACTATTCCTGTTACTTTAGATACTATTATTTGTAATTCTGGTGTTAAAAGAATAGATTTATGTGTAGTTGATGTAGAAGGTCATGAAGTTAATGTATTAAAATCTTTTTCTTTTGGAATTCCTGTAGTTTTATGGCTTATCGAATTCTTAGATGACGAAAAAAAGAATAATGAAGTTGTTAAAATAATGACTAAAAATAACTGTAAATTTATGGGTAAATGTGCGCATAACGCAGTATTTATAAATAAAGACTATTTACAATATTTTCCAAGCTTAAATTAACCTTTTCTACATTTAAATACAAGAGAATATCTGTCTCCTCTTTTTATTTCTTCATTATCAATTTTATCAATATAGCGTTTAGCTATAAGTCTTTGATATTTAAATTGAGTATCTTGCAATAAGAACATGCTTCTTCTTGGAAGAATAATTGGTATTTGTTTTCTTGTTTTTTGGTCTAATAATACAAATTCAATATCTGTACCAAGGTTCATAACTATTACGCAAGGATTATAATATTTTGAGTCTTCTTTTTCTGGCTGCATACCATCACCTGCTTTTATTTTTCCAAAAGTAAATTCGTTAAGTTTATACTTAAGTTCACCTTGAAATTCAGAAGCTATACATTTCATAATTTCTTTTATTTCTATATTTTTATTGTTATTTATAAGCTTTATAATATGTTCTTCGGTATTTTCATCTAATATATTTGCAACTAAAGTAAACTCGTCAGGTATAGTTTTAACATTATATGTAAAACCTCCTACACTAACAAATTTTCCAGAATAACGAGAATATGGTCTTACTTCTACAGACATCTTTGTTTATTTATTTATATAAAGAGAAGATAAAAATCATTTTATTATCTACTTTAAATAATAAAATGTGTTATACTGCTGATAAGTCTATTTATGCTTTTATAGTTGGTTCAATATTATCAATATATCTATATAATAAAGACAATGTTGACCTTAAAATAATAGGTGGTTTTTTCTTTTTTGTTTCTTTTATGCAATTATTTGATTATATATTTTGGACTCAAAAAGATGTTTATATAAATAGTTTAACAACAAAAATAGCTTGTATTTTTAATCATTTACAACCTATAGTATTAGCGTATTTAATATTAAAATATAAATATAACCTTGATGATAACAGTAAAATACTTATTAAATTATATACTATATTTATATTGATTTATACAGTATCTAATTGGCATAGATTAAACATAACTACAGTTACTAAAGAATCAACTCCTAGTTTAGATTGGTCTTGGAATCATTGGGACTATGCTGGACCTATTTATATACTATTTTTAATAACATTAATATCTTTGTTTTATTATAATATAAAATCTCCTCATAACTTAGTAGCATCTATACTAGTTTTTATAAGCTTTTTATTTAGTTATTATAAGTATCAAATACAGAAATCTACAGGAAGATTTTGGTGTTACTTTGCTGCTTATGCTCCTGCTATATTTTTATTTTTAAAATAATTATCATTTTATTATCTACTTTAAATAATAAAATGTGTTGGTCTGCTGAAGTAAGTATACTTTCATTTATTATTGGTATTACTGTAAGCTATACTCTTTTAAAAAGAAATAAACCTTATGATAAAAGTCTCGCTATATTAATAAGTTTTTACTCCTTTATTCAACTATGTGAATTTTTAATGTGGAAATCTCTAGAGGGTGAAACTTATGGTTTTAATTCACCTGAAGAATTAAACTTATTCGCTACAAAAATGGCATATATTAATCTCTATTCTCACGCTTTTGCTATGGGATATGGAATATATTTAGAAACAGGTCAAGAATTACCTATGAAATTAGGTTTAATTATATTTTTTATAGGATTATTATCAATGCCTAATATAACTCAAATAAGTAAACCAACACCTAAATCAAACGGACATCTTGTTTGGAACTTTAATAATCATTTTTATGTTCCTATTTCATTATTTATAATTTGGTGCTTATTTAAATACACTAAACTAGAGTATACATGGATAGCTATTCTCTTTTATTTTGGTACTTATATATTATCATTTACAACACAAGGCGAAGGAAGCGCAAGTTATTGGTGTTGGATATCTGCATTCCTAAGTTTTTATCCTCTTTTATATTAATACTTTAATTATTCAATTTTTGCCCTCATTAATGCTATGTCTTCTGCTGTCATACCTTTTTTAATACCATATTTTTCTAATTCTTCTTTTGAAGCTTTTACTGCTTCAAACCCGTGAGATTTACTTGAGAACATATCTTCTCTTTTAACTGTTTTTATCTTTTCTTCAGTCATACTATAAACATTACCAACTGTTTCAAATTCATCATCATCTCCAGAATGTTCCATAAATAATTTTTTTTTGTTTGCTCCTTTTGCACGTGATTGTTCAGCATTTACTTTAGCTTTATCTGATATGAAATTTTCTTGCTCTCTTTGCATAGCCATAGCTCTTTCTAATATAGAAGACATTTTATTATTCTTATAATTATCTATTTAAATCATAAAAATATTAATTAAAAAACAATGGGTGATAGTATTGTAAACTCGATAGTTCAAAAATTCTTATCCCGTAGTGATGTCGGTATCAAAAAATATGGAACTACTTTAGATAGAAATGACCTTACAACAATTGATTGGATTACTCACGCTCAAGAAGAACTTATGGATGGTATTCTCTACCTTGAAAAATTAAAAGTATTAGAACAAACAAAACTAATTGAACAATGTAATAAGGAACAAAAAGAAGATTGTTCTAAACTTTTTAAAATTTTAAACGATAGAAAGTGAATGTCTACAATAAGGACATGTAGAATTATCTACCAACCATTTATCTATACATTCTCTATGATATATATGTTTACATTCTAATATTGAAGCATTATTTGTTATATTTTCATAACAAATACTACACTCTATACCAGTATCATCAACAGATATTAACTTATAGTTTCTTTTTTTAATATTATCTCTAACCATTATAACTATCCAATAAAATGAAGAAAATGTATATACTAAATATATTGTAAATGAAATATCTAAAATATTTTTATTTATTATATAATATGTGTATAAAACTAACGTTAAAATGTTAGATATAAAATTAATATAATATATTGAAGTATACTCTATTTCATATACTTTATAAAGCTTATAGTATACTATACTTAATATTATTTGTAGAGCCATATTTGCAACTACTACATATATTATAATATCCTTTATTATTAATGAAATATTAAATACTATAAAAAGTATACAAAATAAGTTTATACCACTTGTTATTACCACATCTAACTCTTTTTTATTATTATTCATTATTATATCATATTAATATATCTTATAGTTTCTTTATACCTATATTTTTCTCTCTTTAAGATAGATACCATTGATATACTTAATAAAGTTAAAACTATTAAATAAGTTAAATATGAAGGGTCTTTGAACAGTTCTTTTCTATTACTGGTATTAAAGGTATATAAATATGTAGGAACAGTCCATATTGCTAAATTTAGATAAAAGTATACAAGTATATTATAACCTATAGTAATATAATATATTCTTCTAAATTTTATTACTGTCAATATCTTTTTTTCATATAAATAAAAGGTCATAAAAGATAATAAAACTAAAATATAGTTCAAGAACATTAAAGGATATTGAGATATTGAATCAAATTCATTATATATAAGAGTATTATAAAGAATAGTAAAAAAATAAATCAATGTAAAGGCTAAATTATATCCTAATAATCTCATTTTGTGTATTATATTCTTATATTTTTATTTTAAAATCAATTTATTATACTTTAAAGAAGCTATGACTAATAATAAATGTGTGGAATATACGGATACCTTTTAGGAATAGATAATGATATTTTAGATATAATACAAGCTGGATATTCTTTAAAAAAAAATAATAATGAGAATACTATAACTATTCACAATAATAACCTTCTTTTAATGTCTCATCAAAATAATTTTTCAAAAAATATATATAATGTTAATGATACTTATTATTATGTACTATTTGAAGGAGAAATATATAATAGAGAAGCGTTATATCAAAGATACTTGAATGGATATACTAATAACATTATTTACCCTTTATTTGAGTTATTTGATTATGATTTTAATAGACTAAATAATGAACTAAACGGAGACTATTCTTTAGCTATAATAAAAGTTGTTTCTGGGAACTTAACTGACTGTTGGTTATCTGTTGACCAACTCTCTATTAAACCACTTTTTGTATATTCCGATGAAAATCATGTAGCTTTTTCTAGTCTATTATCTGCTCTAATAAATACTCCTAATATAAATAAAAGTAAAGTATTAAAACTATCAGGAGGTGATTCTCTACACTTTACTTTTAAACATAATAAAGTATATAGCGAACTAAGTACAAATTATAAAAAAGATATATCGAATGAAGGTCTTCTAAATCCTATTTTAAATATAGACGAAATAAAAACTCAACTTGTTTTTAGTCTACAATCTTCTGTTATTAGAAGAATAAATACTGATAAAGAAATAGGTTGTTTTTTAAGTGGAAGTCTTGATAGTAGTTTAATAGCTTCTATAGCTTGTAAAGAACTAAAAGAAAAGGGGAAAAAATTAAAAACATTTACTATAGGAACTACTGGAAGTTCTCAATTATATTATGGAAAATTAGTAGCTGATTATATAGGAAGTGAACATTCTGAAATTATTCTTGATAACAATATTGAAGAAAAAATAATTGAAGATATTATAAAAACTATAGAGAGTTCTGATACAAAATTAGTATCAGAAAGTATACCTTATTATATACTATCAAAATGGGTATATGAAAATACAAATGTTAAAGTAATATTAACAGGAGATGGCTCTGATGAATGTTTAATGGGGGATTATAAATACTATTATTCTTCTTCTCATACAGAATCTCATAAAGAATGTATAAACAATATTAATAATATACATTTATATACTTGTCTTAAAGCAGAAAGGTGTTTAAATAGATGGGGGTTAGAAATGAGATTTCCTTTCTTAGATAAAGGCTTTGTAAATCTTTGTTCTAGAATTCATCCAAAGATAAAATTACCATCTCTTAAAGACGGTAAAATTACTAAATGGATTTTAAGAAGTGCATTCCAAAGATATCTTGATATACCTGAAGAGATACTTTGGAAAGACAAAAATAAAGTATCATATTCATAAATATAAATAGAAAAATCAGGATATTCGTAAATTAATAAAAAAAAAATTATTTTTCTTATACATTATTTAAAATAAACAATGGCTCGTAGACATTCTCGTAGATCTGGTAGAAAATCCAGACGTCATCATAAAACTTCTTCATCTAGATCTTCATCTAGATCTCACAAAAAATCTAAACGTTCTAGACGTTCTAAAAGACGCTCTGGTCGTAAATCTAAACGTTCTGGTCGTAAATCTAAACGTTCTGGTCGTAAATCTAAACGTTCTGGTCGTAAATCTAAACGTTCTGGTCGTAAATCTAAACGTTCTGGTCGTAAATCTAAACGTT
>Ga0315905_10008863_pt1 | contig 10184 bp, 10 predicted proteins | sample LakEriMetagenome_5_FD_203522 | JGI IMG/M metagenome (GOLD analysis project Ga0315905, IMG submission 203522) | Freshwater fungal communities from buoy surface, Lake Erie, Ohio, United States - Buoy 4 MA121 | ecosystem: Environmental > Aquatic > Freshwater > Lake | place: USA: Lake Erie, Ohio... | reverse complement strand
GACGACAGCTCTCTAAATATTCTTTTTTGCTTACGTGACTCATGATTCCAGATAAGATTTTCATCCGGTGTCATTCTTTCTGGCGCAACGACCTTTACCTGCCTCTTTTCGGGGCCTTCCCCGGTGTCATTCTATTTGGCGCAATGCGCTCGCCGACATTTTTTAATTATTTTGTTGCCAATCCTACAGAGTCTACACATAATAGCTTTGCTATGAAATTTACAGCACTTATCACTACTGCATGTTCGATTACCGCTACAGCTTTCGCTGGCGGATCGAAGGAAGTCATTGCCCCGACACAATCGGCACCCTCACTGGGAGGTTGGTTCATTGGCGGCACCTACGGACAACTTGAAACCGAAGGCAACACGGATGCATATTACGGCGAGCAAGGAGGCCCAATCCCGGGTCCATCATTGGACAAATTCGAGTTCGATATGTATACCCTACACATCGGTCGCGACCTTGGCACCCAAGTCGCAGGTTTCGATCTTGCCGCCTACCTCGAAGTCGGCTTCCTCGACGGCGAATCACGCCTGTCTTTCGACAGCTTCCCTGGCCCGACCCCTGGCCCGACAACGTCGGATGTTGATGCTGAAATCATTCCAATCACCGTAAACCTCAAATTGGAGCGTGCTTTGTTCGGTCCTGTCAACTTCTACCTGACCGGTGGCCTGGGTTACGCATTCACCGAAGCTTCAGCATTTGGCGCTTTTGAAAGCGGCGGTGGTTTTTATGCGCAAGCATCGGCTGGCCTAATCTATAACGTCAATTCTGAATTAGAATTGCTTGCAGGTGGCCGCTGGCTTCATCTGAGCAGCCTTGATTTTGGCAATGATCCCCTTGAACTGGACGACGCATTTGCCTGGGAGGCTGGTGTTCGCGTCAATTTCTAATTGCACTCCACAAAATTCATCTACCAAAAGCATGTGCTTCGGCACATGCTTTTTTTTTCGGAAAATCGTTTGCATATCCTAAATAACTTCTAAAAGATAGCCGCCTTTATGAATTTTACCATACTTGTTACCACTGCTGTTTCCATCACCGCCACAGCTTTTGCAGGCGGATCGAAGGAAGTCATTGCTCCGACACAACCAACTGCCCCATCACTGGGCGGTTGGTTCATTGGCGGCACCTACGGACAATTTGAAACTGAAGGCAGCCGGGATGGTTATTCCGGCCTGCAAGGACGCCAGGGTTCATTATTGGAGAATTTCGATTTCGATATGTATACCCTAAACATCGGTCACGACCTTGGCACCCAAGTGGCAGGTTTCGATCTTGCCGCCTACCTCGAGGTCGGCTTCCTCGACGGCGCTTCAAACAGGTCCTTCCAAAATATGCCGGCGCCCGCATTGGATATTGATTTGGAAATCATTCCAATCACTATGAACCTCAAATTGGAGCGTTCTTTGTACGGTCCTGTCAACTTCTACCTGACCGGTGGTTTGGGTTACGCATACACGGATGCTTCAGGCTTTGGCAATTCTGAAAGCGGCGGTGGTTTTTATGCACAAGCATCGGCTGGTCTGATCTATAACGTCAATTCGCAATTAGAACTGCTCGCAGGTGGCCGCTGGCTCCATCTGAGCAGCCTTGATTTTGGCGATGCTCCCCTTGCCGTTGAACTCGACGGCGCCTTCGCCTGGGAAGTTGGTGCCCGCGTCAATTTCTAATTGCGCGCCACAACACACAATTATCAAAAGCATGTGCTCCGGCACATGCTTTTTTGTCACCTTTGGTCAGCTACCACCCGAGGAATTTTGATCAAACCGATACTCCATCAACGGTGTTGATTTCGAGTGGGCACGATTACAGTCGACCTTGGCTACAGCAGCTGGCTATTTCCTGAAGGCCTTTTTTTGAGGATCCGCCCTGAAGTCGAGAGCGAATTTGCATGGGACGCCAGTGTGCGATAAAATTTCGAATTCGTCCTCCAGTGTCTCAATAACGGGATATTTACATGATGCGTGCATGCCCGTTTTGTTGCTACCAGACTAGCCGTTTGGATCAACCAATCTTTAATCCTTACTGCGGGATCAGCCGCTCTCTGGCAAAAAGGTGGCCAGGGTCACGCCCATCACCGGCGGAGCTGTGCCGAGGACACTGAGCACGTTGATTTCACGATTTCTCGCTCCCCATGCATAAGCCTGCAGAACAAGCAACGTGGCCTTAGAAGGAATAATAAATGCTACACTATTTCCTCTAAATGATTGGTCCATCAAGCCAATCATTAGTTCACGCATCGTTTCCTCATCTTCCGCTACGCCTTGTCCCAGCATAATCTCTGCAGGCAAGACCGAAGCGGCAAGGAACCCTGCGAGATTGCCATCGCTTTTCTCGATCACCACGAGCCTCCAGCAACCTGCTTGATTCTCGATGAAATATCGATAATCTTTTTCCTTGCGAATGCCATTGAGCCTGAATTCAAGATCGGCAATCGCAACAACATCCGCTGCCGTGGCGGGTCTTACCCGACTTCCCATTCCTGGAAATCCTTCCTCAGGGACTTGCATCGTCATTGATTGTAGCAGCATTTGCGGAACAAAACCAAGCCGGGTGTAGAGCGAGAATGAATCGATATTCATCGCATTTGAAACTAGACGCAAGGGCATGCCATCGGCGGCACGGATGATTTCCTCCATCATCGCCCGAGCGACACCCTGACCGAAGGCAGATGGAGAAACACTAACAATTCCCACGCCGACATGGGTCTCGCGAGGATGAAAAAACGCCGCGCCCAGCAACAAGCCCGCATCATCCAGCGCCACCACGCAGCATCCTGGGTCCAGTTCTTCATAAATTTCAACCAAAGGACGGAACGGGTGCCAGTCAGACCCGAAGCGATCTGTATTCAAACGGGTGCGATGCCAGACATCCAGCGATGAGTGCAGCAGCCTGGCGAGGTCCTCATATTGATGCGTTTGGAGTCGAAGAAGTTTCATTGCGGATTAGTGATGCAGAATTCGGGATCCAGCGTAGTCGTGAACGATGTCACCACAATGCAATTTCGTCATGCAGTGGTAAATATTATTGATCGTTGACAACTCATGTTCTGTCAACCATAATGCCTTCCCGGTTACGGGCTATTATGAATCCAATAATTTTCAAGGTCATACACCTCGCAGGCGCACTGGGAGTTTTCACCGCCATGGGAGCCATCCTAGCGGGAGCTACGGATTGCCATCGCAAGATGGCCTCGATGCTGCATGGCATCTCCTTGCTGCTGTTATTGCTTGCCGGCTTTGGCATGCTAAAAAAACCGCCGATGGAACTGCACTTCTGGAAAATTAAATTGGTGCTGTGGTTGTTTCTCGGAATTGTTCCAGTATTGGCCCGTAAGAAAACCTTGCCAACCTGCGCTCTTCTCGGACTAACTCTGGGTGCTGGAATTTTCGCGGCCTACCTAGGAATGATGCAGCCCAAATGGTGAAAAACATGGCGATTTTCCAGATTTAGTTTGCACAATTTAATTTTTTTCCATTTTATTTGTTCGGTTCTAAATTTTATGGAACTGACTTCTAACCCTAGCCATGGATCTCGACCTTATTGACGTTCACTTTGACCTGCGTGACATCAAGCCACGTGAATTGGAGGAAATATTAGAAGATCCGTTTGGTATTCGTTTTCTTCCCGACGTGGAGCTAGCCGATGGTGAATCACGCTATTATGCTTTGGGTCGCACGGTCGGCGGTCGGCAATTGTTTCTTTGTTTCCGAACCGATGGAAAAACAACCCGCGTAGTAGCGGCGCGGGATATGACGGAAAATGAGGGGCGCTTCTACGAGCGGCGCTATGCAGCACTGAAATAAACTCTATGAATTCGGTCACTAACTGGTCACAAATCCCCTCCTTTGCCGACGAACTCAGCGAAGCTCGCTTCTGGGATGAACACGAACTCGATGCCCGGTTGATGCAAGCCTGCGTTCATGAACCCGACTCCCGCGAGTCCACCACCATCACCCTGCGATTCGATCCGCGCATGCTCTCCCGAATTAAACGGGTAGCCCGATCCCGTTATCTGAATTATCAATCGATGATGAAGCAGTGGCTGGCCGAGCGACTTGAGGAGGAAATCCGTCGCCAGGATACTGGTGCGCGCTGAGTCCGTTGCTTTCCAATGCAAATTCCTAGCATCGCGCGACAACCTTATTTTTGGCTGGCTGCATTCGTGTTGTGGTTTGTGACGCTGTGGAAACTATCCTCGGGACCGGTGATGGTGAGTACGGGTATTGAGATTCCTCATTTTGACAAGGTGGCCCATTTTGGCTATTTTTTCGGTGGTTCGGGATTGTTGGCTGCATTTTTGTTCTTAAGAAAACCCGAAAATCCCGACTGGACAGCAATTTTGACGATGGTGACAATCGCATTAACCGCAGTCGGCTGCTTGGATGAATGGCATCAATCTTGGGTGCCCGAGCGAAGCGGGAACGATGCGCAGGACTTGACCGCCGATGTCCTTGGCTCGATTGCGGGAGTTCATGTTTTCAGGCAACTACAAAACCTATTGCGATAACACGCCTAATTCCTCTAGGATCGTGCGGATTTTTTTTTCTGAAATGCCACCCATCGCGGGAATTGTAGGCGCAAAGAGCGCAACCCTCCATTCTTCCAGTAACCATCCTGCATTCCAGAGTGCCGGATCATCGGAATTCGCTGTCCATGCGCGAAACCACGGTGCCCAGAGTGAGCGCACGCGGTCCATTTTCTCGAGGTCCTTGATGATAGGAAGACTCTGCAAGCGGGCGATCCTGAGTTGCATGGCCTGAAGCAACCGAGGGTAACTTTTTAATCGCTCGTGACCCGTGTGCCAGGCGAAACGAGTGCGAGTGAGCCAGCACAATTCCTCTTCAAGATCATCGGCGACCACTGCGAGAAATTTAGAACCACGATGCTTGTGGATCCATTCACGCAGTGTGGGTAATGAGTCGACAAGCACGTCCAGACTTTTCCCTATCTCGGATGCCGATTCATGCCACACACCCTTGGCCCTCGACGCCTGCACGGCAAATTCTGTCGCGCTGCGAGGCAGGATTTTTCCCAGCGCTCCCTCGGCGGCAAGCATCAGACAATCTTCCATTGTTGTTCCGCCCTGACCGAGTCGCGGCAGTTCCACCCGGGCCGACAATCCTAGCGGATATTTTTTTATCAAATAGGCAGGCTGGTCGGCTTGGGAAATCATCAGCAACCGCGCGCAGCCGCTGCGATGGGATTCGGCGGCGAGATGACGACAATGATACGCCCTTACGCCAATGCTTTTCCCTTCGTCAACCAAGGCCGGATAGGCATGGCCGCCAGTGCTCTCAACCGACTCTGGTATTTCGTCAACCGGCCAGAGCAGCGAACCAGAAACGAACCATTGATCATTCGCATGCTCCTCAAGGCGGCTTTTTAACAAGGGTTCGAGCTTGTTGCGGATAATTGCGATGTCGGTTCCCATCGCTAATTCAGCACCTTCGTCGTCGCACACCCAGCATTTTACCTGCCATTCTGGAGGCAACTGATTGATCATAACGTCGGATTCAGACACTTGGAACCGCACGCGTTTTTGCACTTCATCCGCAAGCAATCGGCAAAAACTTTTAGTAATTGGGGCATGCCGATAGCTCGCCGTGAACTCTTCAACAAATGCAGCAACAGGCTGGCAGGCCTTGCGCAGGTCCTTAGGTAGGGCTCTAACGAGAAACTCCACCCGATCCGTCAGGCTTCCCGTGACCCCCCATTGCAACAAGGAATCAGGAAAATCTCGCAACTGGTCGATATGCACGCCAATCGTTACACCGTCGTCGCGTTCCCCCGGTGCCATTGCGTAATAGACGCTGTATTCTTCGCCATTGAAGCGAATTGTGTCCGGAAACCCCTCCAGGTCCTCCAACAAATTTTCATCCCAAACGACATCGGCAATGGTCGGCATGATCTCTTTTTCATGCACCATGCGCCAGTCGTGAAAGGCTTTTGCCGTACACATGCCGGAGGGAATTCTGCCTTCGAAAAATTGATAGACCGATTCCTCGCTCCACAACAGGTCGGGACGACGCATCTTTGTCTCCATCAAATGCACATCCTCACGAAGTTGCACGAGAGCTTCGAGCGAAGGGCATTTTGCCGGGATGCCGCCGCCTAGCAATCCATCGCGAATGAAAACCTCCCGAGCCGCGGCGGGATCAACGCGTCCTAGATGCACCGGACGATCCTTGACCACAACAAGCCCACCGCAGAGAACGGTTTCCTTGGCATAGGCCGCACCTTGCTTTTCATCCCAGTAACCGTGACTGTATCTCCTAGTACACAGATGTGCCGCGACCTGTTCAATCCACGCGGGATCAATGCGTGCCAGTCTTCGCGCCCAAAGCCTTGAAGTTTCGACGATCTCCATGCCGAGAACCCAGTCATGGCGTTTCTCTCCAAACAGCACGGAACCGGGAAAGATGGCAAATCCACCACCGGCCCCGCTACGATACAACTTTTCCTGAACATCCCAGCACCCAAACTGCCGGGGCACGCCGGCCAGCAACGAACGATGCAGGGGCGCGTCAAGAGCCTGCCAATCAGCATCGGTAGATGTTTCGTTGATGCGCACCGAAATCACCTCCCAGCGCAATTCGCGATGCAACAAGTCCGACAACTCATCGTGTACATTCGCCCACTCGATCACGCGCCGCATGTTGAGAAATGCCTCGTTGCAGTACTTTCGCAGGGCATTGCGACGCCAGCCACCTTTTTCTCGAAACCTTTGGACGTCGAGCCACAGGCGCAACATGGAGAGAAAGTCTGAATGCGCCACCTTCCAGCGGGTGTGTGCGGCATCCGCTTCCCTGAGTTTTTCAGCAGGTCGTTCGCGGGGGTCGCTGCTTTCCAGCGATGCAATCACAGGCAATACCTCATGCAGGCATTTTTCGTGATGCGCTTCTAACAACATGCGTGCCAAACGAGGATCCACCGGCATGCGCGCCATGTGCTTTCCGGCTTCGGTCAAACGACGATCCTTGGTCAGCGCCCCGACTTCGCGAAGAGTGCGATATCCTTCCGACACCGCTTTCGGTGAAGGTGGATCAATCAGGGGAAACTCGTCGATGTCCGGCAAACCGAGTGAAATCATCCTCAAGATTACGCCGGCAAGGGAACTGCGACGAATTTCAGGGTCGGTGAATTCCTCGCGATCCGCGAGATCATCTTCATCGTACAGCCGCACACATATCCCCTCTTTCACCCTGCCGCAGCGTCCTTTGCGCTGCCGCGCACTTGCCCGACTCACTGGTTCAACCTGCAATCGCTGGACACCGCGCGCGGGACTCCAGCGGCTCACCCGTGCTAATCCACAATCCACCACGCTGGAGATGCGAGGAATGGTCAAGGAGGTTTCCGCCACATTCGTTGCAAGGATTACCCGCCGCAGACCACCCGGCACAAAAACCCTCTGTTGATCTGCCATGCTGAGCCGCGCGAACAACGGCAGTATCTCGGTGCGAAAATAACGTCGACCTTCCAAGGCATCCGCACATTCACGGATCTCTTTTTCGCCGGGCAGAAAAACCAGCACATCACCCTGAGGATCCTCCGCCGAAAGCCAGTCGACAGCTCGCACGACATGTTGCGGCAGCTCTTCCTCTCTATCGGGCGGCAGGAACAATTCCTCCACCGGATAAGTGCGCCCCTCAGCCTCGATGATCGGCACATGTTCACCCTCTTCATGGAAAAAATCAGCAAAGGCTCCGGCATCGAGTGTAGCCGATGATACGACAATCTTCAGCCTCGGACGCTTTTTGCGCAGTTCCTTGAGGTAACCTAACAGAAAATCAATGTTTAGCGATCGTTCGTGCGCTTCGTCGAGAATGATCGCGTCATATTTTTTTAGCAACCTGTCACCCTGAGTTTCCGCGAGCAGGATGCCATCGGTCATGAACTTGATCCGGGTGGCGGGCGTGAGTTTTTCCTCGAAGCGCACCTGATAACCGACCAATCCGCCGAGCGGCACTTGCAGTTCCTCCGCAACCCGACGCGCAACGCTCACCGCTGCGATCCGCCGCGGCTGGGTCACGCCGACGAGCCCCATTTTTTCGGCATAAATTTCGCGCAACACCTCGGCCACCATTTTCGGCAACTGTGTGGTTTTTCCGGAACCGGTTTCACTGACGACAACTACCACGTCGTGATGTCGCAAAGCATCGAGAATATCGTCGCGCCGAGCAACCACCGGCAGGCCGCCGGGGTAATGCCAGTTCATCGATGCGTCATCCCCATTCACCCGCCCCCTGTATCTTAGAATACTAGGAATGCAAAGTCGAAACAACGCCGGAAATTTTGCTTTTTTCCCACTTGCTGAAACGCCAGACGGCTGATAATCATCCGCCATGGCATACTTTCCCGATATTCCGCATGTCCGCTACGAAGGCCCTTCGTCGAAAAACCCCTTTGCATTCAAACACTACAATCCCGACGAGATCATCGAAGGGAAAACCATGCGCGACCACATGCGCTTCGGTGCCGCTTATTGGCACGTGATGCGCAATGGCCTGTCCGACCCCTTCGGCGGAGCTACGGCGCTGATGCCATGGGACGACCAGTCGAACTCGGTCGACAATGCACTCAAGCGCGCCGATGTATTTTTTGAATTTCTCGAAAAAATCGACATCGATTACTACTGCTTTCATGATCGCGACATCGCTCCGGAACTCAACGACCTGGCAAAATCCACAGCGGCATTGGAAAAAGTCACCGCTCACTTGAAGGATCTACAAAATGCACACGGCAAGAAACTGCTCTGGGGCACCGCTTGTCTGTTCTCACACGCACGTTTTTCCCAAGGTGCGGCAACATCTCCAAGCGCCGACGTTTTCGCCTACGCTGCGGCACAAGTCAAAGCCGCGATGGATTCGACACTGGCTCTGGGTGGCGAAGGCTACACCTTCTGGGGTGGTCGCGAGGGTTACTCGACCCTGCTCAATACCGACATGAAACGCGAACTCGACCACCTCGCGGCTCTTCTTCATCTCGCCGTGGATTACGCGAAAAAAATCGGCTTCAAGGGGCAGTTTTACATCGAACCAAAACCGCGCGAACCTTCCACCCACCAGTACGACTCCGATGCCGCGGCATGCCTTAATTTCCTCCGCCAATACGGCTTGATGGGTTATTTCAAGCTCAACCTGGAAACCAATCACGCGACACTTGCCGGGCACACCATGCTCCATGAAATGACTGTCGCCATCGATGCTGATTCACTTGGCTCGGTCGACGCAAACCAGGGCGACGAATTGGTCGGCTGGGACACCGACCAGTTCCCCACCGACATCTATCTTACCACTGGAATCATGCAGAAGATTTTGGAAATGGGAGGATTCACCACCGGCGGATTGAACTTCGATGCCAAACGCCGTCGCGAGTCACACGAGCCCGAGGATCTTTTCCACGCGCACATCGGTGGAATGGATGCCTTTGCCCGCGGTCTCAAAGCAGCTGCTTCAATCCGCACCGATGGACGCATGGCAGACTTCGTGACCAAACGCTACGACTCATGGAATTCCGGCATTGGTGCCAAGGTCGAATCCAAGACCGTAACACTCGAAGAACTCAGCAACTACGCGCTGGGCAACGGAGAACCTACCATCGGTTCTGGCCGACAAGAGATGTTAGAGAATCTGCTCAACGAATTTATTTGAGCCAATTGATATAGCGAGGAGATCGGCGTTGTCGAATCAACGCCGATCTCCTGTTCGCTGATCGCAACCCGGGCATTTTATATTGAGCCCGCTAAACTCATAATTGTTGGCGAATCTTGGAAATCTCGCATATTTTCTGAGCTTGACCACTGGATAATGTTCGAGACGAGTCGACTTCTTGGTGCTGGGGTGAATGCCGTTCAGTCGCCAGCGGTTGAAGTTTACCAGACCATGCTTTGGCTTCCGCTACATACGCACCTCGGTCCCGTTGATTTTCACTGCGGGTCCACCCGATGCATCAGCGTTCTTTTTCGCAATCAGACTCGCACAGTTTGACAAGCCGGCTGCCATGGCGATTATGGCGCAGCACAAAATGATTCAAAACATCACCGAACACACTTTCCTTGCTTTCATGGGATGGCCTTTCATGGGGGTGGCCATTCTTATTATGCTGCTGATGATGTGGAAGCTCGAATTCATCGCCAGCATCCTCAACCTGAAGGCATTCGCTCTGACCATCCCCTC
>Ga0315905_10008862_pt1 | contig 10184 bp, 3 predicted proteins | sample LakEriMetagenome_5_FD_203522 | JGI IMG/M metagenome (GOLD analysis project Ga0315905, IMG submission 203522) | Freshwater fungal communities from buoy surface, Lake Erie, Ohio, United States - Buoy 4 MA121 | ecosystem: Environmental > Aquatic > Freshwater > Lake | place: USA: Lake Erie, Ohio... | reverse complement strand
TTACTTTAGTTGTACAGATTTGTTTAGCATTGCAGAGGGTACTTTTGGGTATGTGTGTCTGTGAAGACGGCACGTTCACTTTAGTTTACTAGTTTGGTATAGTTTAGTTTAGCACTACAGAGAGTACTTTTGGGTATGCTTGTACCTGGGAGGACGACACGTGCCCGCGCGCCAGCTTGGTGCCGTCGTCGATGAGATTGGTGAGGCCGCCCTGCGGCAGACCCACGTACGCTTCCACAGCTCTGAGCACCAGGTGAGCGAGAGCAAAGAGCTCCGTGCGAGACGCAATCATCGCTGCTGTGAAGCCGGCGCCCGGAAGCGCAGCGTCAATGCTGTCCGGCACCATACCGCCGCCCTCGGAGACTCTCATCTCCAAAATCTCATTGTCGTCTGGCATGATGTCCCAGCCAATGACTCCCACGTTGCCGGCGGCGCGTCTGTGTGCCCCGGCCGCAGCCAGCCTCTCTTGCCATGGCAGATCGAAGAAGCTGCGTGCAGCAAGCCACATGCCGTCCATCGTCGCATGGCTAGCGCTGTCGAGCCGCATGATGGCAAAGTGATTGTTGCACAGCTCCTCGCACAGCAAAAGGGCAGTCTGCGCAGCCGTACGCGCGGATGCCAGGTTGCCTGGCTCTACCCGAAGCTTTTCCATGCTAATGGCCGTAGCCTGAGCCGGTGCATGTGCTCCGAGCTCCCACGGCGCCTGCATCAGTCGCGCATGCAAGTCTTCCAGGTCGTTCGTGATCAAGCTCGACACGCGCGCGTCGTGCCGCAGCTCAGGCTCCGAAGCCCATCTCCGCGTGCGTAGTCTCTCTGCGACGGGCACCGCAGCGCCGTGGCCACGGCGCCAAAGACTCGCTGTACGTCTCAGCGTATCGTATCGTTGTGGTGCTGCAAACGCCGGCGAGTAGCAGTGCACATTGTCGTGCCCCCCTGCTCGTCCTGTCTTCACACTAAACAGGACCATCAACACTGTGCAGCAGGCTCTCATTCGATCCATGCGCCGGTATCAGGCCAGCTTCGAAGCTGCACAGCAAGTATGCAAAAAGAACCAAATTCTAAAGCTCGAAGATTGAGTTCGCGATGGCGGATATTGTCCACGTGTGGGGAAGGATTGCCCCATTGCCCCCACTTGTCCGTCACCATGGACGCGCAAAACAGCCAGGGTGAGCTCCAGCGCGCTCTCGAACAGCTGCCTCCTGAGATCCACAGGAAGATGCTGCCCTCGAGCAGGACCATAGTCTTGCGCGTGACGTCGAAAACGATTCGCACGGCCGTAGAAAAGGCAGATGCGGTTGTGCAGGCGCAGAACGGATATCAGTTCCCCGATGTCCGAGGGCTTCTGGAGAAGTTGAGGGGCTTGAGCGTGTGGTGCAAGGTGACTGTCCTGCGCCTCAAAGACTGCCGCTTGGGGAGGACAGGAGCCTCGGAGGACATAGCAAGCTTGTTGTCTGAACATCTCGTTGAACTGGATCTTCAAGGGAATGACATCCAAGAATATGGAGGGCGGTTGCTGGCAGAGACACTGTGCCTCAACACCGCCCTGAAGTCGCTCAACCTTGGCAACAATGGTCTTGGAGAGGGCGGAGGGCGGGCGCTGGCAGAGACACTGCGCCTCAACACCACCCTGAAGTCGCTCAACCTTGGCAACAATGGTCTTGGAGAGGGCGGAGGGCGGGCGCTGGCAGACACACTGCGCCTCAACACCACACTTTTGTGGCTAAATCTCGAGGAAAATCGCCTGGGAGAGGGCGGAGGGCAGGCGCTGGCAGAGACACTGTGCCTCAACAACACCCTTACCTCTCTCCTGCTCTTCAGGAATGGCCTGGGAGAGGGTGGAGGGCGAGCGCTGGCAGAGACACTGTGCCTCAACACCACGATTACCTCGCTGGACCTTGGTTGGAATGGCCTGGGAAAGGGCTCTGGACGGGCGCTGGCGGAGACACTGCGCCTGAACACCACCCTCACCTCACTCCAGCTCGACAGGAATCGCCTGGAAGAGGGCGGAGGGCGGGTACTGGCAGACACACTGAGCCTCAACACCACGCTTAAATTGCTCAGCCTCGAATACAATGGCTTGGGAGAGGGCGGAGGGCAGGCGCTGGCAGAGACACTGCGCCTCAACACCGCCCTGAAGTCGCTCAACCTTGGCAGGAATGGCCTGGGAGAGGGCGGAGGGCGGGCGCTGGCAGCCAAACTGTGCCTCAACACCGCCCTTACGGAGCTCAACCTTTGGGGCAATGACCTGGGAGAGGGCGGAGGGCGTGCGCTGTCAGACACACTGCGCCTCAACACCACCCTCACCTCTCTCCAGCTCGACGGCAACCACCTGGGAGAGGGCGGAGGAGGGGCGCTGGCAGACTCACTGCGCTTTAACACTACCCTTACCTCTCTGCAGCTCTTCGATAATCACCTGGGAGAGGGCTCAGTGTGGGTGCTGGAAAAGACACTGCGCCTCAACACCGCCCTAACGAAGCTCGACCTCTTACACAATTGCCTGGGAGGGGAACAACAGTCAGCACTTCATCAGGCCTGGGGCGATAGGGGAGGGTCCTTGCTGGTGTAGGTGTGCATCTTCAAAAGGTCGCCGGCGACGAGGCAAGATCCGCTGATACTTAGCTGTCCGCCGTGCCAAGCGTTGACGAGTTTCTCACCCCATTCCCCCCATCCTACTGTAGGAGAGCCGCTAGGCCTGCTCACGTAGTGTAGTATCGGATCTGCTCGCGGAGACCGAGGGTCTGTTGAGAGTTCAACTCTGCATGCACGCAGATATCAACATTGGATATCATTTGTCTTGAAGTTTTTTTTAAAAAAGGCATTCATTTACGGCGATTTTGACGATGGCGACTTGATGATGATGCCTTTATTTGTTCTTGCAGAAACAAAAATTAGCCTACCGTATATACCCATTGGGTACTGTCTGTCCTCCGCTGATGAAAGAAAGAGCACGTGTGATGATGCTTCCATCACGTCCCTTGCGGCAACATGATGTTTCTTTTTCGCCTTCGGTTGACATGGCGGTGCACTCAGCCCCACCCTTCACGAACCCTTGGTTGCGAGTGCCCTTTCCTTCTCACCCCCACTGATCTAGGGTTTGCCCAGACCCCACGGTCTGGGCTCCCACGGTCTGGGGTCTGCAAACCCTAGATCAGGAGGTCTCTCAGGTTTAGACGTAGGTCTAGTTAAGTTTCACCCAGTTCCCCCGCAGGGATTTAGACCGTAGGTCTATCTGCTTTTCCCACAGTTCCTTAAGACAGGGCCGTATGTGTTCTGCCGTGAACCCCACTACTCAGAGTTCCAGGGTTGCCGTACCCCAAACTCCCTCCCCACTCCATCATCATCTTGTCAATGTCATTTTCGCATTACTTCACCCCGATACTTGCTCATCTCACGCCTTCCTCGGCGATGTATCTCGCAAGAGGCGTTGTGGTTACCGACCTTCAGTCATCTATTGATTGTCAATAAACTTTTCTCCCTCTCTCTCTCTCTCTTTCTCTCTTTAGCATGACTCTCGCGTAGGTGTTACTCAAAGTCCTTGCAATACATCATTCCCATTACCTCCTTGGGTTTGACTGCATGAGCTTCGTGGGTGATGGGTGCGCAGTGCTATCTCTGCGGTAGTCTAGTTGATAGGGTTATCACTAGTACCTAGTCTGCTTTCGCGTGTCTGGCTTTATAGGTGCACCTATAAAGCCAGACACTGCGCAGCGACAATGTCGCTACGCAGCGACAATAAACGACACCTCTCTCTGTTGATCCACCCAGCTTCTTAAGATTCCGGACGGAACCCCTCTCGACCCTTTTGCTTCTGCTCACGTCGTACCTAGAGTGTCCTTGCTGGTTCATACCTCCTGACGCGTCGTAGAAGACGCTCCAAAGTCCAGGGTGTTGATGGCGTCACCCAGTGACAGGTTCCTCTTGCGAGTTAGTGACGCCAAACTCTCTTTAGGCCTTTCAGGCGTTTTGCTCGCTCCTCCGCCGTCAGAGGAGTCCCTAGAGTGGAAGACACGGAGTCCAAAGAGGAGTACAACGAAACCCCTTCCAGCGCTGACCCTGTACCAGGCACCTGCCCCATATACACCGCTGGCTTGATCCTGCGGTTATTTGCACTTTTGCGGCGGTTGTACAACATATTGTCGACTTCGCCTCCTCCACCTCCTCCCTCTTCTCCTCCTCCTCCTCCGCGGGGGGTGTGGATTGGGTGGCGGAGGTGTGTTGTGAACCGCTTGGTGTTTGAGTCTGTCAGCTTCTTGCAGGCCTCCCATCTTTGCAACACCTCTCCTGGAGTCCTTGGAGCAGGGTGGGAGGGTTCAAGTTTCAATGCAGCAGCTGCCCTTGCTGAAGCAGGTGCCACGCGTTCGACTGACTCCGAGGGTCTTTTGTTGATTGTGACGGCAGTATCCTCGTAACGGGAGTCTCCCGTTGATGCGGGGTCCCCCGCATCAGTCAATGCGATTCCCACATCGGCCGGTATCGGTGGTACGTGGCCTTGTCCGAGACTCACAATGGGCTGCCTGTTTTTGTTTCGTTCTTGAAATTCACTCTCAGCAATTGATTGAGTCTGGTAAAGTTCTAGTCGCACTGGGCCCGGCGCAGAGGTGAGGGTGCACGCTGACGCAGGGGTGTATCTCTCCTTGGTGTCAAACATGGAGACAGGCATGACCGACACGTTAACGGTAGATTCCAAGGCAGCCACTTGCGCAAGCTGAGCGACATTAAGTGTCAGGCCGAGGTCGTACTCCTCCTCAAGACACGTGACAGCGTATTCCGGCTGCAGGTACCGCTTGGTTCGCAGCAACTCGAGGACCCGGTCAACCTTTATCCTCTTGTCTGCTACTTTTTTCTCCTCTTGTCTGCTACTTTCTTTTGCCGAGGAAGGGGCAAAGACCAAATCGCTGTATAAACCGGGGGAGCCTAACCTTAACCCCCTGCCAAGAGGAGCACTGAGGATGCTGGGCACATTGGTGCGATTCAGCTGCTTTGATCCCTGTTTGAACAAGATAGCTCCCGTGCGCGCGTAGACGTCGGACTCGCGCTCGGCGCACCAGGCTGTCAGACCCTCGGAGTGCATCTCTGGCCGGAGGCGCCGTGCGGCTGTCATTCTCTCAAAGTCTGAACTGGTGATGTATGCGGAAGCCTTCTCATGCCGCTTTTGATCACGCGTTTGAGTCGTCCGTGGCAGCAAGTCGCGCGCACGCTTGCGGTACCTGTGTCCAACCTCGCCGCATGACGCGCAGCACATGCGCAGCAGAGGCCACAGTACCCGTATTTTCTCGAAGTGGATGTAACACAGGTAGAGGACGGCACCCAAGATTATGGGGCAACTAAGAATGAGCGCAATGGTCAACTCATTGATGGAAAACTCCGCGACTCCATCGGTGGTCGTCAGGTTCAGCGCGGTATTGAGAACGGGGCAGGCGTAGAGAACGTTATCGCACAAGTGCATGCCCTTGGCATCGAGGGTCATGGGCAGGAACGTGTTGACGACAGACTGTTGCTTCCGGCGATCGTCCTCAGGCTTCACCAACCCCGCCACGATGAGGCCAAGCTGAATCTTACTTGGGTTCGAAAGCAACTGTGCAGTGCGCAGACCCGCCCTCTCAGTCTGCACCAGGACGCGAAAGCGCACTATAATTGCCGCCCTCGGTTCAATCTGGCGCCGACCCTCGCCTGCCTCATTGCCGTCCGAACCCACCACAGCACGTCTCGCCCAGCCGCCGCCCGGATCTAAGCGGGCGCCAGCGGGGAGCGGCGGCAACCCCTCGGCAGCATCTTGGAAGAAGTCTATTTCAATCTTTTCGCGCTGCACGTCGACAAAGGGAAAGATGTTGTCTATGAGTATGTCCTGCTTGCTCTTCTTTTCGAAGGACCTGGCGCTGATGCCTGTGAGTTGCATTTCTGCCAGCACGTGCGTCTGTGTAGTGTTGCACCACTTGCCCATAAATCCTAAGGTGCAGATGCACGAGCAGGAATAGGGAAAGCTCTTGGTGGAACGGCCCGGGCATTCCATGCGGCAGCACGGGGGCGGGTAATCCATCCACCCTCTCCACTGCGGGTCCGGCCCTTCAGGGTCATGCTTGCACTTTGGCAAGGCGCATTCAATGTACGCACGCGCACTGTCAGCGCAGGTATCCTCCTCAACAGACGTGGATGGGCTGATGAAGAGCTCGTGGCCGCCCAGCGTCCACGCGACAAGGAAGGTTTCGAATCTCGGATGTCCTACGCGCTGCCACCACTCGGCCTGTGCGTTACGGTCTGTCGCTGTGCAGCATCCGTAGATGTCGAGGAGTGCATCCAGCCCCTTGTGGCAAGCGGCGGAGCAGGTTTCGCTTTTGCCAACCAGGAAGGGCGCGTTCATGATGTGCTGCGGTGTATTGTTGTGGCATCCTGCGACGCTGCTATTCAGATATTCTTGAACCTGACACGCCCCTAGCTGCGGGATTTTGGCGACTAAGTCTCGGAAAGGGACCCCACACCGCTCGCCTCTGCGACTGCCGTAGGCTGCTGTGGACAGGTAGAAGATCGCATCCGCAAGATACACTATCTTTTTGACGAGTTCACGCACCAGGATATTGTCCGGCGTAACACGCGCAACGAAGCGGCCTGGGCCTTCGGAAGTGGGTCTGTCGTATCCCAGGCCTCCACACTCGGGCACTGGCGTGATGCACCTCTCGTCGCATTCTTGCCATATCGTCTTGCAGACGTCGGCGGTCTTGCGAAGTTTATAGAGCATGTCTTCGTAGCACTCGCTGCCTGGCGCCCCCGCGGCCGCCAGCTTCGCTGAGTTGAGCCCTGAGGGGTGTGTGACCGCTCCAGAGGGAAAGAGTAGCTTCACCAGCGCCGCACACGCGGGCGACTGGCCGGGAGCGAGCAACGTAGCGACGGAGGAGTTACATAGCTTGTAGTTGGAAAGCATCTGAGGGTAGATGCTGCTCAAAGCTTGCATGCTGAGGCTGTGTTTAACCTCGCTCTGTTTAAGGTTGAGCACCTGCGCCTTGCTGGGTTGCAGCACCATTGGCACGAAGCGGTCTAGGATATTAGGGTATGAGTCACTCTCTTGCTCAGGCAGATAGACCTGCAGCGTCCAGGGTGGAAGCTCGAGGTTCTTCTCCGCGAATAGAAAACCGTTGTCCGCCACCGAAAAGGTGTAGAGGCCCGTGCTGAGCCCCGCAGCACGGTCTGGGGATCGCCTGGTCCACGTGATGGAGAAATGGTAGTACTGGTAATACGTAAAGCTCGTCGATGTTTCCGTGAAAAAGCACGGGAACGTCTCCGGGTTCGTACACGCGCGGTCCGCCTTGCAGGTAAAGTATGCTGTGCCGTGATTGAAGCCCTCCTGAAAGCTTCGGCGGATCCCGTCGGCTTGACCTCCGCAGGCATAGATGTGTGCGGAGATTTGAGTCTCGCGCACCAGCATCCACACCTTGCACGTGAGCTTGACAAAGCGGTCGTACGGCACCTCCCACGTCATGTATTCGCTCGAACCAGAGAGGGGCCCGGGGCAGGATGAGAAGAGCAGGCACGTGCCGGAGCCCTCCGCAAAACTAAAAAAAGTGCACTTGCTACCCGCGATGGATCCGCACAACTCCAAACAAGCATCGCGGCTCGTCGCGATGTTGTTGGATTCAGCTGCAATGAGTGAGTAGGCAGGCTGACACTGGCCGTTTCCCACCAACTCAGCCACGCCAGAGGCAAGCCCTTGAGCCGTTGTCTCGCCTTCCCATTCGCCTTGCAGTTGATCCGTCTTGCCTTCTGCGCACTCGTGATCCTGTTGCCGGACGAAGCGCACAGCAGACGTGCCAAAGGCCTTGGGAAGGTGTGTTTTCCATGCCCAGTCATCACTGAATTCCAGCTCCAAGGATGCAGGAAACAGATCCTGAGCATCCTGTCTCTTAGCGCTGTTGGGAGGCAACGTCGGAGGCATTGCATCCCCTATCACGACCCGGCTGCTTGGTGCAGCCGGAAATTTGACTGTGCTATTTCTGTCTCCGTTGTGTCTCTCTGCACGGTGCACTTCTCCTCGATGCGTGTTTCGCTCTGAAGAGGATCGTCTAGGGGGTGTAGTAGGAGGATTGTACATTTCGGCACTCGCCCGGTAGCTTAGTCTGAATGCGTTTGGCCCCAGGGTGTCAGAAAGCCCAGCAAAGGGTACGCCGTCGTCGGTACCCGACCCGTCTGAGTAAAATGTCACTTCAACTAACGGGCCCACGGTTATGCGCACGGAGTAACTGTCAACAACTCCCTGCGCGTTGAAGTTTGGCACCACCTGGCCTTTGAATGTGGACGCCATCTTGTATGGGACCGTGCTCTCGGGGAGATACTGATCACTTTCCATGGGAAAGCCGCAGGGAGTGCACTCGCCTGGGAGAAATTCCATGCCTCTTTCCCCCATGATATCGTATCGTGCTGAGTCCCTAACCTCAAGGCGATCCTTGTGCTTTCGCAAATTAAAGGTGAGGTCTATGGTGATGGAGCCAGCTCCAAAAGGCCCCAGAATCCACTTGCATGTTTGCGTGCGAGCTCTGTCACGGCCAGGCGCCACAATCTCCCCAGCCCACTGTTTGAGGGATCTCTCATCCTTGTCGTCACCGGAGCAGGCTGCGGAAAAGGGATTGAGTTGAAGGGTGTGGTAGGTATTGATACGAGACATCTCCACGTCCTCGGCGACCTTGAAGAGCCCCGGCAGGCGGGCGGTGTCGAGTTTGTCAACAACACTGTATAGATTGGCCCCCAGAGCGTTTTTCTCCCCAAAGAAGAATTTGTTGCCAGTGGCCGCAAGGTGTGCCTGAAACCAACCGCTCTCCCGAGGATAGTGCGAGTCAGGGATTTTGTATTTTTCAACGTGGAGCAGTCCGTCGACCCCCGTCATTTGTGGGTACCAGTCAAGAATCTCCGCCCCGCCCCCGCCCCTACCCTGACTCCTGCCCAGCGGTGCCAAGTTTCGAAAGAATTCGAGGGAGGGCTCCTTGCGCTCGAAGCAGCGGTCAGAGACCATGGAGTCATCAAACACGATGCGGCCAGGCGCGCATTCAAAAGCGGTCTCGATGGTGCACTTGGAGCTGCAGCCGTCGCCATTATTCAGATTGCCGTCGTCGCATTCTTCTGGCACATGGTATCGCCCATCCCCCCCTGCGCTGTCGTCGGCAAAGAACAAGCCATCCGCCTGCGCTCGCTCGCACATACACACATACGCACGATCAGAAGTTGCCGAAGCAAATGAGTCTGTGGTATTCAGGCACACGCGCGAGATAGAGGTGTGGGGGGGGCGGAGAGGGAGAGATGGAGAAAGAGAGAGAGATTAGTTAAGAGAGAGATAGCGTCTGTGTGAGAGAAAGACTCTTGAAGACCAAGATATCCGCAAGCACTCACTTCGAGTCAGAAAGTACGCATACACGCAGACATGAGCCCGCTGCTTGCACACGCTCCCTCTACTAAAGCAAACACAGACATACACACACACTTTCTCGTGCAGGAGCCTGCGGTATGCAGCAAGCACGCAGCGTAAACCAGAGAGTTGCGGGATTGGACCTCAGATCGGCATGGCGTCATGGTTGACTTTGCGATGGTAACTTTCAAGCCCGAAAAAGCGGAGGTCCAGCATTTGTCGTCCTGGGCGGGAATCCGCTGGCCATCTCCGCAGCCCATGGCGCGGGTGGAGGGAGGAGGTGTGGCAAGCCCATTGGCTGCTGTCGTCGTTGGCGCAGGGGTTGTCGCCCGTCTTGTAGTTCTGATTGGCGCAGGCGTGGTTGTGGCTTCAAGGGCCGGTGTCGTCGTCGCCGCTTGTGCAGTGAGTTGCGGGCATTGAGACAACTTTCGCGTGTCTTTTGCACAGGAAATGCAGCAACTCTCTCCTTCGCAAGAAGTGCCATTATCCATGGCCACGAAGCCGGTGCTGCAATGTTTGCAGCTATCCAGCCCAACCTTGTCCGCGTAAGTACCGATTGGGCAAGGTGCACAGAACAAGGTACCCGCCTCTCCACGCGGGCACGGTGGGCATCTCAAGAACCCCCACTCACGGGCGATAGCACCGTTGGCGCACAGTAGTCCGTCACCTAGGATCTGCTGTCCTGTATCCTCGGGGATGCACAGCGCATTGTCTTGCCCGCGAGCGCATGCCCCGGCGGTAAGCCACGCTTCATTGTCGTGGCCTTCCAGTCGGAATGGCAGGCTTGCAAAGAGCACCT
>Ga0315905_10008861_pt1 | contig 10184 bp, 7 predicted proteins | sample LakEriMetagenome_5_FD_203522 | JGI IMG/M metagenome (GOLD analysis project Ga0315905, IMG submission 203522) | Freshwater fungal communities from buoy surface, Lake Erie, Ohio, United States - Buoy 4 MA121 | ecosystem: Environmental > Aquatic > Freshwater > Lake | place: USA: Lake Erie, Ohio... | reverse complement strand
GGATGACAGGGACTGGGAGGGTATCGCCGCGTTCGAGGAGACTGCGGAGGCGGATGATGACGTTGCTGGCGCGGCGGTCTTCGGAGACGATGTCGGAGAGGATGTCGCGGATTTCTGCGAGGTCTGGGGAGGGATTGGCGATGAGGTGTTGAGCGGCCTGGGCGTTGCTGAGGATGGAGCCGAGGGGTTGGTTGAGTTCGTGGGCGAGGGCAGCGGAGAGTTCGCCGAGGGAGGCGGCGCGTGCGAGGTGAGCGAGTTCGCCGCGCTGGCGGGCGAGTTCTGCTTCGGAGTCGCGGCGGGCGGTGATGTCGAGGGAGACCCCGCGGCGGCGGGGTCTTTGAGAGGGGGCGGCGCGGTCGGCGCTGCCGCGTGAGGCGATCCAGCGGGTGGAGCCGTCCGGGAGGATGATGCGGTGTTCGACGTCGTAGGTGGAGTGTTTGCTGCCAGCAATGGCGAGGACGGTGCGGCGGTCGTCTGGGTGGATGCGTTCGATGACGTCGTTGTAGGGGATGGGACCTGAGGGTGGGAAGCCGAAGAGGGCGCGCCATTCCGGGGAGGCGATGATTTCGTCGCGGCTGTCTGGGGCGTCTTCCCAGAGGCCGACGGAAGCGGCTTCTGTGGTGAGGCGGAGGTTGGCCATGCTGTCGCGGGCGCGGCGTCTGGCGATGATGAGAGCGATGATGAGAGCGGACTGGGTGACGACGACGGCGATGGTGGCGAGGACGGCGGTGCGGTTGGATTGCCAGAGGCCGGGTGGTTTGAAGAGGATGGAGTGCTGGGCGGGGAGACGGGAGGCAGGGATGCCGCGGCGTTGGAGTTCGCGCCAGTCGTAGACTGGCAGGCCTGGGGGAATGGACGGGGTGGTGATGTCGGCGGGGGATTCGCCGGAGAGGAGGCGGATGGCGACGTGAGCGGCGGTGCGGCCGACTTCGCGGGTGGAGAGGAGGGGACCACCGACGATGCCGCCGCCGATTTGCTCGGAGGAGAAGCCGAAGACTGGGGCGTTGGAGGCGGCGTGGACTGCGGCGAGGGCGTCTTCGTGTTCGTGGAGAGCGCCAGCGGCGTCGCGGGTCATGATGCCGTGGAAGACGGCGGAGCGCGGGGGGGTGGAGGCGAGGGTTTGGCAGATGGAGTCGAGCGGGAGGTGGCTGAGCCAGTGGATTTCGACGCCTGGGAGAATGGCTGGCCATTCGCGGCGGGTTTCGGAGTCCCAGAACTGGTCGACGGGAGCGGTGCCGAAGACGACGAAGAGGTGTTTGGTGTCTGGGAGGAGACTGGTGATGTTGCGGGCGAAGCTGGGGACGTCGGCGGCGAAGCTGACGGAGGTGAGCCACGGTTGGTCGGCGACTGGGGCGATGCGGCGTTTATCGGCGCCGACGGCGAGGGCTGGAGCGGAGGGGAAGAGGCGTGAGCGGTTGCGGTGGGTGAAGAGGACGGCGGGGGCACCGAGAGGGACGACGAGGTCAGGCGGGTTGGTCTTGTGGATGGCGGCGAGGAATTCGATGAGGGGTTGTTCGCGGTCTGGGCCATCGAGTCTGGCGCGTTCGAGGGAGGCTTCGGAGAATTCGACTGGGAGTGGGGATTGGGCGCTGAGGACGGCTTGGAATTCCTGGGCGACGGCGTCGAGGGGGGAGAACTCGCGGCCGAAGGAGTGGATGAGGAGGACGTGGCGGGGGGAGGGGGCGGTGGGCGCGGCTGGAGCGGCGTGGCCGTGGGAGGCGACGAGAGCGGTGAAGAGGAGGAGAGCGATGCGGAGGAGACGCGGCATGGCTGGTGTGAGCCGAGGTACGGATGGCAGACCCGGGTACTGGAGTCCGGAATCGGTTCTACCATTCTGGAAATTGCGATCAAGTTGAAGAACCGGGAAAACAGATGGTAAATTGCCACCATGGTGAAAACACAAGTTCAAATCCCGGACATGCTATTCCGCGAGGCCAAGCGGCTGGCGGCGGAAAATGAAATGAGTTTCGCGGAGGTGGTTCGGCTGGGGTTGGAGGAGATCATTCGCCATCATCCGCCCGGTCGGACGCGCGCGGAAGATCGGACGTTGCCACCGAGCTTCGGCATGGGTGAGGTGCTCGCGCCGGAGGAAGGATGGACGGCGCTGTTTCATGAGTGGCCATGAATAACATCAGGGAGTCCAGCGGATGATTATTGTCAGAGAAGCTGAATGACGCGCGGTGCAGGCGGGGCTAACCGAAATGGTGAAGTTGCCCGGCGAGCTGTCCCCCAACTCCCGATTCTTTGCCTTCAGCGCAGCGTGGCTGAGTTTGCGGGGCTGGTATCGGGGGAGCGTCCTGGGTGTTGGTGGGGTAGGGTGGGCTGCTGACGGAGTTGGGGTGTGTTTGAAAAGGGGGACCGGAAGGGACAAGGGCGGGGCGGCGTTGCAACGGTGGATGGCGCCAGGGAGAGTTGAATGCTGAGGAGTTAGAAGCGGCAGCCGAGGCGGAGGCCTGCGGTGGCGAGCCAGCCGTTATTCCGGGCGACGTGGTGGCCGGTGATGAGTTGTGAGAAGGCGGTGATCTGGACGTCTCTGGTGAGTTGCCAGCGGTAGAAGGATTCTGCGGCGGATTGCCAGTTGGTGTTAGATAGGGTGTTGCGGCCGAGGGAGATGGCGAAGCCGAGGCGGTCGCGGGCGCGGACGTTGAAGCTGGTGCCGAGGGCGGCGAAGTGGGTGGCGGAGGCGGTGCCGCCGTCGGCGAAGGCGGCGCGGGCGAACCAGCGGGTGTCGGAGGTAGGGTTGGTGAGGGACCATGTGAGGCTGAGGCCGCGGTCGGCGGAGGAGGATTCGCCGGGGAGCCCGTCGGTGCGCCATGCGAGTGCCTGGAGGCGCTGACCGTGGTGGAAGTTCCAGCCTGCCTGGAGGCCCTGGAAGAGGGATTCGGAGCGGAGGAGCCAGCGGCCGTCGTCGGAGACGTTGCTGGACTGGACGTTGGAGGCGGTGATGGTTAGGTCGGCGGACTGGTGGAAGAGCCAGCGTGCGGCGAGGCCGAGGCCTGTGCCTGGGAAGCCTGTGGCTGGGCTGGAGGAGAAGGCCTGGTTGAGGAAGGATTGTTTGGCGGAGCGGAGCGGGTGGTCGTCGAGGAGTTCGTCTGCGCCCATCTGGCCCCAGCGGAGGAGGAGACGATTCTGGAGGAGGTGTTGTTCGAGGAAGAGTTCGGGGATTTCGAAGCCGTTGTCGTTGAAGCCGTCGACGGGACGCCAGAGGAGGTTCTGGCCTGAGGTGATGGCGGAGGGTGGGCGCTCGGTGAAGGAGTGGCGGTCGCGGATGCGGAAGGCTAGGACGAGGGGCCAGCGTGAGGATTCGGGGAGGGCCTGCCAGCGGACGGAGAGGGCGGTGTCGGCGGAGGCGGCGGTGCGGGTGCCGTCGGCGAGCGTACCGATGGTGAGGGCGTCGTAGGAGAGGGCGAATTTGAGGTGGAGGCGTTCGGCGAGGGAGCGGCCTGCGCTGCGCCATGAGTCCGGGAGGATGCGAGGGCCGCGTGAGGAGGAGATGCTGTCGCTGCGGGAGATTTCGCCGGCGATGCCGTCGAGGGAGCCTCGGTGGGAGGAGGTGTCCTGCGCGAGGAGGGGTGTGGAGAGCGCGAGGAGGGAGGCAGCCGAGCGCGGGAGAGCGGATGAGCGATTCATGAGGGCCGCGGGTTAGTTTGGAAGAGCGATGCGGGGGAGGGTTCGGCAATCGCGAATCTTGGGGAGGTGGGGAATCCGGGGAATTGGTGGGGACAACGGTTGCGGAGGAGGCCGGGAGTGCGTTTAGCTGGCGTTTTCCTGCTTCTTCTACTGTTTTTCGATGACTTCGTTGCATGATGACATGACTCATGAAGTGGTGCTGGTCGGTATCGGGGTTTCCCCTGGGATTGCCGAGGGGCCGGTGTGTCTGTCGACGGATGTATTTGATGTGCCTGGGGAGGAGCGTGTGGAGGAGGAGGAACTGGCTGGGCAACTGGAGCGGTTTCATGAGGCGCTGGGGGAGACGAAGCGGCAGCTGGGTGCGCTGCGGGACCGGGTGGCGCAGGAGGCGGGGACGGATGACGCGTTTATTTTTGATGCGCACCAGCTGATGCTGGAGGACCGGTCGCTGATTGAGGAAGTGGAGCGGTTGATGAGGAAAGTGCCGCAGAAGGCGGAGGGGGCGTTTTACAAGGTGATGTCGCGGTACATGGACGGGATGCGGCGGATGGATGACGAGTATTTGCGGGAGCGGGTGGCGGACATTGACGATGTGGCGCGGCGGGTGGTGCGGGTGCTGCGGGGGCATGCGGATGCGGCGGCGCACGATCAGCCTCACATTCTGCTGGCGCTGGATATTTCGCCGAGTGACACGGCGGTGATGGACCGGACGCGGGTGCTGGGGTTTGCGTCGGAGTCGGGGAGTCATACGAGTCACAGCACGATCATGGCGAGGTCGATGGCGATTCCTGCGGTGGTGGGGTTGCCTGACATCACGGCGCGGTTTCATCAGGGGCAGCCTGCGCTGCTGGATGGGTATCGAGGGTTGCTGATTGTGAATCCGACGGAGGAGACTCTGGAGAATTACCGGGTGGTGAAGCGGCGGAAGGCGGCGCTGGACCGGCATCTGCATGAGATGATAGATCTGCCTGCGGTGACGCCGGACGGGCAGAGCCTTGTTTTGTCAGCGAACATTGAGTTTGCGAATGAGGTGGAGGGGATTTGTGCGCATGGGGCGGCTGGGGTGGGGTTGTACCGGACGGAGTTTTTCTATATCGGGCGGCATGATCTGCCGACGGAGGACGAGCAGGCGGCGAATTATGCGCGGGTGGCGGCTGGGTGCGGTCCGGAGGGCGTAATCATCCGGACCCTGGATATCGGCGGGGACAAGCTGCATCACCTGCATCACGGGCTTGAGGAATCGAATCCGTTTCTGGGGTGGCGGGGGATCCGGGTGTCGCTGTCGCGGCATGAGTTATTCAAGACCCAGCTGCGGGCGATTCTGCGGGCCGGGGCGAAGGGGAAAGTGCGGCTGTTGTTTCCGATGATATCGTGCCTTGAGGAAATCACTGCGGCGCGGGCGCTGGTGGCGGAGTGCAAGGATGAGTTGCGGAGCGAGGGTCGGGCGTTTGACGAGAACATCGAGATCGGGGCGATGATCGAGATTCCGAGTGCGGCGCTGATAGCGGATGTGCTAGCGCCGGAGGTGGATTTTTTCAGTATCGGGACGAACGATCTGATTCAGTATACGATTGCGGTGGATCGTGGGAATGAGCTAGTGGCGAGCCTGTATCAGCCGTTTCATCCGGGGATCATCCGGCTGATGCGGATGGTGGCGGATGCGTCGGAGCGAGCGGGGATCTGGACGGGGGTGTGCGGGGAGATGGCTGGGGAGGTGCTGACGACGCCGCTGATGGTGGGGCTGGGGTTCCGTGAATTGAGCATGTCAGCGGTGCAGTTGCCGCAGGTGAAGTTTGCGGTGAGGCGGCTGCCGGCTGATCAGTGCCGGGAGCTGGTGGAGGAGGCGCTGCGGAGCCGGGATGCGGCGCATGTGATGGCGTTGTGCCGGGACATGGCGGTGCAGTATTATCCGGAGCTGGTGGCGGGGTGAGGGGGGGCTGAAGTATTGGGTTAGGGTGAGGCGGACCAGTTGCCGTCGGGCATGGGTGTGAGGGTGAGGAGGTCCGGGTTGATGACGGCGTGGCGGATGCGCTGCCGTTTCCATGTCCATGTGATGTGGACCATGCCGTCGGCGGACTGGATGACGGCTGGGTAGCTGAATTCGGCGCCTTTTTCGTGTTCGAGGACGAGGGCGGCCTGCCATGAGGAGGCGTCGTTGGAGATGGCGATGTTGAGCGGGGAGCGGGGGCCGCCCCAGCGAGGGGGGGTGGAGGTGGTGTGGTTGTAGACGAGGAGGTGGCGGCCGTCTCTGAGGGTGAGGGCGTCGGTGCCGCTGTTTGGGTTAGGGAGATTGGTGAGGGTCATGGGGGCCCATGTGAGGCCGAGGTCCGGGGAGGAGGAGCGGAAGATGCGGCCGTTGCGGGTGCGGCCGATGGCGAGGAGGTGGGTGCCGCCGGCGGAGAGGATGGAGGGTTGGATGGCGGCGATGGATTTGCCGTCGTTGATGGGGTCGGTGCGTGACCAGCTGAGGCCGAGGTCTGGGGAGCGTTCGAAGTGGACGCGCCAGCCGTCGTTTTCGGAGCTGGAGGGGCAGAGGAGCGAGCCGTCGGGGAGAGCGAAGGGTTTGTTTTTGACTGGGCCGGTGATGTTATCGGGGAGACGTGTGGGTGTTGACCATGTGCGGCCGTGGTCGGTGGAGGAGGTGCGCATGCCCCACCATGTGTCTGGGGAGGGACCGCATTTGTAGAAGAGGACGAGCGGGCCGTCTTTGGGTTGGAAGAGGACCGGGTTCCATGTGGGGAAGCGGGATTTGTCGGGTTGGATGCCGTTGGCGATTTCTGTGGGAGCGGACCAGCGGCCGTTTTCGAGACGGGAGAGCCAGATGGCGACGTCGGGGTTTTTCTCGGCGGTGCCGCCGAACCATGCGGCGACGAGGCCTGAGGGGGTTTCGGCGAGGGTGGAGGCGTGGCAGGAGGGGAAGGGTGAGGATTCGTAGAGGAATTCCTTTTTGAGGAGCGGGTCGGCGGCGGGGGAGAGGAGGGAGGAGGCGAGCAGAGCCGGGAGGAAGTAGAGCGAGCGGGGGAGGCGCGGGGGGAAGGGGGACATGATGGTGGGGAGCGTGAGGGGACGGGGGTGATCCGGCAAGTCCGCAGACGAGGCGGCGGAGAGGCTTGCATGAAATAGTGGAATTCGCTTCCCATAAAGCGGAAGCCTGATACAAATCCGGGTCGAGGCGGGAGAACTCCGGCAAATTGACGCCTGCTTTTGAGTATCCCGGCGAGAGTTTGATTTATCCATATTCTGATGAAGCCAGCATTTGAGAAGCTTGCCGCGAGTGCGGAGGACGGGATTCACTGCAACGTGGTGAGGGGGAGCAGTTTCGGGTGTGTGTGGCACTGTCATCCGGAGTTTGAGATCACGATGGTGCAGAAGGCGCGGGGGCATCGGCTGGTGGGGGATAATCTGTCGAGTCTGAAGCCCGGGGACATGGTGCTGGTGGGGAGCAACCTGCCGCATGACTGGCAGAGCGATGCGCATGGGCCGGGCGGGCCGCAGCCGGTGGAGAGCCTGTGCATTCATTTTCATCCTAACTGGCTGGGGCACGGGTGGCTGGACATGCCGGCGATGCAGCAGGTGAAGCGGCTGCTGGAGCGAGCGGCGTTAGGGTTGCACATTACGGGGCGGACGCGGGATGATGTGGAGAAGCTGCTGGTGCAGTGTCCTGAGCAGAGCGGGTTGCCGCGGGTGATCACGGTGCTGCAGATTCTGCAGCGGCTGGCGGTTTCGAAGGAACTGCACTCGATAGCGTCGCGGGGGTTTGCGCCGGAGCTGGATCCGCGGGATGAGGACCGGGTGAACCGGGTGGTGCAGTACATTCAGAAGCATCTGGATGAGACGATTTATCTGGAGAGCCTAGCTGAGCTGGTGCATTTGAGTCCGGGGGCGTTCAGTCGGTTTTTCAAGACGAGGACGGGGAAGACGGTGCCTGGGTTCATCAATGAGTTGAGGATCGGGCGGGCGTGCCGTCTGCTGGCGGAGACGGATCTGCCGGTGACGTCGATTGCGCTGAGCTGCGGGTTTACGAACCTGGCTAATTTCAACCGGCAGTTTCTGAGATTGAAGCGGGTGCCGCCGCGGGACTGGCGGCGGAGGTTTTCGAGCTGAGGGGAAGTGATGAAAGGAGTAATATGAAGGGAGGGACGCGCCGCGAGATGCTGAGGAGAGTGGTGGCGGTACCGTGGGTGGGTGCGGGGGTGATGGGGAAGGAGGGTGTGGTGGAGAGGAAGGAGGGGAAGGAGGGGTTGAGGTTCGGGGTGATAGCGGATGTGCATCAGGATGTGATGCCGGACGGGGTGGAGAGGGTCGGGGCGTTTGTGAGGGCGATGGAGGAAGCTGGGGTGGATTTTGTGGTGCAGCTGGGGGATTTCTGTGTGCCGCACGAGCGGAACCGCGGGTTCATGGAGGTGTGGAACGGGTACAAAGGGAGGCGGTATGGGGTGCTAGGGAATCATGACATGGATGGCGGGTACACGCGGGAGCAGGCGGCGGCATTTTTCGGGATGCCGGAGCGTCGGTATGGGTTTGAGGCGGGGAATTGGCGAGGGATAGTGCTGGATGGGAATGAGCCTGGGGGGAAGGCGCGCGGGTATGCACGGTATGTGAGTGAGGGGCAGTTGGAGTGGCTGGAGGAGCAGTTGGCGGCGGATGGCAGGCCGGCGTTTGTGTTCATTCATCAGCCGGTGGACGGGGAGAACGAGGGATGTGTGGAGAACGGGGCGGCGGTTAGGGCGGTGCTGGAGAAGGCGCAGCGGGAGCGACCGGGGGTGGTGGCGGCGGTGATTTCGGGGCACCGGCATCTGGATTATGCGAGGGAGGTCGAGGGAGTGCGGTATCTTGAGATCAACAGTGCGTCGTACTGGTGGCTGAATGCGAAGGCGGCGGCGCGGGAGACCTTTCCTGCGGAGGTGCACCGGAGGCATCCGAGTCTGAAGTCGGTGGCGGCGTATCGGGATCCGTTGTGGGCGGTGGTGACGGTGACGGAAGGGGGGAGTGAGTTAGTGGTGACGGGGCGGAGCAGTGAATGGGTGGGGCCGGATCCGTGGGTGCGGGGAGAGACGGCGCGGTGGCCGCGGGAGGAGCTGCATCCGGGGATTGGCGACCGGCGGTTTGTGCTGCGGGGGAGGTGGTGAGGGTCAGGGGGACTCGGGAGAGGAGGCGAATTTGAGGCCGGCGACGCCAGCGACGATGAGGACGAGGCAGGCGAGGCGGAGGGCGGAGCGTGGTTCGTGGAAGCAGAGCATGCCGACGAGGGCGGTGCCTGCTGCGCCGATGCCGGTCCAGACGGCGTAGGCGGTGCCGAGGGGGATGGAGCGGAGGGCCAGGGAGAGGCAGGCGAAGCTGGCGGCCATGGCGGCGAGGGTGGCGGCGCTGATGAGAGGTTTGGAGAAGCCGTCGGAGAATTTGAGGCCGATGGCCCAGCCGATTTCGAGGATACCGGCGATGATGAGGCAGGTCCAGGCCATGGGGTGGTGAGGTTAGGGTTGAGGGAGGTCGGGAGTGCAGGATGAGAGGGCGGGGAAGGGAGGGAGCGGGGAGCGGGCTTCCTGTTCGAAGGCCCCTTTGCGGTTGGCGGCGCGGATGCGGAGGAGGTCCGGGTGGCAGTCGTGCATGAGAGGGGAGGCGAGGAGATCGTCGAGGGTGCGGCGGTCCCATGATGAGAGGGGCGGGCTGCCGGGGTGGTCGATCCAGTCCATGAGCCATGGGGCGACGTGGCGTGGCGAGAGGGCGCGGAGGTGGCGGAGGATGAGGAAGCCTGCGGGGTCGGTGTCGCCGAAGTGCCAGTGCGGGAGCGAGGAAGGGAGAGCGGTCAGGAGGAGACGGACGGCTTTGGTGGGGAAGGACGAGGCGATGATGAGGGAATCGCGCGAGACATTGCGTGCGGCGAGGTGGAGGAAGGAAGTTTTGTGGTTTTCGACGGAGATGATGCGGGAGGCTGAGGTGGAGATGGAGGAGGCGCGGGCGAGGTCAGCGGCGGTGATGGAGAGCCCGTGGCGGAGGGCGTCGGAGTGGAGGCGGGCGCCGCCTGGAAATGTCAGGGTGAGTGGTCCATCGAAGAGGAGACGACTGTTGGAGGAGATGAGGCCGAGGCTTTCGAGGGGCGTGGGTTTTCCGGTGAGGTTGGAGAGAGCGGCGGCGAGGGCGCGGTGGTGGCGTTCGATGGTTTTGGTAGGGCGGCCGAGGGCGATGTCGGCGTCGCGGACGAGCGTGGCTGGGGGCCACGGAGTGGAGGTGAGGTCGAAGACGAGAGAGAGGAAAGAGCGGAGGGCGTCGGGGTTCTTCCAGTGGCAGGGGCGGAGCGGGCGGCCGGCGGAGAAGGCGGTGGTGAGGGCGGCGCACCAGCGGGGCCATTCGTCGGGGAAGAGCGGGTGGGGAGTGGATTGGAACGAGGCGACGACGGAGAGAGAGGCAGTTAGGGAATCGGCGGGCGCCGGGGAGTTGAAGAGACTGAGGAGCCATGGTTCCGAGCTGATAGGGAGCCGGATGCGATTGATGGAGAGCTGGTGGCGGCCGCGGGTGAGGGAGAGGAGACCGGAGGAAGCGAGTTGGATGGCTTC
>Ga0315905_10008860_pt1 | contig 10184 bp, 11 predicted proteins | sample LakEriMetagenome_5_FD_203522 | JGI IMG/M metagenome (GOLD analysis project Ga0315905, IMG submission 203522) | Freshwater fungal communities from buoy surface, Lake Erie, Ohio, United States - Buoy 4 MA121 | ecosystem: Environmental > Aquatic > Freshwater > Lake | place: USA: Lake Erie, Ohio... | reverse complement strand
AGCACCACCACGTCGACATCGCGTTCCCAGCTAGGAGCAGGAGCAGCAAGTTGAGTGGGAAACAGTGCCGCAAAGGGCGACGCTTGCACTTATTCCCCCGTGGGCGACGGCGTGCCCAGTGCAATCATGCGCTCTACCGATTGACGTGCACGCTGTGCAATGTCAAATGGCACCGTTACTTCATCGCGACCTTCGCGCAACGACATGAGCAACTTCTCGGGTGTAATCATTTTCATGTACTTGCACACAGCAGCACGGTTAATGGGTTCAAAGATAACTAAGGGGTTTGCTTTACGCAGTTGATGCAACATTCCTGTTTCTGTTGCCACCAAGACTTTTTTCGCTGTAGTGGTCACCGCAGCTTCAGCCATTCCACCAGTACTCAATATGCGGGTACGCCCTTCAGGAATGACACCACTTGAAGCCAAGTACAACGCACTGGTAGCACAACCACATTCAGGGTGAATGAAAAACTCTGCATCGGGTTCAGCCAACACGCGCTCGCGCAACTCGGCACCGTTGATGCCGGCATGCACGTGGCACTCGCCCATCCAAATGTGCATGTTGTCGCGTTGCAAAATGCGCTGCACATGAGCGCCTAAAAACTGATCGGGCCCAAAGAGCACTTCTTTGTCGGCAGGAATAGAAGCAACCACTTCCACCGCATTCGAGCTGGTGCAACAAATGTCGGTTTCGGCTTTCACCGCAGCCGTGGTGTTCACATAACTCACTACTACTGCGCCAGGGTGCTCGGCTTTCCATGCCCGCAACTGATCGGCTGACAGCGTTTCAGCAAGTGAACAACCCGCACGCTCATCGGGAATAAGAATCGTTTTGTCGTAGGCAAGAATTTTTGCGGTTTCGGCCATGAAGTGCACACCACAAAACACAATGGTGCTGGCCTTTGAATTCGCTGCAATGCGCGACAACGCAAGTGAGTCACCCACGTGGTGAGCAACATCTTGAATTTCTGGCATCTGATAGTTGTGAGCCAAAATGACGGCATCGCGCTCGGCGGCAAGCGCCCGCACTTCTTTCGCCCAGTCGGAATTGGCTACAAACGAACTATCGCTCACAACATAAGGCTACGCCCTATGAGGCGAAGAACTCACCCAAAAGCTATTCACCGCATCGGCTAACGGGCCTCTTGCCGCACCTGCATCGAGAATGGGGTGCTCATCGTCGTCTTCAAAACGCAATACGGAGCCCACCCCCACATCGCTCACCACTACAACTAATCGCACCCGCCGGCGCTCGGGGTGCTCACTTGGCGCGGTGAGTTCTTTGTCGTCACTCTCGTCGTCATGACTCGCAGGCAATGGTGCTGCCCAACCACACGTGACCAATGCCGCCGCATCGAACAATCGCGCACATGCACTTTCCGGAGTATCTAAGAGGTCGTAAATATCGCCATTCTCCAAAATGAAACTGAGCATCAACTCGTCAGTTCCTGCATGCGGGCCAATGTTCACCCCGTACAAGCGTGCGCTGTCGAGGTGAAACGCAGTGGGCGAATTCAACAACGATTCATGAATGCGATCTTCTACCAAAGCTGCAAGATCGACCGGATGTACTGACTCATGTGACTGTGTATATGTTTGCATACCCCAATGTGTGCAAAAGCAGGCCCAAAGGTGCCAGAAGTTTTTACCGCAGTAGCTTTTCAACGGCCTGCGCAGCCGCCACCACCTTCGACCCAAACTTCCTGCCGGGCGTGCGCGACAAGCGTTCAATTGGCCCAGAAATACTTACCGCTGCAAGTTCTCCACCGCGCAGCACCACGGGCGCACTGACCGAAGCAACACCGGCTTCACGCTCTTCCACGCTTTCAATCCATCCGCCACGCGACACGCTTTCACCCGCAAGCACGTGCCCCGCTGAACCACGGCCCAACGGATACAACGATCCTTCCGGAATAATCCACCGCAAACCATGTGGCGACTGCAACGACACCACACAACGTCGGTCGGCACCATCGCGAATGTAGAGCTGCACACTTTCGCCACACGTACGCACCAGGTCTTCCAGCACTGGCCGCGCTAATGCAGCCAAGGGGAACTGCCGTTGCGCAGCTGCGCTCAACGCCCCGTAAGCAAAGCCCAGCGCATACCTGCCATTGGCATCGCGGCGCACCATGCCGTGCACTTCCAGCGCACTGGCCAAACGGTGTGCAGTGGCACGCGGCAAACCCGTTGCCTCTTGCAATTCACCCAAGCTCAAGCCGTCGTCGGCAGCTGCAAGCGCCTGCACAACAAGCATCGACTTGTCTAGAACTCCAACTCCCGATAGCATGTCCATTGGTTAGGAAGTGTATCCCACATATTGAGACAATCTCAACACGAAGCGAGCAGCAACATGTCACCAAAAACTCTCCCCGAAAAAGTATGGGAACGTCACGTCGTTCACGCCGGCAACGGCGAAGCCGACCTCATGTACATCGACCTGCACTTAGTGCACGAAGTAACAAGCCCGCAGGCATTCGAAGGTTTGCGCCTCACTGGCCGCACCGTGCGCCGCCCCGACCTCACTGTTGCAACTGCCGACCACAACGTTCCAACAGAGAACATTCACTTACCTGTGGCCGACCCCATCTCGAAGCGTCAACTTGAAGTGCTTAACGAAAACGCTGCGACATTCAACGTCACGCTCTACCCCATGGGTCACAAAGACCAAGGCATTGTGCACGTCATTGCGCCAGAGCAAGGCCGCACTCTTCCTGGCATGACCGTTGTTTGCGGCGATAGCCACACAGCAACACACGGTGCTTTTGGTGCACTTGCATTTGGTATCGGTACCAGCGAAGTAGAACACGTTCTTGCAACACAAACACTTCCTCAGTCGCGCCCAAAGTGGATGAGCGTGTCGGTGGAAGGTGTTGCGCCAGAAGGCGTGACCGCCAAAGACATCATTCTTGCCATCATCGGTGAAATTGGTACCGGCGGCGGCATTGGCCACGTCATTGAATATCGCGGTGCAGCAATTCGCGCGCTTTCCATGGAAGGTCGCATGACCGTGTGCAACATGAGCATTGAAGCGGGCGCACGCGCTGGCCTCATTGCCCCCGACGACACCACCTTTGAATACTTAAAGGGTCGCGATCACGCACCGAAAGGTGACAACTGGGAAGCAGCTGTTGCCGACTGGCGCTCACTTGTTTCCGATGAAGGTGCGAAGTGGGACAAAGAAGTCGTCATCGACGCTTCCAAGCTCACACCACAAGTCACTTGGGGTACAAATCCCGGCCAAGTACTTGGCATCGATGCAAAACTTCCGTCACCCGACGACACCAACGATGCAACACAAAAAGACACCATTGCTCGCGCACTGGAATACATGGGCCTCACCGCAGGCACTGCCATTCGCGACATCAAGGTCGACACTGTGTTCATCGGTTCATGCACCAACTCGCGCATTGAAGACCTGCGTGCAGCAGCTACCGTATTGAAAGGTCGCAAAGTCACTGCACCACGCGTGATGGTGGTACCTGGTTCGCACCGTGTGAAATTGCAAGCAGAAGCCGAAGGCCTGCACACCATTTTCACCGATGCCGGCGCCGACTGGCGTGAACCTGGTTGCTCAATGTGCCTTGCCATGAACCCCGACAAACTTGCTCCGGGCGAACGCTCTGCATCTACCTCTAACCGCAACTTTGAAGGCCGCCAAGGTCGCGGCGGACGCACACACCTCGTGTCGCCTGCTGTTGCTGCTGCCACTGCAGTTGCTGGTCACTTCGCTACCCCATCAGATTTGAAATAAGAAAGTTCGAAAGGAACACACTATGAAAGCTGTTCGCGTAATTTCAGGCACCGCCCTTCCCTTGAAGCGCTCCGATGTTGACACCGACCAAATTATTCCTGCAGAGTGGTTGAAGCGCGTTGAGCGCACTGGCTTTGAAAAAGGCCTCTTCTCTACCTGGCGCGACGACCGCAACTTCGTCATGAACGACGAGCGTTATGCAGGTGCATCTATTTTGGTTGCTGGCCCTTCATTCGGCGTGGGCTCTTCACGCGAGCACGCTGTATGGGCTCTTCTGCAATATGGTTTCAACGCAGTCATTGCACCATCGTTCTCCGACATCTTCCGCAACAACTGCACCAAGAATGGTCTCGTTCCTGTTGAAGTAGCAGAAAGCGTTGTTCAACAGTTGTGGGATGCCATTGAGGCCGACCCCACCACCGACATCACCGTCGACATGGAGAACTTGAAAATTGAAGTTCCGTCACGCGGCATTGTTGCTTCCTTCCCCATGGACGCGCCAACACAGCATCGCTTCTTGAACGGCCTCGACGACATTGGCATCACCATGACCCATGAATCGGAAATCACCAGTTTCGAAGCCAAGCGCCCCGCCTGGTTATAAGTTTCGCTTGCGTCTCGCATCTCTTGAGAAGTGTGGCCATAACGGTTCTGCTGGCTTGCAATTGATGTAGTCATTTGCTACAACTAAGTAATGCGTACTGCACCTCGGATCGTTGCCCTTTCCTTCACAGCTATTTCACTCGTCGTTACTAGTGCCTGCGGCGGCTCGGAAAGTGACCGTGATGAGCCAAAAATCAAAAACGTTGCCATTAGCAATAACGCAGTGAACGCAGGGCCTACCTCTTCATACGCCACCGGATTAAACAAGTCGCCCATGCCAACGAGCGCCATACCAATGCTTCCGCAAACAACCGCACCAGCTAATAATCAAAACGTTGCCAACATGGGACCCACCACTTCATACGCCACCGGACTAAACAAGTCGCCCATGCCAACGAGCGCCTTACCAATGATTCCGCAAACAACAGCAGTGCAAAAAGCAACTCCTACATCTGTATTCACAGCAACAACTACGACTAAAGAATTGGCCAAGCCAGCCTCGTCGAACAGCACTGTTGCTCCGAAAGTTTCAACTAAACCCCAGTCGACTACGACAACTGTGGCGAAGAAAACCACCAAGAAAAAGAAGAAACCGACGAAGTAACACGATTACTTGGTGAACTCCGGGGGAAATAATGGCGTAGTGATTTGAAACGTGGTTGAAGTCATGTTAAACCGTGTCTATGAAAATTTCGCCGCGCTCGAGCGCCCTCGCCCTTACCGCCACCGTACTCCTTGCTATCAGCGCATGCGGTGGTTCTGACTCCAGCAGCGAGGCTGCACCCCGCACCAAAAACGCAGCCTTGTGCACCACAGTCAAAGGGCGAACAACGTGCACCCAAGTTCAACAGACAGTAGCAACTAGCCCAGCGACAACAACGACGACTGCGGCGACGGCGACGACGGCTGCACCAACTTCCACTACCACCAATCTCGAGGTGAACACAGCAGCTATTTGCACGGCGCCAACTACCACTGCTCCTGGTCCGGTGACGACCTACACCGTTGTCGATAGAGCTGGGCGGGTAACACGAGTTACTGTGAAACCAGTTGCGCCTCCAGCAACAACCATCGACCCCAAGTGCGCCCCCGCTACGACCGTGGTACCCACAACAATTGCGCCCACAACGATTGCACCAACAACCACGGCTGCGCCAGCAACAACAGCAGCCACCATCGCCCCGGCAACCACAGCGAAGAAGCCAATCTGTGATGCTGTGCGCAAAAAACGACGTCTGTGCTGATTTCTTTGAAAGGTCTGCTTCAAGCGGAACGCCTTGAAACACCGATCACACGTTGATATATTGCCCTCATGAAAATTTCACCTCGGTCCACAGCTCTTGCGCTCACCGCAGCCGCACTACTCGTTATCAGCGCTTGCGGAGGATCAAATGATCCAACCGAGACCGAAATAACAACACCAAAAGTAAAAAATGCCGCATTGTCGTTCACCACGTTGCCAGCAACAACTGCACCAAAGACTGGCACCTCTCCGATGCCAGCACTTCCTGGCTCCAAGGCAACAACCACTACAGCAGCGAAGGCAACCGCCACTACAGCAGTGAAAACAGTGACCACACCGTTGCCAAAGCTTCCCATCAGGCCAAAGTGAATTAGCACGTAATACGTAAGTGCAGGTTTGTGAGCCCGCGCAACACAAAACTTGGTTCGTAACGCAAAGGCCACTCTTCGGGGTGGCCTTTTGCATCGGTCACTTCCATTGTGTTCCAACGCTGTGCAATTTTCTCCAGCGCAATAACGCTCTCTAAACGCGACAAGGGCGCACCAATGCAAAAGTGCACTCCTCCGCCAAAGGCCATGTGGTCGCGCACGTTTTCGCGGTCGGGAATAAACGCATTGGGTTCGGGAAACTTCAATGGGTCGCGGTTTGCTGCGGTGTAGGCCAGAAAGATCTTTGACCCTGCAGGAATGGGAACGCCACCCACTTCAGCATCGACCTTGGCCACACGAAAGAGACCCTGGCTCGGGGTCGACAATCGCAACGACTCTTCCACCACCAATGCGGCACGGTCGGGGTCGGCCTTCAGCGCTTCCCACTCTGCGGGGTGCGTTGCAAGGTCAACCAACATTGCACTGAACGACTTTGTGGTGGTTTCATTGCCCGCACCCACAAGCGCCTGCAAAATGCCCATTGCTTCTTCCAAAGTGAGCTTGCGAGTGGTGTTGCCCTCTGCATCGGGCTCGGGCAACGGCAGGTCGGCTTTCACCAACATGCTGATGACATCGTCGGTGGGGTTCGCTATGCGCTTTTGAATTTCATCGTGCATGAACTGCTGTAGTTCCACCACACCATGGGCGGCTTCAATGGCTCGCTCGTCAGACAAACGCGAACCAATGCCAGCCGTGGTGTCGTCGCTCCAGCGCTTCACATTTGCCGCGTCTTCAATGGGCATATTCAAAGCCTTAATAATGACCTTCACCGGCACCGGCTCGGAAAAGAGATGCTTCACGTCTACGGGTTGTGAATAGTCGAGCGCGTCTAACGCTTCTTCAACAATTACTTCCAATGCCGGGCGCAGTGCAGCAATCACTCGGGCATTAAATGCCTTCGCAACTGTTGCGCGGTACCGAGCGTGGTTTGGCGGGTCAACGGTCATCAGCGTTGCGGGGCGCACCCAACCCTTTTTCTTAATCTCAGCAATTTGCTCAGCAATATGAGGTTGAGGTGGCTCGTTAGCCGACACGCCGTACTCGGAAGAAAACACGGTGGGGTTCTTCACCACTGCGTTCACATGTTCATAGCTGGTTATGAAATACATGTTCGACGGCGCATGAAACCATGCCGGCGAAGCAGCACGCATGGCATCGTAAAACGGAAACGGGTCTTGTTGAAATGCCTCGCCGAAACGGTCGAAGCTATTCAGTAAGTCACTTTGCATCGCATCACCAGGCCCACTCACGGCATCATCTTTCCGCCGTTTAACATGAACGTCATACCGGTGATGTAGTCACTGCCGTGGCTTGCTAAAAACACTGCAAGTGGCCCACCATCTACTTCAGGGTCACCCAAGCGGCGCATGGGCAAGTTTTCGCGCAAGGCCTTCACAAACTCGGGGCGGTCAACTTCCCACGCTTCAAAAGCATCGGTGCGCAACGTAGGGCTAATGATGTTCACGTTGATGCCGTACTGACCCCACTCATTTGCTGCCGTACGCGACAACGAACGAACTGCTTCTTTGGTCATGTTGTAGGCCGTATTGCCCGTAGTGCCCAAAATGCCCGAGGTGGAAGAGAAGTTAATAATCTTGCCCCAACCCTTGGCTTTCATAGTGGGAAACACCGCTTGCATTCCCCACAACGTCGACATTGCGCCCGTGCGAAAGATGTATTCAATTTCATCGTCGGGGTATTCCTCAACGGTCATAAACTTGGTTGATGAACGCGGCGCACTTTGCGTACCAAAGCCTTGAGCGTTGTTCACCAAAATATCTACGGTGCCAAAAGCACTGAGCGTATGCTCTACGGCACTAAACACTTGCTCGCGCACGCCTACATCACACGCAATACCAATGGCCTCGCCACCTTCACTTTGAATTTCAGCCACCACGCCGTCGAGCGTGCTTTGCGTGCGCGACACCACAGCAACGCGAGCACCTTCACGGGCATACACCTTGGCAAAAGCCTTACCAATGCCTCTGCCTGCTCCCGTCACAATGGCAACGGTTCCGTCTAATTGACCCATGTTCTACCCCGGTATGCGTGAGAAAAGATTGCGATCGGTGCACGACGCAATAGCACGCCGTAAACCTTCTTGCGCCATCATACGACCCCGTTCATTTGCTGGGTCAAATGCGCCAGCCATAATCATGGTGTAGTTAAAAATAAACAACAGCGAAATGCCATAATCATCACGTGCTTGTTCAATGGAATAGTCGGTAATGCCAGCGGCGTTCACTTCGTCAACGTAATACTGCAAAAACTCTTCTTCGTATTGGCGCCGCACCTTGGTGGTCACGCTCGTACCCAGCATCCATGCCATATCTTGCATCGGGGTCGACACCATGACGTTTTGCCAGTCAATCATTACCACCGGCAACAGGCCAGGTTGACCGTTACCAAACATTGCATTGTCCATGCGCACATCACCATGAATAAGGGTCAATGGCCGATTTCCCATTTCACGCATAATGTCGCGCAAGCCAGCAACATATTTTGGCATGAGGGCAATAAGTTCGGGCGTAAAGCTGTCGGGAAACTTTTCAATAGCCATTTCCCATGTGCCAAAGAAGCCAGGTACAAATGGCTCGATGTAATTGTCGTTATTAATTTGCATCGGGTTATCGAACGACAACTGCCACGTGTTCCAATACCGAGCATGCAAGGGCACTAATGCGTCAATGACCATGCGCACGCGCTCTGGTGTTGCTCCCGTTACTTGGTCGCCTAGGTCGTATCCAGCAAGGTCTTCAATGACCACAATATTTCCACCGGTGTCATAGTTCATGGAGGCGAAATAACACATGGGCATCGGCGTGGCCACGTTGTGAGCGGTTTTGTTGAAAAAGTCCACTTCGCGCTCGTACATATTGGTGTTGTTGGCAATAGCGCGGTTGGCGGCTTCAGGGTGAGCGAACTTCGCCACTACAGACACCGGACCCGCATTATTTGGCGAGGCATATTGCAACGTAATGCGCACCACCATGCCCACTACTCCTACACCCGCACCAATAATCTCATGCGAAAAATCGGTGACCGAGTTTTCGGCTCCAAGTGCGCTCTTATTGCGCAGCATCTGTGTCAGCCATGCCGACGTCAGTTCTTCTGGTTGAGCTGGAAATGACATATTGCCCCCTTTAATGTGCACCCCCGTGCACAGATCAAACTAACTCACTTATTTGCGTGCATTTCCCGCAACACTTTTCTGTCGAGTTTGCCCACAGGGTTTCGCGGCAGGTCTTCTACAAAAACAAACTTCCGCGGAACCTTCGGCCCCGCAAGTACTTCCTTGCCAAATGAAATGATGTCGGCTTCGGTGAGTTCTTCGTCGTCTCTCACAATGCACGCAAGAAGGCTCTCACCCATTTCTGTATCGGGAACACCAACAACTGCCGCCTCGCGCACACCTGGGCAATCGAGCAACACGCGCTCAATTTCTGCTGGATACAAGTTCACTCCGCCCGATACCACGGTGTCGGCGGTACGGCCAGTGACAAACACATAACCCTCTTCATTCACATAGCCCAGGTCGCCAAGCGTGAAAACACCCGGGCGAATGTGTGCAGCAGCTGTTTTCTCGGGCGCATTCAAATACACCACGCCTTCACCACTGTGGTCTATGAAATACAAGCGGCCCACTTGCCCAATTGGCACTTCCATATCGTTGTCGTCAACCACATGAGCAGTGAATCGCGCCAAGCACTTTCCGGCCGAGCCTTTGTACTGCAACCACTCAAGTGAGGAAATGGTGCACACGGTGCCTGCTTCGGTGCCGCCATAACGGTCGACCAATATTGGCCCCATCCAGTTGATCATTGCTTCTTTTACCGCAACGGGGCACGACGAGCCCGTGTGGTCGAGCAAAGTAAGCGAACTTACATCACACGCAGTGCGCACTTCATTTGGCACGTCGAGCAAGCGCGAGAAATGCGTGGGCACCATGGTGGTTCCAGTTACGCCATAACGCTGTATTGCTTCTAAGGCACCGAGCGCTGTGAACTGTTTCATCACTATTATTGGCCGCCCACCTGTGAGCCTGCGCAATATGCCCAGCGTGCCTGCGTGGTACATGGGGCCCACCATTAAGTACGGTCCAATATCGACTGGTTCGCGGTAGTCATCTACATGCTTGCGCACACTGCTGGTCA
>Ga0315905_10008859_pt1 | contig 10185 bp, 10 predicted proteins | sample LakEriMetagenome_5_FD_203522 | JGI IMG/M metagenome (GOLD analysis project Ga0315905, IMG submission 203522) | Freshwater fungal communities from buoy surface, Lake Erie, Ohio, United States - Buoy 4 MA121 | ecosystem: Environmental > Aquatic > Freshwater > Lake | place: USA: Lake Erie, Ohio... | reverse complement strand
TGCCGCAGACCGCCGGTCAACCTCCGCCAGCGACGCCTCCACACTGATGCTCCCGCCCACTCTGTTCGCCGCCACCCCTAGCAAAAGCTTCGCCGAAAGATGCTGCCCGTGCCACGCCGCCACCTGCTCGAGATTCGCCACCACCCCCGGCGTCCGCAATGCCGCCAGCGCATCCGGCCGCCCCCGCAGCGGCCCCACCGTCACCTCAAACAAACGGTCCGCCTTCGCCAGCAGCGTCGCCCGATCCTCCCGGCTCAGCGCCAGCATGTCCCCCGGCGTCCGCGCCGTGTGCACCGCCACATCCATCAGCCGCGGCCATTCCCCCGGATTCAGCAGCAGCCAATCCGTAAAGCCGGTTACCATCGCCGCCGGCACCACCACATGCCGCACCTTCTGCCGCACACACGCCGCCAGCACCTGCACAGGCGTCCCCATCGCCTCCAGTTGCCCGCCGCGGCCCAATCCCAACGCCAGCACACACACGGGATCCGGCAACTCCCCAGCCATCACACAATCCGCCGCCACCGCCGCCCCCGCAAACACCGCCGACTCAAACCCAGGCTGGCTCTTGCTCAACCCCAGCTCCGCCACCCACCCTCGCGGCCACGGCTCATGCCGCGGTCCCAGCAACTCGCGAATCGCCGCCGCACGCATCTCCAGCACCGACGCCCATTCCGCCGCAGCCTCCGCAGGCTTCGTCCACTCAGGCGGCAGCCGGAAACTCACCGGCGACTCCACACGCTCCGCCCCCAGCTTCTTCGCCGTCACCGTCGCCGTCACCACCTCCATATCGCCCGACCCACCCCATACCAGCAATCGCACCCGCGCCTCCGCCACCGCCGGCAGGGTCCCTGCTTCATCATCCTCCACCGGAATCCGCTCCGCCAGCCATTCCCACTTCGGCACCACCCCATACGCCAGCGCCGCCATTCCCTTCGCTTCAAATCCTAGCCGCCGCGCCGCATCCGCCAGCGCCGCCCCAGCCGGCAGCGCCCCCGCTCCATCACTCAGCAGAATCCTCTCCGCAGCCAACCCTAACCTCTCAGCACCCGCCGCCCCCCCTCCCGCCCCGCTCACCTTCACCCCGCGCGCCAGTTGCCCATCCGCCACCAGCGCCTCCCGATCATCCGGCCGGAACGTCAGCGCCAGCGCCACCGCCCGCGACCTCACCTCCATCGGCACCTCAGGCATCGTCCTCGCCAACTTCACCAGTTCCCTCACCACTTCCTCCACTCCAGTCTCACCAAGCGCCGCCTCCGCCGCACTCGCCAAACCCGCCAGCGGTGCCGTCCTCCGGTAAGCCACCGGCGGATCCGCAGTCTGCGCCCCAGCCACCAGCACTCCAGCCAATCCTGTCAACAATACCGTCCCAACGCGTTGCATGCACTCTTCAGAATACAGGTTCAGACCGATCCCTCGGAATAACGCAGAAATGCCGCCCGGCGCTTCCGGTACGCCGCCAACCCCTCTTCCCACGTCGCCATCACCTCCACCGCAGGCACCCCTCGCTTCAACGCCGCCAGCGTCCCATCATGCGCCAGCAACCGGTTCAGCGGATCCAGATCAAACGCCTTCCCATACTGCGCCACCAGCGCCGCCGCCAGCGTCATCCCCACCGTCACCGACGGCAGCACCTCCGCATCCCGCACCGTCAATCGCACTCCCTGACAATCCTCCCCCTTGAACACACTCGCCGTCGGCCGGAACTCCGCCGCCTTCACCCCCAATCCCGGAATCTCCGCCGCCTCCAACGCCTTCGCCAGCGCCACCCCGTTCATCCACGGCGCTCCAAACAACTGAAACGGTGTCTCCGTCCCCCGCCCCACAGACACTTTGCAGAACTCCAGCAGCCCCACCCCAGGATACAGCACCGCCGCTTCAGCACTCCTCATGTTAGGCGATGGATTCACCCACGGCAGCCCCGTCTTCCCGTAAAACTCCCCGCGCTGCCAGCCACTCACCGGAACCACCTCCACCTTCAGATCCAGCCCCAGCTCCTTCTGGAACATCAGCGCCAGCTCACCCGCCGTCATCCCATGCCGTACCGGAATCGGATGACACGCCGTGAAACTCAGCTTCCCCGCCACCGGCCCCTCAATCCGCACCCCACCCACCGGATTCACACGGTCCAGCACCACAAACCTCATCCCCCGCCCCGCCGCCGCCTGCATGCTCTCCAGCATCGTCGCAATATACGTGTAGAACCGGCACCCGATGTCCTGAATGTCAAACACCAGCGTGTCCAGCCCCTTCAACTGCTCCACACTCGGCCGCCGCCGCTTCCCATACAGACTGTACACCGGTAACCCCGTCGCCTTGTCCTCACTATCACCAATCCCCTCGCGATCCTCCGTCCCCCGAATCCCATGCTCCGGACTGAACAGCGCCAGCAGCGTCATCCCCTCGGCCTTCGCCAGCAGATCAATGCTCGTCTTCCCACCCAGATCCCTCCCCGTGTGATTCGTGATCAGCCCCGCCTTCGCCCCTGACAACTCCCGGAACCCGGACGCCACTAACCCATCCAGCCCAGGCACCACCCGACCTCGCCGACTCACCAGCCGCGTTCCCGCCGGCCGCTCCACCCACGCCGTCCGCTTCCGCTTCAATCCCATCGCCTCCGCCGCCAGGGTCCCGAACTGCCACCGCAATTCCTTCACCCCGGTCCCCTCCCTTGGATGATTCCGGTTTGTTAGCAATACCACAAACGCATCCGCATCCGGATCAATCCAGAACGCCGTCCCCGTCCACCCGGTGTGCCCGTACGACCGCGCCCCGAAACACTCCCCCTTCGGATCCGCATAACGGCTCGCATTGTCGAACCCGTTCGTCCGCATCGTCCCGTCCGCCAGCTTCACCGGCGCAGTCATCAACCGCACCATCTTCGCCGTCATCACCCGCCGCCCCGCCGCACTCGTCCCCCCAGCCAGCAGCATCCGGCAATACTTCGCCAGATCCGCCGCCGTCGTGAACAACCCCGCATGCCCCGTCACCCCGCCCATCACCCGACTCGTCGGATCATGCACCACCCCATGCACCAGCCCAGCCGCCTCCCGCGTCGTCGGCGCAATCCTCCCCACCTTCGACCTGTCAGGACGGAACCCCGTGTCCTTCATCCCCAATGGCCGGAAAATCCGCGCCGCCGCAAACGCATCCAGCGTCATCCCACTCATCCGCCTGACCACTTCTCCCAGCAGTATGAAATTGATGTCGCTGTACAGAAACTTCGTCCCCGGCACATTGATCAGCGGCTCCGCCACCGCCCGCCGGATCCCTTCCTCATACCCTCCCCACGCAGGCTCACTCCGCGGAATCCCGCTCCGCGTCCCACTCGTGTGCGTCAGCAGATGCCGGATCGTCAGCAGTTCCTTCCCGCCACCCGTAAAATCCGGAATCACCGCCGCTACCTTCGTGTCCAGCGTCAGCTTCCCATCCTGAATCAGCAGAAACACCGACGGCGCCGTCGCCACCACCTTCGTAAGCGACGCCGCATCAAACACCGTATCCACCTTCATCACCGCCACCTCCGGATCAATCACCCGGTTCCCCGTCGCCCCGCTCCGCGATACCCCGTTCCGCTCCAGCCACCACACCGCCCCAGGCACCAGCTTCGCCGCCACCGCGTCTTCCAGCGCCTTCACCGCCACCGCCAACCCAGCCTCGTCAAACACTCTCCGCCCCCGCGCCTCCGCACTCCCCGGCACCAACACCCCCGCCGCCAGCCACGCCGCGCGCTTCATCAGCCGCCGCCGGCTCGTCATTATGTCATCAGGTGATTCCATGCGTGCTGTCTCTAGGTTCAATGCTCCACGTCTTCTCACCGCATTTCCCCCTCCTGTCCACCACAGCCATGCCTCTGAAAGGCACCCGCCGCATCCCCGTAATCGCTCCATGCCCCGGGCCCTCTGCCTCCTCCTCTTCCTCCACGCCGCCGCACACGCCGCCGTCCCGGACGTCATCGACTTCAATTTCCACGTCAAACCCATCCTCAGCGACCGCTGCTTCCTCTGCCACGGCCCAGACGACCGAAACCGCAAAGCCAAACTCCGCCTCGACTCCCGCACCGACGCCTTCCGCCCAGCACCCGACGCCGGCCCAGACTGGCAGGTCATCAAACCCGGCAAACCCGCCCTCAGCTCCCTCATCGCACGCATCGATTCCTCCGACCCGGACGAAATCATGCCGCCGCCCGACTCCCACCTCTCCCTCTCCCCCGACGAACGCGAAATCCTCCGCCGCTGGATCGCAGACGGTGCCCAATGGCAGGACCACTGGTCCTTCCTCCCCATCAAATCCTCCCCACCCCCGCCCACCCCGGAAGGCGGCAACTTCATCGACGCCTTCGTCTCCGCACAACTCCTCAAATCCGGCCGCTCTCTCCGCCCAACCGCCCCCACAGAACGTCTCCTCCGCCGCGCCTCCCTCGCCCTCACCGGCCTCCCGCCATCCGACGAATCCCGCGCCGCCCTCGCCGCCAATCCCTCCCCCGCCTCCCTCACCGTCGCCGTCGATCAACTCCTCGCCTCCCCCACCTACGGCGAACGCATGGCCGCCGACTGGTGCGACATCGCCCGCTACGCCGATACCTTCGGCTACCAATCCGACCGCCACCGCGATGTCTGGCCATGGCGCGACTGGGTCATCCGCGCCTTCAACGACAATCTCCCCTACGACCAGTTCATCACATGGCAGATCGCCGGCGATCTCCTCGATAACCCCACCCGCGACCAGCGCATCGCCACCGCCTTCAACCGTCTCCACCGCCAGACCAACGAAGGCGGCAGCGTCGAAGAAGAATTCCGCGTCGAATACGTCAACGACCGCGTCACCACCTTCGGCACCGCCTTCCTCGGCCTCACCCTCGAATGCAGCCGCTGCCACGACCACAAATACGACCCGGTCTCCATGCGCGACTTCTACAGTCTCGCCTCCTTCTTCCAGAACATCGACGAAAGCGGTCTCTACTCCCACTTCACCGACGACACCCCAACCCCGGCCCTCCCCCTAACGACTCCCGACCAGGACCAGCAGCTCGCCTCACTAACCGCAAAAACCTCCGCCGCAGAAGCCGCCCTCCTCGCCCTCCGCACTTCCCGTCGCCCCGCCTTCGAATCATGGGCCCGCTCGCTCCCTTCCCCTCTCCCCTCTCCCGACGAACTCGCACGCTTCCAGTTCGAATCCCTCACCGCTAACGACATCAAGCCGGACGACCCCGCCCAGCCCTTCGAAAACCCTCAGCTCACCGACGGCCCCCACGGTAAAGCCCTCGCCCTCGACGGCGAAAACGGCGTCAATCTCAACGCCGGCGGCAACTTCACCCGCGAACAACCGTTCTCCGTCTCGCTCTGGCTCCGCACCCCGGACACCAAAGACCGCGCCGTCGTCTTCCACCGCAGCCGCGCATGGACCGACTCCGCTAGCCGCGGCTACCAGCTCCTCATCGAAGACGGCCACCTTTCCGCCGCCCTCATCCACTTCTGGCCAGGCAACGCAATCTCCATCCGCGCCAAAGACACACTCCCCGTCGGCCAGTGGACCCACGTCACCCTGACCAGCGACGGCTCCGGCAAGGCCAAGGGGCTCCAGCTCTTCATCAACGGCCACCCCGCCCCCTGCGACACCGTCCGCGACCACCTCACCCGCAACGCCCACGGCGGTGAAGCCTCACAAATCACCATCGGCCAGCGCTTCCGCGACCGTGGCTTCAATGGCGGCAGCGTCGACGACTTCCGCGTCTTCTCCCGCGCCCTCACCCCTCCAGAAGCCGCCCAACTCCCCGCCCCAACCGACCCCGAAGCCCTCTTCTCCTACTGGCTCAGCGCCCTCGACCCGGAATCCCGCGCCGCAGCCACCGCCCTCCAGCAGGCCCGCGCCACCCTCCACGCCCTCCAGGACTCCATCCCGGCCCTCATGGTCATGGAGGAAATGCCCCAGCCCAAACCAGCCCGTCTCCTCCAGCGCGGTGCCTACGACACCCCCGGCGATGCCGTCTCCGCAGGCGTCCCCGCCGCCATCCTCCCCTTCAACCCAGCCTTCCCTGCCAATCGCCTCGGTCTCGCCAAATGGACCACCGACCCACGCCACCCGCTCACCGCTCGCGTCATCGTCAACCGGCTCTGGGCCCAGATGTTCGGCCGCGGTCTCGTCCACACCGTCGATGACTTCGGCAATCAGGGCTCGCTCCCTAGCCACCCGGAACTCCTCGACGCCCTCGCCAGCCACTTCATCTCCTCAGGCTGGAACGTCAAAAGCCTCCTCCGCTCCATCGCCCTCAGCCGCACCTTCGCCCAGGAAAGCTCCGGCGATCGCGACAGCTTCCTCACAGACCCTGACAACATCACCCTCGCCCGCGGCCCGCGCTTCCGCCTCCCCGCCGAAATGATCCGCGACTCCGCCCTCTCCGCCTCCGGCCTCCTCGTCTCCAGAACCGGCGGCCCCAGCGTCAAACCCTATCAACCACCAGGCATCTGGGAGGAAAAAGGCGGCGGCTGGTCCTACCACCGCGACAGCGGCGACGGGCTCTACCGCCGCAGTCTCTACACCTACTGGAAACGCACCGCCCCACCCCCAGCCATGGAAACCTTCGACGCCGCCAAACGCGAGGTCTGCGTCGCCCGCCGCCAGATCACCGCCACTCCACTCCAGGCTCTCGTCCTCCTCAATGACGAACAATTCCTCGAAGCCGCCCGCGTCCTCGCAGAAAATCTCCTCGCCTCCCACAACCCAGACAACCACGCACCCCTCACCGCCGCAGCCTTCTCCCGCTGTCTCGGCCGCCTGCCCGACGCCCGCGAATCCACCCTCCTCGCCTCGCTCCTCTCCGACCAGCTCACCCACTACCGCTCACACCCCGCCGACGCCGCGAAACTCCTCAAGTCCGGTGCCCGACCCCCTGCCGCCAACCTCGACCCAGCCGCCGTCGCCGCCGTCACCACGCTCGTCAGCACGCTCTTCAATCACGACGAGTTCGTCACCCTCCGCTGACCGCACGCGCACCCGCAACTCCGCCCTCTAACACCTCACCGGCTCAAATCCCCCTGCCGCAGCAGGCGGAATCCGTGGTTCTGCATCACCGCAGCACCAAACTCCAGATCCTCCAGATGCAGCACCAGCGCCGATAATCCACCCGGGTGCACCAGCAGCGGATACGAAAAGTGAATGTTCGTCTCCGCCTGCAGAAACGCCGTCAGACACTGGCTCAACCCAGGAGCCCCATTCTTCAACTGCACCACCAGCACATCACAGCACCCGAACGGTATCCCCCGCTCCATGAACAGGGTCTCCACCGTCTCAGGATCACTCACCACCAGACGCGCCACCGTCACATCCACTGAATCCTGCAGGCTCAGCCCCAGCACCATCACATTCGCATCCTCAAGCAGCCGCACCACACTCAGCAGCGCTCCCGCCCGGTTGATGAGAAAAATCGAGAACTGTCTAACAGCGGGACTCTGCGCGGAAGTTTCGGTATCCATAAGTTAGTAAGAAAATCGCTGCTGCACTAGTGCTTGGCCACCGGATCAATACTCCGCGCCATCAGTTCATTCAACGCCTCCCGCGTCTGCTTCATCCGCTCCTTCCGCGCCTCCCCGTCCACCGCCGCAGCCGCCCACATCCGGTCCAGTGCCACCAACTGCCGCCGGATCACCACACACGACCGCACCTCCGCATCCGCCAGCGGAGCCGCCCGACCCTTCAGCACATCAATCCACTCAGGCTTCCCCAGCGGCAGCACCTTCACACCCTCATGATTCCCGCAGAACTGCACCGCCACCTGCCACGTCCTCACCCACTGCCCGATCGATTCCAGATCCGCCATCTGCTGATCCCGATGCGCAGTCAGATGCCTCCGATGCTGCCGCACCAGACTCCCCACCTCCCCGCGCAACGCCTTCCACTCACCCCCGTCCGCCAGCGACGTCAGCATCTGCCGCGTGCTCCCCATCAGCTCTCCGATCCCCAGCATCGTCTCCAGAGCCGTCAGATCCACCAGCAGATTCCGGAACTGCTGCGCATCCCGCGCCTCACTCGCCAGCGACAAATCCGCCACCAGCGCCCCCATCGACAACGCCGCCCCCACCCGGTCCCGCGGTGCCCCCGCAGGCCGCTCCCGGAAATACTGCCGCCACTGCGGCCGCAATCCCTCCGCCAGATCCGCAAAAAAATCCCCCGACTCATCCGGCAACCTCACCGCCTCCACCCCCTGCTCACCAGCCACCGGCACCGCCCCGCCACCCTCACCAGCCACCAGCACGGACCCCATCAGTCTCATCACCGCCATCACCACAACACTCATCCCTGTCATCAGATCTCCTCTCATGGCTTCGGAAATTCATACTCAACCACACTGTCCTGCCACCGGTTCCTCACCACGTCGTCAATCCTCATCCCCGCAGGCCCAGACCCTCCATCACTGAAACTCAGATACGCATTCGCAGACACCCACCCCGTCCGACCCCCAATCACCTCCCCCAGCACCGGCCATACCCGACTCCCCTCGGACACCCACGCCGTCATCTCCTCACCCCCACTGCGGTGCCGCACCCGGAACGCTCGAAACCCTCTCACCTCAGCCACCCCATCCTCCGCTCCCACCACCCGCAAAAACACCCGCATCGCCTCCGGTTGCTCCCGCCGGTCCTTCAATAAACCCGCCCATGAAACCTCCCCGTAACTCACAAAATTCTCCCAATCCACCGCACATCCCTCCTCGCTCTCCATCACCGCAATCGTCGTCCGCACGCCACCACCCTCCACAAACGTCACCGGAAACCACGCCGTCGCCCCATTCTCACGCGGCATCCCCACCTCCCAAGTCTCCACCTTCGGATCCACACCCTTCTGCTCGCCGTAAAATCGCGCCATCCGCGGCTGCGCCCGCTCCGCATCAAACACATACCGCAACCGCTCCCCCGCCGCCCCAGACCCAAGAAACCCCTGCACCGCCTCACGCACCCGCTCCACCCGCCGCCCCATCGGCAGCACCACCCCACCGCCTCCGTAATCCAACCGCGTCACCGCCGCACTCTCCCGAAACGAATCCACCATCCGCCACACCACCAGCGACCCGACGATCCCCGCAAAAAACAACACCATCGCCAGCCTCACCCCCCGCGTATCCAATACCTCCAGCCACCGCAATCCAGGCACGCTGAACACGCCGTCCAGCACCATGCTCAATTTGTTCGGCTGATACACAGGCTGTATACTCCGGTCCTGCTTCGCGTACTCCACCTGCATCGGTGCATCCGGATCAATCGCCGTATCCGCACGGTTGTCCTGCGCCACCACATGCCCGTCGTACGATGTCTGCGGCCGCCCCACGATCTTTGTGAACTGCGCCGGCTTCCCTCCTTTCCCAAACCCCGCAGGCCGCTTCCTGACCACCTCCGCTGCATTCTCCACCCCCGCCGGCTCCACAGGCGTCCGTTCCCTCCGCCCACGCGCCGGAACCGAAATCGTCGGCCGCTCCCCCACCCCGTCTCGCATCATGAACTCCTCACTGCTCACCGCCGGCTCCCCAGGCTCAGGCCCGGACCGCGGCACCCCTTTCCCGGTAATCGGAACAGTTCTTTGCTGGCGGTCATCCGGCAGTGGCATGGCAATTTTTGGTGCAGCTCTCTACCCGGCAATCTAACGCCGATCCGCCCCATTATTCAAGGCGTATCCGGTGCCGCCGACCGGGGCTCCCGCGGCCCGCCGCCGGCCTCCCGCAATGGCCGCGACACCTGCCCCTTCAACCGGTCCAGCACCCCGTTCACAAAACGTCCGCTGTCCGGCCCGCCCAGCCGCTTCGCAATCTCAATCGCCTCGTTGATCGCCACCACCGGCGGCACATCCGACGAGTGAAACATCTCATACACCGCCACCCTCAGAATGTTGCGGTCCACCACTCCAAGCCGCTGCATGCTGAAATTCACCAGTACCCCGGCAATCCGCTCGTCAATCTCCCCTACCACCCCCACCACCCCCCGAAACAGCGCCTCCGCATGCTCACGCACTTCCTTGCCCGCCGTATGCAGCGCAAAGAATCCCTCGATGTCCGGCAGGCTGCCGTCCCCGCAGAAATCCCGGCTGAACAACAACTGCACCGCCGTCTCCCGGCCCTCGCGTCGCTTACTCATCCTCCTCTTTCCCCTTCGGCGTTGGATATGCTGTGTGCAGCTTCTGGAACAATTCCGCCATGTT
>Ga0315905_10008858_pt1 | contig 10185 bp, 22 predicted proteins | sample LakEriMetagenome_5_FD_203522 | JGI IMG/M metagenome (GOLD analysis project Ga0315905, IMG submission 203522) | Freshwater fungal communities from buoy surface, Lake Erie, Ohio, United States - Buoy 4 MA121 | ecosystem: Environmental > Aquatic > Freshwater > Lake | place: USA: Lake Erie, Ohio... | reverse complement strand
TAGCGACATGTTAACAAAGGAGCGAACGATGAAAGCATTAGAAAACTTCCTCAAGCAGAAGAATCACTGGAACTCATTCTTCAAGGGTCCCCAGTACACGTTGAACAGTGCCGCAGATCGTCAGGCTGTAGCAGACATGATCGATTCAGCCCTGAGCCCAGAGAACCTCACATGCGATGGAGAGCTGAGCCGCACAGAGGTCAACCGTCGTTACAAAGAGCTGATGACAGCTGCCAAACAGCTCAAGAAGTACGATCCAGAGGTCAAGTTCTACGAATACGAAACGGAGATCTAAAAAGCGGTTGACAGGGGCAGCGAAAGCTGCTATAATAGACACTTACTAACAAACATTGGAGCGAAACAATGGGAACACGAAGCACAATTGCGTTAGAGTACGCAGACGGTACCGTTGAGCAAGTATACTGTCATTGGGACGGCTATCTTGAACACAACGGCATGATCCTCTACAAACACTATTCAGATCCATTCAAGCTGCGCCAGCTCATGGACTTGGGAGACTTGAGCAGCCTGCGGCCTAACATCGGCACACAGCATGCCTTTGATCGAGCACCTGAGGACGAGTGTACATTTTACAAGCGAGATCGTAAAGAGAACGGTGTCAGTGCCAAGAAGTTCAAAGACTATGAACACTTTTTGATTGATTGTCAATGGGAAGAATACGACTACATCCTGCGCAATGACAACGGTGTGGCTGTTTGGTTTGTTTCAGATCACGACGGAGACTTTGTGCCCCTGGCTGATGTTTTGGCAGAGCACCTGCGTGAAAGTGCCGAAGCAGAAACCCTAGCAGCATAAGGGTTATAATTGATAGGGGTTGACAACAGCCCCTATTTGTTATATAATAGAGACTTGTTAACACACATAGAAGGAGCGAAAGATGGCTACAATTGTTGAGATTTTGGAGGGTTCCTACGGTGCCCGCAAGAACATGATCTATCCTGGCATGCGCTTGGAGATGGTGAAAGACTTTGACGGTGAGGCTATCACTTGCCTTGCTGGTGAAGAGATCGAAAACGGACGCAACCCTAACAAGAAGATTCGTGTTAAGGTAGAAGGCCTTTCAGCGTATCGTGTGGTATCGCACATTGACAGCGAACCCGTAGGAGAGAACAGTTTGGTACAACTTAAGGTAGCCGATTCGGCTGTAGCACATATCAGCGATGAGGACTTGATCGAGAAGACTCGTGCTCGCTTCCAAGTACTTACAGACATGACCAAGGCTGTGAAAGCAGGCGATGTTCGTGCAATGATTGTGACAGGCCCTCCAGGTGTAGGCAAGAGCTTTGGTGTTGAAGAAGTGCTCACCAAGGACGACTTGTTCAATGCATTAGGCGAGCGAAAGCCACGCTACGAGATCGTGAAGGGTGCTATGAGTGCCATTGGCTTGTACGCTAAACTCTACGAGTTCTCTGCGGAGAAGAATGTCATAGTGTTTGATGACTGTGACTCTGTATTGCTGGACGACCTGAGCCTAAACATCTTGAAGGCGGCTTTGGATTCATCCAAGAAGCGTACTATCAGCTGGAACACTGACAGCCGTATCTTGCGCTCAGAAGGTATTCCAGATCGCTTCGAGTTCAAAGCAGGTGCGATCTTTATCACCAACATCAAGTTTGAGAATGTACGCTCTAAGAAGCTACAGGATCACCTTGCCGCTCTTGAGAGTCGTTGCCACTACATTGATCTGCAGATGGATACAGATCGCGAGAAGATCCTGCGCATCAAGCAGATTGTGTCAGACGGTATGCTTGATACCTATGAGCTAGCAGACATTGCCAAAGACGAGGTAGTGGACTTTGTTGCTACGAACAGAGCCAAATTGCGTGAGCTGAGCCTGCGTACGGTATTGAAGGTAGCAGATTTGCGCAAGAGCTTCCCAACTAACTGGATGAGCATGGCAGAAGTAACTGTTATGAAGAGAGGTGTATGATGGCAGTAGAAGTGGCAGGGTGCCAATACATTGGCCCGGAGCAGGTGAACCACCCGTTCAAGATGTGTGGTTGCAAACCCTTCCCGGGTCGTGTATACTGTGAAGAGCATATCTGGACAGTGTACAAGAAAGGTACTAGCTCGGGTAACAAACGAAAGATCGCGGCCATCGAGAAAGAGCTGGCTGAGATCAAACTGATTGAAGAGGTCGAGGAGATCCTAAATGATTAAGATTGCATTGGCTGTGGTGTTCATTATATTCCTATTGGCCATAGGTCCGTTCCTAGTCATCTGGTCGTGGAATGTCCTGTTCGGAGCAGCTCTGTTAATCCCTTACAACTTAGAGACATGGTTTGCTACCGTTTTGATTGGTGCTTTCCTTCGGGCAAATGTAACTGTTAAACGGAAAGATTGAGGTTGCATTGCTCACAGCGTTCCCTTATACTAGTAGAACGCTGTGAGACACAGCTATAAAGAGGAAACTTAAAATGAAGAGAATTAATCTAGAAACCAAAACAGGCAAGATCTTTGCAGCCCTACAAAAGGGTGACAAGTTGACTGCCAGTGACGCCGCACATCGTTTCGGTGTTAAGAACTTGTCAGCAGAAGCATCACGCATCCGCCAAGCAGGTTATGCCGTGTATGCCAACAGCCGCAAAGCTGGTAATGGTGTTCAGGTAACTGAGTACGAATTAGGTCGCCCAAGCCGTGAGATCGTTGCACTTGGCTACATGGCCAAGAACTTGGGTCTTACCTTAACAGCCTAAGTAAGGTTTCAAACAGACAAGCCGATTCGCTCCCGGGGCGTCTTTTGAGGGTGTTGTAGAAATACAACACCTTTTTTCTTTTCCGGCACTTCAATCATTTCGGTTGACAACTTCCCTGATCGGCTATATAATAACGACATAGACAACAAAACGGAGCGAACGATGTTTACATCAGATCAAGTTTGGGGTTTGGCAGTGGCTGCAGATCGTATCAACGGTGGCTACTTCAAGGAAGATGTTTATGTTTACGAGGGTGAATGCCGCAAGCGCACCACCCAGGCCAACAAGCTCATGCTCAAAGATTGGCTTCGTACAGGCGCTCTCACTGAAGCCACAGAAGCTGACATTGAGAAGGGTCGCGAGATCCGCAACTATTTCAACGGCTTCTTGCTGAAACAGATCTCGGGCAAGATCAACGAGTTCGAGCAACAGGCTCTCCGTATCGCACAGATGGATGAGTTCACTGGCAAGAACATGCTAGAGTTCGCCATTGTTTCCTGCTTGCCTAGCGTGATGATCCGTGATCAAAGCCGCAACGAGTTAGCACGTGAAGTCCGTGGCAGCACTCAACTCACCGGCGCTGTGGGTGACAAGATCCAAGGTGAGATCGAAGTGGTCAAATGCTACTACAGCAAAGACTATGACAAGTTCAGGGTTACCGCTAAACTGGTTGACAGTTTCGTAGATTTCTGGTATAATAGCAACTTGGAAGCAGGTACTAGGTTAAGCATCAAAGCAAAGATTAAAAGTGTTCGTGGCGATAACACAACACAATTAAACTTCGTAAAAAGAGCTTGACAACTGAGCAGGTTGGTGTTATACTAATAACACTGAGAAAGCAACTTTAACTGAGAAAGAAAGAGGTCTTAAAATGGCAAAGAGCAACGACATTTCCATCCGCCAAGTCGGTCCAAAAGCCGCAAAGCGTTCTATCCGTAAGGCGATTCAAACTCGTCGTCCTACATTCCTTTGGGGCCCTCCAGGTATTGGTAAATCCGATATCGTCAAGCAGATCGGCGTAGATGCTGGTCGCGAGGTAGTTGATGTGCGCCTTGCACTTTGGGAACCCACAGACATCAAAGGTATCCCTTATTACAACGCCGAGCAAGGCAAGATGGTTTGGGCTCCCCCAGCAGAGCTTCCTACAGATCCAGAGTCTACTGCGATCATCTTCTTGGACGAGTTGAACTCTGCTCCTCCGGCAGTACAGGCCGCGGCCTATCAGTTGATTCTGAATCGTCGAGTTGGTACTTACGAACTGCCTAAGGGCGTGGATGTGGTTGCCGCTGGTAACCGTGAAGGCGATCGCGGCGTGACATATCGTATGCCTGCTCCCCTGGCTAACCGCTTCATTCACTTGGAAATGAAGATTGACTTTGATGACTTCCAGGAATGGGCTGTGATGAACAATGTTCACCCTGAGGTTGTAGGTTATGTAGGCTTTGCCAAGCAAGACCTGTATGACTTCGATCCTAAGTCGCCCAGCAAGGCCTTTGCAACTCCACGCTCGTGGGTGTTCGTAAGCGACTTGTTAAAAGACGACGACTGCGACATTGACACCTTGCACAACCTGATCGCTGGTGCGGTTGGTGACGGCTTGGCTGTTAAGTTTATGGCTCACCGCAAGATTGCAGGACGCTTGCCTAAGGCAGAAGACATTCTTAAGGGCAAGGTCAAGGACCTGCAGATCAAAGAAGTGTCAGCCATGTATTCCTTGACCGTTAGCCTGTGCTACGAGTTGAAGGATCAAGCAGAGAAGAAGGCCAAGGACTTTGATGCCCAGGCTGACTGCTTCTTCCGCTACATGATGGACAATTTCCCAACTGAGTTGGTGGTGATGGGTGCAAAGACAGGCTTGACAAACTACAACCTGCCCTTTGACGCAACGAAGATGAAGAGCTTCGATGAGTTCCACAAGCGTTTTGGCAAGTATGTTTTGAGTGCAATGGAGAATTAAGACCTCGCCCATTGCAGGGGCGGGAGGCTTCTCAGGGCTTGCCCGCCCACCTACAGAGTGCCGGGGTGTTGTTTAAATACAACATCCCGGTCGGTTGACAACTGCCTAGATTGGTGCTATAATAAACACATACTAAGGAGAGCGAGTAATGGCAAAGACAGATCCAGCAATCATCGACAAACTGACAACAGCCCGTGTAGGCCTGTTGCTCAAAGCACCTTTCTTCGGCAACATGGCAACCCGTATGCAACTGATTGACGCATCGGAGTGGTGCCCGACTGCCGCAACTAACGGCAGAAACTTCTACTACAATGTAGACTTCGTTAAGAAACTTTCCGTTAAGAAACTAGAGTTCCTATTTGGACACGAGATCTGCCATTGCGTGTTTGATCACTTTGGTCGTGTAGGCTCACGCGATCGCCAGCTCAGCAACATTGCACAAGACTACGCTGTCAATCAGATCCTTGTGGACGAGCGCATTGGTGAGAAGATCACCGAAGTTAAGATCTGCTACGATCCAAAGTATCGCGGCTTGGCCTGGGAAGAGATCTATGACATCCTTTACGAGAAGGCTGAGAAGATTTCTATGCCTGACCTGCTCAAGCAATTGGGCGACTTGTTGGACGAGCACATTAACGAAGACGGCAATGCACCCGGCAAAGAGGGTGAAGGCAAAGACGGCAAGGGTGCTCCTGGTATGACTAAGGAAGAAGCCCAACAGATCCGTGATGAGATCAAAGAAGCCATGATCCAAAGTGCCGCGGCGGCAGGCGCTGGCAAGGTGCCCGCAGGTATCCAGCGTATGATTAAGGACATGACTGAGCCTAAGATTAGCTGGCGTGACCTTGTGCGTCAAGAGATCCAAAGCATCATTCGCAACGACTATTCGTTCACTCGTCCTAACCGTAAGAGTATGCACTCAGGTGCAATACTGCCGGGCATGAAAGAAGCAACTACCATTGACATTGGTATCAGCATTGACATGAGCGGTTCTATTGGACAAGAGGATGCAACTGTATTCCTTAGCGAAGTCAAGGGCATTGTTGATCAGTACGAGGACTTCAAGATCAACCTGTGGTGCTTTGATACTGCAATTTACAATCACCAGGAGTTCACTCAGGACAATAGTGAAGACTTGTTTGAGTATGAGCCTCAAGGTGGTGGTGGTACTGACTTTGAAGCCAATTGGGAGTTCATGAAGGAACAGGGCATCCAGCCCAAGAAGTTCATTATGTTCACAGACGGCTATCCCTGTGGTGGTTGGGGTGATGAGGACTACTGCGACACAATCTTTATCGTTAAGGGCAATACAGAAGCGGAAGCACCCTTTGGTCAGACTGTGATCTACGAGAAAGAAGCGGCATAGGTAGAGTGCCGGCGGGTGTGGCTTTTTAGCAACAGGCCCCGCTGCTTACGTGCGTACATAGTAACCCTACTTGTCCTAGGGTTACTTTTTTTTGGTTGACGCCTTGTCCAACCTATTGTATAATAGACACATATTAAGGAGCAATGATGATCACAGCAGAAACACTCACAACACTAACAACCTTCACAGCGGCAGCTCTGACCCGTGCGGCCATGGATGCAGGCTACAAAGGCCCGGAGTTCAGTTCATGCAAGTTCCTGGGCCTCACCAATGGCGGCCAGTTCTGCTACATGGGTGTCTTCTTGTGCGAAGGCGGCACTGACAGCACTAAGATTTTCCTTACCCACACTGCTGGTAGGGTTACTGCTACGGTTGACAGATCTGAATTTTGGCATTATAATTAACATATACACAAACACACAAGGAGCGAGCTATGAAGACTTGTATGGTACATGACGTTGAAGTCAAAGTGGGCGACAATGTGGCCTTTAAGAGCGACATCGAGCAATGGGCTAAGATCATAGAGATCAAGAAGACCTATGCGGGTGTGGCACTGGTGCTGGAGAACAAGCATGGGTTCTCAGGTGACTACATTGGCGGTGAGACAATAACCACACGCTTGGCCAGTGAATGCTGGGCTGATTGACAAAACCAAAAATTGGTGCTATACTACACACTTAAACACTTAAGGAGCGGAAATGATGGAACTAGTCTTAGCATTCTTAGCAGGTATGATTGTAATGGATTTCATGTACGCATGGCGCATGGGAATTCCGCAGATGCTTTGGTATCGCTTTAAAAATCGTAACAACCCTCAACCTAACTTTGATCAGGAGTAAATCATGAGAGCATTCATTATAGGAACAATCTTTGGGCTCATCTTAGCAACTGTGGGATTCTCCGGAATCGCTCGTATGCTGGACAAGGGTGTTGACACAGTCAAAGAGAAGTCTGTAGAAATGAGCCGCTGATGCCCAAGTACACATTCTGGCGCAATGCTATCATCGCTGAAACCTATATAGTGGAAGCAAAGACCGAAGAAGCTGCACGACAGCAGCTCTGGGATGGCACCGTAGAAGTGTTCACAGAAGAGTGGATAGACTGGGCTTCAGATGATTACAACTTAGAAGACGTCGAAGACGAATTGGTAACATTTATTCAATCAAAGGAAATGACATGAGCAAAATGGCAGAACTATCATACGACATCGAGCAACTGTACATCGAAGGCCACAGTGCCAAGGTGATCGCAATCATGCTGGAGTGCCCTGTGGAGTTGGTGCTGGGCGCACTAGAGGAAATGGGTGTGGCAGATTCGACTGAAGAGTACGATCCGTTCAATACCCTGAACAGCTAAAGGGTCTTTTACCATTTGGTTGACAGTTTGGCAGTTTGGGGTTATAATTAGACATCAACAACGCAAACAGGAGCTGACAATGAATGCAATCGCAACAGTGATCACAGAGCAAGTGGTACAAGACGCAACCAACGAAGCAGGCATTCAAGCCCGCACAGCCGCTAAGGTTTACCTTGCAGCCCACGGTGATCGTGATGCCTGCGGCTTTGCTTGGGTGGATGTCTACGGTGTCCGTTCTAACTCCAAGCTGGGCAAGTGGTTGCAGGCCGCTGGCTTCCGCAAATCCTACACAGGCAGTCTCCAACTTTGGAATCCCAGCCAAGCTGGTGTGCAGAGTGTCAGCGTTCTGGAAGCAGGTGCAGAGGCCTACGCGGCTGTGATCAAGACCAAGTTGGGCTTGGACAAGGTCTACGCAGGCAGCAGGCTGGATTAACCCAGAGCCCGAAAGGGCTTTTGGTTGACCGTTTGGTCTTTTGGTGTTATACTATAGGTATAGTGAATAACAAGGAGCCGAGATGTATATACATTTGATGACAGAAGATGAACAAAAGGCCGTGGTCAGAGCTTTGCGTGATTGGCAGTTCCAACGCAAACACGGTAGCCTGTATGATCGTGGCAGTGCCGACAGCCACTATGGACGCATGCCTAATCCACACTATGGTGGCGTGGGTGGAGACAGTGGTGACCGTGTAGCAGTCTACGATGAATCCTCGGTGGCCGAATACCTTGCAGGTTACGAATACAACGAGCGTTACGGTGCCAAGAAGGACTATCGTTAATGGAAGCCCTAAGAGAAACCACAGGGGGAGAGTTCCCCCCGCACATATACCTACTGGATGGTAACAACCTAGTATCGTATATAAAGAGTGGAGAATCAGAACCATTCTATTTCAAGAATCCAATCAAAGGGTTTGACAAGCGAGGCAGGAAGTTTGCAACTGTAACTCCTAATCCGTTTAAGGTCAAGGCGCAATCTAATCTAATCACAGTAAAAGGAAGTAAAGGCAATGAATACACAATCGACCCAGAAGCAAAAACCTGTACCTGTCCAGGATTTACATTCCGTGGTGCCTGCAAACACGTGGGCCAACATGGTTGAACGAATGATATCAGGGAAGTAAAATGTCTGGATGGGTAGTCTACGAAGAGAAGTCGGGTCATATGCAGAAGTACTACAAGTTGGCTTCTACAGCCAAACGGATCTGTACTCAGCACAACACCGAACGCACCTACGACTGGGGTCTGTCGGCGGGGGTGGCTAACTATACCTATCGTCCAGACCGGATGTGGGCTTTCTGCAGCTATCGGGACTACGAAGGGATCCTGATGGGTCTGCGAGGGGAGCAGTTCAAGATGTGGCAGTTCTGCAACACCAAAATTGGTTGACCATTTGGTGATTCGGTGCTATACTAGAGTCATAGTAAGGAGCACAAGATGATCATAGTAGCAAAGATGAATGGTAAGTTGGTTGAGATCGTTAAGGTTGCTGACGAAGTCAAGTTCTCAAACACTCGCGGTTGGGTCATGATCTGCATGGACTTTGAGCAGGTTGATCGAAAGAAGTCAGAGTTCAAGTGGATTCCAGCAACTACTAGGTTTGATTGGGTCAAAGAGTTTTCATTTTAAGGAGTTGACATGAAAAAGTTCCTCATCGCAATGATCATGGTCTTGGTTGCTAACGGTGCCCAGGCTGACACCCAAACTGATCATGCCATCATAGGCACCATTTTGGGTGGATTCATCGGCTATCAGATCGCCAAGGCCACTGCGCCACAGCCGCAGATTGTTCATCAACAGGCTCCGATCTATCAAGATCACCGCACCAACAGAGTGATTGATCTTCGACACCCACAGCCACAGAGCAACCGTTGCTGGACTCGATTAGATCGTATCAATGCCTATGGTCAACCAATCTATATGCAAGAGTGTCATGTGAACTGATTTCGGTTGACACTTTGGTAAATTGGTTGTATAATAAACACATAGACAGCAACAAGGAGCGTGGGATGGGATACAGAATCGTAAATGACGTGTTGGCAGGCTACGGTGCTCGTAAGGGGCTAGAGGGTCCGTTCAACATCGGCGGCAGGGTTCTGTATTACGATGTCAAAGAAGGTTCCTACTACGATCCCAAGACTGACTTCTATGTGCCACAAGAAGATGTCAACTATCTGCACAATGAACTGATGCGGATGTTGGACCGAGTTTCAATTTAACTAAAGGAGCGAGTATGCCTAATTGGTGTTCAAATCATATCACGGTGCGTGGCACCGACCCTGTGGCAATCAAGCGATTGGCTGATGCGTTTGACAACGGTGAGTTCTGCGGTACGGTAGTGCCTATGCCCGAAGAACTCAACATCACATCAGGACGGCTGGGTGATGGTGCAGAGCAGAGAGAACTTGAGGCCAAGAGTGCGGCCAATTTAGAGAAGCATGGCTATGCCAACTGGTATGACTTCAATGTGGCCAAGTGGGGCACCAAGTGGGAGATCGGCGGTAATGGCAATGAGGCAGAGCGTGATGAGGATGGCCTAGGCTTCTCCGCACCCTTTGATTCAGCCTGGAGCCCACCTATCGCAGTCTGCGAAGCCTTGGTTGAACAAGGATTCGAAGTGGTGCTCTACTACTACGAACCCGGCATGGGCTACTGTGGCAAGTGGGAAGATGGCAGCGATGACTACTACGAATACAGTGGTGAGAACTCTAATACTGTGCGAGCCGCGATTGGTTCTGATCTAGACGACATGTTTGGCATCTCAGAGTCAATGGCTGAATACGAAGCAGAGA
>Ga0315905_10008857_pt1 | contig 10186 bp, 8 predicted proteins | sample LakEriMetagenome_5_FD_203522 | JGI IMG/M metagenome (GOLD analysis project Ga0315905, IMG submission 203522) | Freshwater fungal communities from buoy surface, Lake Erie, Ohio, United States - Buoy 4 MA121 | ecosystem: Environmental > Aquatic > Freshwater > Lake | place: USA: Lake Erie, Ohio... | reverse complement strand
GGTCGCCGCCGTCATGGCCGGCGCCGAACGCGTAATCATAGCCGAGGCCCTGCCCCGCCACGTCGTCCGCGACCGGCTCTGCCTCGTGCGCCGTCATCGGCGGCAGATCTTCGACCGGCGGTTGCGACGGCTTGGGCTGGAGCCAGGGTTGCGCGCCAGCCTGCGACGGCGGCGGCATGTCGTCGAACTCCGCAGTGTCGTTCTCGTCGCGCTCATCGTCGTCGGAGCCGATCGATTCATCGTGCTGTTCGAGCAAGGCCGGCGCGGGCGCTGCCTCCTGCGGAGCAACGAACCCACCTTCCTCCTCGATCGGATAGGCTTCGTCGAACTCCGTTATCTCTTCTTCGCCGCCGCGCAAGGCCGCCGCGAAGGACGCGCCGAGCGGCGCATCCATGTCGAGGTCGAAATCGTGGACGAGTTCGTCCAGATCGCCGTCGTCATACTTGTCCCGAGGTCCGCTCATGTCCGCTGCCCCTACTCGACGACCGTGCTGATGGCGCCGCTGGCGTCATTGTTGCGTTCGGACGACGTCCGCACGCCCTCGCGATACTTGCTGAACATGATCGCGCGGCGCGCGATGTCAGCCGGATCGGTCGGCTGGTCGCCGACGAGGTCGGATGGGTTGGCGATCATCGCTGCGAGGTTCACCGCCACCGCGCAGCCAAGCGACGGCAGGGCCGCGTTCGACGATATGTCGGTAAAATCCCAGTGCGAGATGTCCGGGCAGTCAGGCACGACCGCATCATAGGTGCGATAGCTGATTATCAGAGGCGCCGATCGCGCGCCGGTACCGTCATATGTACCCTCGGCGATCATGCCCTGGTCGACGCCCTCGGCCAGCATCATGGCGCGCGCATCGGCGGCAGCGCGCATGGCGGAGATGTCGTCCGGACCGTTGGAGGGCCGCGAGATAATGACTGCGCCATGGCCTTCCTGCTGATAGGCCATCGCAAATCCCCTGACCGCGTCACGCTCGCGCAGGCCGAGCTTTTCACCAGCCACAACCGTGCCGATCTTGAGTTCCGCCGTCGTTTCCTGCGCCACGATCTGCGTGTGCATGCGGTTCGACCAGGCGATCTGCTCCTGCGTCTGCATGCAGCCGCCCAGCGCGATCAGGGGCAGGCTTGCGAGTGCAACATGAAAGCGCTTTGCCATCTCTGCCATTCCTCAGTCGATGATGAAGCCGCTGGCGCCAGACGGCGCAGGCGACCGTGCCGCTGCCGAACCGGGGGCCGCGTAAACGTCGTTGAGCTTTCCGAACAGCACGGTGCGCGCGTCGGTCGCCGTCACATATCCGCGGTCCGGATCGCGAAATCCCTGCGGGTCTGTCGGATCGACCAGATACGGCGTCACGATCACGACCAGTTCGGTCTCGTCGTTCTGGAAGTCGCGGCTGCGGAACAGTGCGCTCAGCACCGGCACGTCTTTCACGCCCGGAATGCTGTCGAGATTCTGTTTGGTCGATTCCTGGATCAGGCCGGCGATCACGAGGCTGCCGCCGGAGGGGATCTCCACCGTCGTCTCCGCACGCCGCACTTTCAGCGCCGGGATGGTGATTGTCTGCGCCGCAATCGTCTGGCCCGTATCCGGATCGATCTGCACGCCGGATGACGACTGGAAACCGCCCTGCGTCGAGATTTCGGACACCTCGACCGACAGCTGCAGCGAGATGCGGCCTTCCGACAGCACCACCGGCGTATAGCCAAGGCCCACGCCATAGGGCTTGAACTCTATCGAGATCTTGCCGTCGTCCTGCGCCACGGGCACAGGGAATTCGCCGCCTACGAGGAACTTGCCAGCCTCGCCAGAGATCGCCGCGAGGTTCGGCTCGGCCAGCGTGCGCACGAGGCCCACGCGTTCGAGCGCATTGACCTTTGCGCCGACCGTGCTCTGCGGCACGCCGTTGACGGAGTTCTTGAAGCCGAGATTGGCGACGAGTCCGCCCAGCGCCGTCCCCGCGATCGGGAACGCGTTGGAGGCGCCGATCGCCACCGTGTTGTCGAAGGCCGAGCCGGTGATCTGGCCAAAGCCGATCGAACCCGTCAGATTGATGCCCATCTGCTTGATGACTGAACGCTGCATCTCGACGACGCGCACTTTCAGCGTCACCTGGTCCTTGCCGTCAATCGCCATCATGTTGAGCACGCTGGCGTCGTCCTTGGCGTAGGCGCGCGCAAGCAGCATGACGCGATCAGCGCCCGCGAGGTTCGGCACAGATCCCGCAAGGATCACGCGGCCATTCACCGACTCGACCTGGACCTTGGAGCCCGGCACGTGCCGCCTGATCAGGCCGCGCAGCTGATCCATGCCCGCGACGCCATCCGTCACCGAGATTTCCAGCGTCTTGATGCGCCGGCCGGATCGGTCGAGGAACACGATGTTGCTCTCGCCCGGCGACACGCCCTGCACCGCGACGCGGCGGCGGTCGCGTGCGACGATGTTGGCGATCTTCTCGTTGGCGATGATCACGTCGTCGATGTCGACGTCGAACTCGATCATGTAGCTCTTGTTGACCGTAAGCGTCAGCGTCTCGGTCGATTCCGGAGCCGTCGCTTCAGGGAGCGTCATCCGCTGCGAAGGTTGCTGGGAGGCCTGGCCCTGCTGGCCGGCAAGCTCGCCGGGAGGCTGCGCGAATGATGTGCCTGTAAGTGCGAGGGCGGTCGCCAGGCTTGCGAGGACTGAGTTGCGGTTGGCTGACATGGGGAACCTCAACCTGCGGTCGCCGAGGACACGGTTTCAGTGCCATAGCGATAGATGCGCACGCCCTCGGCGTCCTGAGAGACGCCGTCACGATAGGCCTTGCCCGTACTCGTGGCGCCCTGCGGCGCCGACAAGTCGGCGATGGAGCGCAGCGTCAGCGAGAGATCGCCCGCCTTGCGGGCCGTGCTCACCAGCGTTGCATCACGCTCGTTGAGCTCCAGCGTCGCGCGTGAGCCGACGATGACAGCGCCCTGCCCTGTTCGGACTTCCTCTTCGCCACCCTCGACAGGCGGCGTGCCATACACATGGTCGATCGCCAGCACGCGGATATTCGCGAGGATAAGGTCGGAGCGGATGCCGGCCATCGGATTGGCCTGGGCTTTGGCGTTGGCGTTCTCGACTTCGCGGGTCACGATCACATCGACGCGGTCGTTGGGCTGGATGAACCCGCCGGCCGCAGTCTCGGTCTCGATCTCGATCGACACGGCGCGCATGCCCGGCGTCAGCATCACCGACATGAAGCCAGCCGTACCCGGCTTCTTCAGCTTGGTCCTGGTGACAGGCTCGCCTGCAACGATGTCGAAGCGCGCCACGGCGCCGACCATCTTCTCGAGTGCTTCGGCCTCTTTTTCCTTGTCGATGAAGCTGTCCATCTGCGCATCGGCTGGCCAGCCCTGCCACTTCAGGTCGTCAAGCGACACATACTTGCCGGCAGGGATCGTATTGCTGGCGACAAGGATCTGCTTGAGAGGAAACTCGACAGCTACGGGCGCTGGCGCCGCCGGCATGTCTGCTGCTGCAACGGCCGGCGCGGGCGCCTGCATCGAGCGAACTAGGAACACGGCGCCAATGGCCGCGCCTGCTGCAATCACCAGAATTATCAGTCGCACGGGCGACATGAAGACCCTCCGCCAAGTCCCCAACAAGCCTGAAATGGGCCTATCCGAGGCTTGACACTTTCATGAGGGCTCTAAGGGAGGGTTAAGACGACGGCTGAGGGGTCATTAACGAAACGGCCGCTGTATTAACCATTCGCTGGTTTTGCTGGCGTCTGATGGTTTCCCGTTCGTGACAGGCCCCCAATTCACACCGACAGGGTCGCAAGCCCGGCCGCCAGCACGGGCGAAGCCGGCGCGGCGAGCAAGGCGCCCGCCGCAATCGCCACCGCATAAGGCGCGCCCTCTTCCGGCGACAACAGGCGCGCAAGCCACGCCTTCGTGGTCTGGATTTTCATCCGGCGCAGCATGATCAGCAGGCCTGCGAGCAGGCCGCCAGCGATCGCCATGCCCATCACGAAAGGCGCGCTTCCCGCGAGCCCGGTCCACAGCGAGGCGGCGGCAATCACCTTCGCGTCCCCGCCGCCGAACACATTGAGATAGAAAAGCACCGCACAGCCGATCAGAACGGCCGCGCCGAACAACAGGTGCCAGCCGATTTCCTCGAGGCTCAGTCCGGCGGTCAGCGCCGCGGGAATGAACGTCACGGCCAGCACGATCGACACCCAGTTCGGGATCGTCATCGTCGAGACGTCATGCCAGGCGGCGTAGATCAGCAGCAGTGGGAACGCCAGGCAAAGCAAGGACGTGATCATTGAGCAGCCACCACCCATCAGTCTTCTTATTCAAACAACCTGACAGATTTCGCTGAAGGAATTCTTGACCAAAAACAGTATTCGAATATATTTGTCAGTATTCGAAAAAGAAAGAAGCCGCGGACCCGGGGGTCCGCGGCTTCCATTTCTAGGCCAGCGATTTTGCTGGCGCGCGATTACATCGCGGCTTGGACTTCCATGAACGTCGAGTTGGCCGAGTTGCCGAGCTGGCCAACGCCGCCGATGACGGCAACGGCGATGAGGGCGGCGATCAGACCGTACTCGATCGCGGTCGCGCCGGATTTGTTCTTCAGGAACTTGATCACGTTTTTCATAGTGCTTCTCCGCTATGCATGGCTTCTGTTTTCCCACAGCGAATTACCATCACCCGCAGTAGGTATGTTGAGTTCTACATGAGCTCCATTGATATCCCGTAAAACAGACAAGAAAGTTGCATGTATTCGCGTTCACTACTGCTTAACTACGTTTGTTGAGATCTCGTTCAATACTTTGAACGCAACGCTAACCAGGCCCCTCCCCCGCCCTCTTCCAGATCACCCCGGATTCAAAGGAATCGCGCGCGCGAGTCCTATGCACGCCACGCCCGCTTTCCCGGCGTACGGCTTAGCCATTGATTCAGGACTGGCGCCTATCGTGATTGGCGTTGCCTATGGGGAGTCCCGCCATGACCAGAAAATTTCTCGCCGCCCTCGCATTTTCGCTCGCGCTGGCGCCGGCTGCGTTGGCTGATCCCTTCTCGGTGAAGGTCGATCAGACGGTCACGCTCAAGATCGGCGGCGCCGCCAACTCGGTCATAATAGGCAACGCCACCGTCGCCGACGTCTCCGTCCACGACGCGCGCACGCTGCTCGTCACGGGCAAGGCCTTCGGCACGACCAACCTCACCATCCTCGATCGGGGCGGCAACACGATCTACAGCAACCTGATCGTCGTCGGCGGCGAGAACGAGGACGGCCTCACCATCATCCGCGGCCAGGGCGCCTACTCCTACTCCTGCGTCGACAAGTGTCGCGCCACCCCGATGGTCGGCGACGCCCCCGAGCACTTCGGCGACATCATGACCACCATCACTGGCAAATCCGCAGCGGCGAAGGGCGAGTAGGACTTCACGCCCGGACGTCATTCTCGGTTAGCCGGAGGCGCATCCCGAGAACCCCGGTTGATTCACCCGAGGGGAAGTGCGCTGGTTCCAGCAACTCCGCAACCGAGATTCCCGGGTCGCGCTACGCTTGCCCGTGAATGACGTCGAAGCTCACCCGCCCTGCTCGGCCAGCGTCCCTCGCTCGCCCGTCGTCGGCTTGAGCAGGAACATCAGCCCCAGGCCGATCGCCAGCAGCAACAGCACCGGCGAGAAGCCGATGCGCTGATCGTTGAACGCGCGCGTCGCCCAGCTCGTGAGGAATGGGCCGAGCCAGACCGTCGCCGTGCTCGAGATCGCAAACAGCCCGTAGAACTCCGCCACACGATCCTTCGGCGCCAGCACGACGATCATGTAGCGGCTGGTGGATATGTTTGCCGCCGCGAGCATCGCCACGATCGCAATCATCGCGAGATAGAACACATCCGCCAGTGAGTCGAACACGCCCGCGCCATGCACGATCTGCGAGGCGGGGATCAATCCATACAAGATCGACTGCTGCGTCGTCCCCAGTGCGATCGCCATCATCAAGACCAGCAGCGCGAGCTGGATCATGATCGACTTGCGGGGTCCGTACGCCTTGTCCATGAAACCCGCGAGCCACAGCCCGCCGATCGCCGCGAACACTGACGCCCAGATCCCGTAGAGCACGTTCTCGACAAAGCTCCAGCCCAGCACGCCCGACGAAAGCACGCCGCCCAGCGCCAGCAACGCAATGATGCCGTCCTTGAAGATCAGGCACGCGAGCAGGTATTTCATCGTCTCGGGAAACTGCCGGTACAGTCCCTTGAAATAGCCAACCACGCCGGTAGCGGCGGCTAGCGGATTGAGCTTGCCGTCCTTCGAGAAGACCTGCCGTGCGGCCTCGCGCCAGGCGCCGCCCGCCGGCGAGCCGTCGGGCACGTAGATGAAGAACGGTATGACGAAGACCAGTAGCCACAGCGCCACGAACGGCCCTGCCCCGCGCTGCAGGACATAACCCGACTCCTCGCTGCCAAGCGCAGGCAAGGCAAGGCCGACCACCGCCAACCCGCCCAGCGCGATCGCCGACGACAGCTGCCCCAGCCCGATCCCGGCGCCCGAGATCTGTGACAGCGCGTCCGGCCGCCCCGACCCGCGCAGCATCGCATTGTGCATCATTTCCGAATACGAGTAGCCGACGAAGCCCAGCACCAGGAACATCATCGTGCCGTACAAGCCGAGCCCGCTCGTCGGCGGCTGAAACACACCATTGGCGTCCACGCTGCCTGGCGTCGCGAACCACAGCGACAGGCCGCTAATCATCAGCATGCCGATGAACAGCGCCATCACGGGCTTGCGCGGCCCGCCCTTGTCCATCATCGCGCCGAGCAACGGCGCCGTCAGCGCCCCGATCACCCCGGCCCACCCCGTTGCATCCGCCACGGTCGCCTGCCCGATCACGGGGTCGCCGACGATGTATTGTGCAAAATACGGAGGGAACACGTACGTCACGATCAGCATGAAGTACGGGTTGCGTGCGAACTCGAACACAGCCCACGACAGGCCAGCCGGCTGCATCACGCCGCCGACCCGGCTGCTGGCAGGCCTTGCGCCCGAAACTTCCGCCGGGGAGGCGTCCGTCATGACTTGTCCTCAGCCGGCGAAAGCCGGGGGCATATGGGCATACTGATTTACTCTGATGCGCGTTTCGATTCCACGATCGACGTGACCGGGATTCGGCCCTCGGGGCAAACCCCTGATTCGCGCCTGCCCCAGGGACATAGCCGCGCCCAATCGTAGCGCGTCGGCCCCTATTGAGATGAAAGGCTTCGAGCTACCTGAAAGGCGGCTCGTAGAAAGACCGCAGCTTGCGCGAGTGCAGCGCGGAGCCCCCTTCCCGTGCAAGGCTTTCCAGCGTCTCGATGCCGATGCGGATGTGCTCGCCGATCGCCCGCTCGTAGAAGCGGTTCGCCGCCCCCGCCAGCTTGATCTCGCCATGCAGCGGCTTGTCCGACACGCACAGCAGCACGCCATAAGGCACGCGCATGCGATAGCCATTGGCGGCAATCGTTGCGCTTTCCATATCGATGGCGATGGCGCGCGATTTGTTGAATCGCTTGGAACTGTCGGTGAACCGCAATTCCCAGTTCCGGTCGTCCGTCGTCACCACCGTTCCCGTCCGCAACCGGCTCTTCAGCTGGTCGCCGGTCTCGCCCGTCACTTTCTCCGCCGCATCTTGCAGCGCCACCTGCACCTCGGCGATCGGCGGCACCGGAATGTCGCGCGGCAACACCGAGTCCAGCACGTGGTCATCGCGCAGATACGCATGCGCCAGCACATAGTCCCCAATCCGCTGCGAATGCCGCAGCCCGCCGCAATGCCCGACCATGATCCAGCACTCAGGCCTCAGAACCGCAAGGTGATCCGTGATCGTCTTCGCGTTCGACGGCCCCACGCCGATATTCACCAGCGTGATCCCCGAACGGTCATCCGCCATCAGGTGATAGGCCGGCATCTGATGACGCCGCCACGGCCCGTCATTGACCTTCGCCGCCGCATCCTTGGTCTGCGCGTCGACGACAATCCCGCCCGGCGCCGAAAGCTTCTTGTACGGCCCCGGCTGCTTCAGCCGCTCGATCGACCACTCCACGAAGTGATCAACGTAACGATGATAGTTCGTGAACAGGATGTAGCGCTGCACATGCTCGAACGGCGTGCCGGTATAGTGCTTCAACCGCTGCAAGGAGAAGTCGATCCGCCCCGCATCGAACAGCGCCAGCGGCCGCATCCCGTCCGTGTTGAAGAAGCCGCCATCCTGGATCTCGGCGTCGATCACCTCGTCGCCGATCAGGTCTAGCCGCGGCGTCGGGAACCAGCGCGCGAACTCCGCCGGCGGCAGCGCCTCGGCGTCGATGTTCGACGCATGCTCGAGCACATAAGGATACGGAATCTCCGACTTCGAGACGACGACATCGAGCGTCACATCGAAGTCGGCCGTAATCTGCTCAAGCTGTTCGAGAAAGTATGTCCTGAAGAAAGCCGGCTGCGTAATCGTGCTGACATACAGCCCCGCCTCCGACAGCTTGGCGAAGGCCCGCGACAGCGCCGGGATCGGCCCGTCCGGATGATAGGTCAGCCGCAACTCGGGATAGCAGAAATCCCCGCGCGTCCGCGCCTGGGGATCGGGCGTCTCGCCCCGGAGCACAAACGCCTCAAGCGCCGCACGCAGCCTTGCCACGGCGGCTGCATGCAGCTCCGTCGCCTTGTCGATTGCCTCTGTCGGTGAAAGTCCCTTACCCGTCATCCGGGATGCCTAAAGCCGGGCCCGCCGTCAGTCAACGGACTGCCAACCCCAGCGACGCGCCTACCCCCGGGCCAGCACAACCACGGCGTCCGTTTCGGCATAGGTCCGCAGCACATGCCGCGGCGGGTTCACGATCACGCCCGCCTTGCGGCGATCCCCGCCCCTGTCCAGCGCGACCCGGTGGCCGAACGCGACCTCACCCCGGCGCCGCGCCGCCTCGATGATGGTGTAGAAGTTCACCGGCCGGTCGATCGCCACATAATCCGTCACGGGCCGCACATAGACTTCCGATCCCTCTTCGTCGAGCAGGTCGGCGAAGATGGCGGCGATGTACCGGTTCTCCGACGCCTGTGCGAGCATCAGCGACACCAGCAGGTTGCTGACGACAAAATCGTCGGCGTGGGTCACCTCCGCGAGGGCCCGGTTGCGCGCATCCAGCATCTCGCTCACCACGCTGATGGGCCGCCCCGCCGCCTCGGAAAGCCGCCTGAGCTGCAGCAGCGTCACCAGCGTCCGCGTGTCCGCCGACTGCGGGGACATGTTGTCGGTGTAGCCAAGCACGATGATGTTGTCGAAAGACGGCACATCGAGCGGCTTCAGCGTCGCCTCGCGCGTCGTGTCCTTGACGATGTGGCTGACGTCGAGATCCGCGAACGCGCCCTGGAGCCGCGCAACCTCCTCCGCGAACTGCGGCGCATCCGCCACGATGACAAGCGAAGACCCCGCCAGCATGTAGCGCGCCAGCTCGTGCGCAATCGTCGGCCCGCGCCTGTTCCACCCCAGCATGAGCACGCGCCTGGGCGACGCCGGCGCCGGCTGCTGGTTGCATATCGCGGCAGCATCCACCTCGTCGCGCGCACCCTTCCGGATGCGGATGCCGTGGCGGCTCTTTGCCACCACCACGGCCTTGTCGGCGGCGCCGATCACCCGCTCCATCGGCGGATTGAGCTGCACGGCGTCATCATCCGCCAGCCCCAGCAGCGCGCCTTCCTCGAACACGCCCAGCGCCTCGCCGAAGGAGAGCCCCTCCAGTCCCTCCACCTTGTGTGTGTAGATTTCTTCGCCCTCGAAACTCAGCAACTCGGCGAAAACGCCAGAGAGGCCCGGCTGCCGCGTCGACTGCACGAGTATGCGAGAGATGAGGTCGTCCGCCAGCACCACCTGCACGTCGGCCCCGCCGACCGTGCGCGCCAGCTCGATGTTCTGCGCCTCGCGGATTTCGGCCACCAGCTGCAACGGCTGGGCGCCGCGTTCGGGCCCATTGGTCACGGCGAGGATGGTCTTGATCACCTGCGCATCGGGATCTTCGCCCTCCGGGGCCAGGACGATGATCGACTTCGCCGCCCCGGGATTGATGATCGACAGGTCATTGAGATCGCACGGGTCCCCGCTCCGGCAGATCACCTCCACGCCCTTTAGTTTCGGCGCTTTCTTGGCGATCTCGTCTTCCATCTCAACCTTGTCGCGGTAA
>Ga0315905_10008854_pt1 | contig 10187 bp, 5 predicted proteins | sample LakEriMetagenome_5_FD_203522 | JGI IMG/M metagenome (GOLD analysis project Ga0315905, IMG submission 203522) | Freshwater fungal communities from buoy surface, Lake Erie, Ohio, United States - Buoy 4 MA121 | ecosystem: Environmental > Aquatic > Freshwater > Lake | place: USA: Lake Erie, Ohio... | reverse complement strand
CCCAGGGGAAGCGGGGGCACCCCCCCGGCGCCCTTGTCGTCGTCCATGTCAAAGAGCGCGGCGTCGTCCGAGGGCCGACGAAAGGGGTTGGACGGCGCGCGCGGGGGCAGGCGCGCGGAGGGCGAACGGGCGGGGGTCGCGTGACCGTTGGCCGTGGGCGGCGGCGCTGGCGGGGCCGCCACCGCCGCCGCCGCCGCAGGAGGCGCGCCGGGCCCCCGGGCGGCGGCGGCGAGCGGCGGCGGCGGCGGCGCGGGCGTGGGCTGCCACTCGCCGCCCGCCTCTCCCGCCTCGCAGTCGTCGCCCCCGGCCGCCGGGTACTCCCAGTAGGCGCCCGGGGCGGCTTCTTCGCCGGGCAGCGCGCCGCGCACCCGCCAGCGCGCGAGGATCGCCGCTGCCGACTGCTTGCTGCCGCCGCCGCCGCCGCCGCCGCCGCCGTTCGAGCGCCGCCGCCGCCGCCGCCCCTGGCCGCCGCCGTCAACCTCGCTGCTGCTGCTGCTGCTGCTGCTGCTGCTGCCGCTGCTGCCGCTGCTGCCGCTGCTCCCTCGCGCCTGCTTCCCGGCCGGCGCGAGCAGCACGCCGCCGGCAAAGTGGGCGCGCAGGCCGTCCGGCCCGCCGTGCGCCCGCGCGATGTCCGCCGCGCAGTCCATCAGCAGCTGCGCTGCCGCGCGCACCACCGACGGCCGCGCCTGCGCGCGCACGGCGGCGGCGGCGGCGGCGGCGGCGGCGGCGGCGCGGGCGCCCGCGCTCGCCCCGTTGTTGCTGGCGCCGCCGCCGCCCTTGGCGGTGGTGCCGCCGGCGGTGGCGGCGTCGTCCTCGGGGCACGGGGACGAGGAGGACGTCAACACAGAATCGCCGTCGCTCTCGCCGCCGCCCCCGTCCTCGCGCCAGGCAGACCCGCCGCCGCCGCCGCCGCCACGGCGGCCGCGCCCGCGGCGCAGCAGCCCCTCTGGCAGCTCGACCACGCCGAGGTCCAGCCCGCCGGGCGGCAGCAGAGCAGCAGCCGCGCGTATGGCGGCGGTGGACGCGCCCGACTCACCCGCCGGCTTGACGCGCAGCGCAAACCGCAGCTTGGGCGGCGAGCCCGCGGCGGCCGCGGCGGCCAGCGCGGCGGTCGCAGGCGACGCCGCCACGGCGCCCCCGACTGCCGCCGCCGCTGCTGCTGGGGCCGCCGCGCTCGTCGGCGGCGCCACCGCCTCCAGCTGCGCCAGGACCACGAGCTGCGCCCCGCCGGCCAGCCGGAACGCGCGGCGGAAGGGCGCGGCGCCGGCCAGCGCCGCGCGCAGCCCCAGCAGGCCGCGCTGCTCGACCGACCCGGGCACCGACAGCACGCGCGGCCGCTCGGCCGAGAACGAGACCGACAGGCGCTGCAGCAGGGGGGCGGGGGGCAGCGGCGGCGGCAGCCCGGGCGGGGTCAGCGCCAGTCCGCCCGCCGCGCCCGCCGCGGCGGCGGCGAGCGACCCCGGCGGGGTCAGCCCGAGGCCGCCGCCGCCGCCGCCGCCGCCGCCGCTGGGCCCGCCGCAGCCGCTCAGCCGCTCCGACACGCGCCGCGCGCGCCACGCGGCGCGCTCGCCGTCGCACGTCCAGCCCGAGACCTCCTCCTCCTGAAAAAAGTGCGCGAGGCACTTGGCCACGGTGATGGGCCCCCGGCTGAGGAGGTCGTCGAGCGTCTGGGGTGCGGGCGCCCCTGGCGGGGTCGGGGGCAGGCCGGCGGCGGCTCCCGGGGCGGTGCCGCCCTTGCGCTTGTCGCCGCTCCCGCAGCTGCTGCTGCTGCCGTCGTCGTCGTCGTCGCTGCTGCTCCTGCTGCTGCTGTTGCTGTTGCTGCTGCTGCCGCCGCTGCCGCTGCTGCTCCCGCCGCCTTTGCCCTCCGCGTCGCTGTCGCCTGCTGCCTTGCCGTTGCCGTTTGGCAAGGCAGCAGCAGCAGCAGCAGCAGCGGCGGTCGTGCCGCCAGCCCCGCCACCCAGGAACAAAAACGGGCGGCCGCGCCGGAGCGCCCCCACGAGCCCGCCGCCGTTGCCAGCGTCCTCGTCGCTGCCGGCCGCGACGCCGCCGCGGCCGACCGAGGGCGCGTCGGAGCGGGGAGAGCCGCCGTCGATGCTCGCCGACCGCACGCTGCCGCCGCCCGCGCTGCCGCCGCCGCCCCCGCCCCCGCCCCCGGTCAGCGTGGCGAGCAGCGCGCTCAGCCCGCCGCTGCTACCGATGCGGCTGCCAAACCCCCCGGAGCCCTTGCGGGTGAGGGCCGCGGCCGCGGCCGTGGAGGACGCAGGCTCGCTGCCGCCGCCGAGCGAGCTCCAGCGACGGTGGCTGGGCGGGGGCCCGGTGGTGCTGGCGCCCGCCGCCGCCGCCCCGCCGCCGCCGCCGCCGCTGCTCGCGCCGCCGCCGCCGCCGCTGGCCGCGCCTGCGCCTGCGCCTGCGCCTGCGCCACCGCTGCGCGAGGTGCTCGAGCCGCCGCCGCCCAGCCCCGGGATGCACCGCGGGCCCATGTCCGGCGACGACGCGTTGTTGGCCACCGCCGCGCCGGCGGACCGCGGCCGCGCGCCCGCGAGCGCCGCCGCCGGAGAGCGCGGGGGCAGGGCGGCCGTCGCGCCACCGCTGCCGCCGCTCGCGTCGCTGGCCACCGTGACGAGGCGCGGCGGCGGCGGCCGCGGCGCGCCGGCGCTGCCGGCGGCGGGTGGCGGCGGCGGCGGCGGCGAGTGCGCGCCCCCGCTCGCGGCGGCGCCGTTGTCGTCGGCGTCGGCCTCTTCCGCCCCGGCTGCTGGCGAGCGGGTGGCATCGGAGGCGGCGGACGCCGCTGCGTGCGGTGCCTGCTCCTCCTTCTCCGCGGCGGCGTCCTCGTCGTCCCCCTTGGCGGTCGCCGCCTGCTGCTGTGGCGGCTCCCCCGCCCCCGCTTCCTGCTCCTGCTTCTCCTGGTCCTCCTCCTCCTGCTCCTCCTGCTGCTGCTGCTTGGCGCGCTTCCGCTCGAGCTTGGCCGCGCGCCGCGCCTCGGCCGCCAGCTTGCGCCGCTCCTTGGGCTTGAGCTTGCGCTTGCCCCCCGCGGGCTCGCCGTCCTCCTGCTGCGCGGCGGCGGCGGCGGCGGCGGCGGCGGCGGCGGCGGCGGCGCCGCCGCGGGCCCCCTTGCCCGTCAGCCGCGCCAGCAGGCTGCTGGCCGCGCTGCCGACGGCCGCGGCCGTCGCGCGGCCGCCGCTGCGCACGGCGCTCGCGAGCGCGGCGGGGGTGCCCGCGGCCGGCGCCGCGGGGCCCGCCGGGATCTCGACAGACAGGTCCAGAAAGGGCTCGTACGACCGCGAGGTGTAGCCGCACGTGCGGCAGCGCAGCGTGGAGACGAGCACGCTGCCAAAGACGGCGTCGACGGCCGTGTCGCCGGCGCTCTGCGGCGGCGGGGGCGGGGGCGGCGCGGCGCCGGGCGGTGGCGGCGGGAGGGGCGCCCCCGCCGCTGCTGCTGCTGCTGCTCCTGCCGCTGATCGCACGAGAGGCGGCGACCCGCACTCGGCGCATGGGTGAGGCGGCGGCGCGCCCTTCTCGCCGCCGTCGCCGCTGCTGCTGCTGCTCCTGCTGGAGCTGCCGCTGCTTCCGTCGCTGTTGCCGCCAACGCCGTTGCTGGCCCCCCCGCGCCGCCGCTGCCTCTGCGCGCGCCCGTGCTCCTGCCGCCGCATCAGCTCGCGCGCGCGCCCCTCCTCCGCCTGCAAGCCCTGCAGCAGTCCGTTGAGCGCGTCGTGCCCGTCGTGCTGCTGCCGCCCGCGAAAGTGCGGGCGGTGCCGCGTCAGCGCCGACAGCAGCGCGTGCGGGTTGTACGTCGGCTGCTGCTGCTGGGGCTGCTGCTGCTGGTGGCGCGGCGGTGGGGCCGGGCCGCCGTTGGCGAGGCCGCCGCCGTTGCCGCTGCTGCCGCTGATGCCGCCGGCCGCGTGCCGGTAGGCGGCCTGCAGCGCAAACGCGAGCGGGCCCTGGGGCGGGGGCGCGGGCGGGGCAAGCGCGTGGCTGCTGCACGGGGTCGCCGAGGGCGCCGCTGTGGCGGGCGGCGGCGGCGGCGGCGGCGGCGGCGGGCGCAGCGCCCCCTCGAGGGGCGGGCAGGACAGCACGAGCTGCAGGGCCGAGTTGAAGAAGCACGTGTTGCCCAGGTTGACCAGGCCCATCACGCCGAGCTGCGACGACGACGACCACGCATCGCCGTCTGCAGAGGCCTCAAGCGGAGGACGAGGCGAGATCGGCGCCGCGGCGTCCCGCGGCGGCAAAGACGCCGCCGCGGTGCCGCCGACCGACGCGGAGCGGGCGTCGCCGCCGCCGCCGCCGCCGCCGCCCCCCTTGCGTCCAATGCCGCCCTTCTTGCCGCCGCCGCCGCCGGCTCCAGCGCGGTGCTGATGCTTGGCCTTCTTGGGCATGGCCGCCCGCTGCTGCCCGCGCGCGCGCGAGCGCCAAGTCGGTGTCGACAGGTGAGAGTTGCTGGTGTTGCTCTCTCTCTGATTCTCTCCGCTGCGCACGCCCTCCTCTGCGCGCGGGAACGCGACCCACCCGGCCAGGTCAGGGCGGCGCCCGAGATCACGCCGTTCTGATTGAGCTCAGCCAAAGGCGCGCGTGGGCTCTGACGGCGGGCCGGAAGAAGAAGTGGGTGAGTGCTTGAGGGAGAAGCACGCGCGCCGCGCCGCACGTCTTGACAGCTGCTGTTGTAAGAGATAAGACTATAGACAAAAGAGAGACTAAGGGATCTGCCTGGGCCGCGGCACACGCGAGCAGGCCCCGTTCTTGCGGCCGAGTCGCACTCGCAGGTACGCCACTCGGTGGCAAGCGGCGCCTCGTCGTCGTCGTCGTCGCCGCTGTCGAGGGCTGTCGGCGGCGTGGCGCGGCAAGTCGCGACTTGTTCGGGGGCATCTGCGGTCGGTCTTCCTCTTTACACACGCAAGGCCCCCGCCCTCAGCTCGGGCGGTACTCTGGCTCGCTGTCGCTGTCGTCGTCGTCAAAGTTGAGCGCGCCTTGCGTGACTGCCCCTGGGGGCGGCGGCGGCCGCGCTGCTGCTGCTGCTGCGATTGGCGGCGGCAGCGACAAGGCGCCCAGGTGTTGCTGCGGAGGAAACTGCATGCCCATTGGCATCGTCGGCATGCCCATGTGTATGGGTGGCTGCATGGGCGCTCCTGCTGGTGGAAACGGCGGCACCACGGGCGCTGCTGTTGCTGGTGCTGCTGCTGCTGGTGCCACCGGCCCCGCCGCAGCGCCCGCCGCCGCCGCCTGCCCGCCTTGCCTTCCTTCGCCCGGCGGCTCCGGCGACGGCGAGAACCCGCCGGCCAGCGCCTCCTTCAAGGCCAGCGCGTCCTCGGCCCCGATCTCGCGCGCGTGAGGCGACGCCAGCTCGCCGTCGTCGTCGCGCATCATCGACGGTGGCGGGCCCTCCTCGGCAAACGCCAGCTCGCCCTCGGCGCCCGGGCCGCCAGCGCCGCCGCCGCCGCCGTCGCCGTCGACGGCCATTGCTGCCGCTGCTGCTGCCGGCGCCTCCTCGGGCAGCATCCCGCCGCCCAGGAGGCGCGCGCGCAGCAGCGCCTTGACGTGATCGCGGGAGGACGGGGCCGACGCCGACGGGGCGGGGGCGCCGCCACGCGCCAAGTGAAGAGCGAGCGGGCGAGGGGCCCCCGCCGCGGTGCCTGGGCCGCCGCCGGACGGGAGAGGCGCCGCCCCTCCTCCCGGGGCCCCGGCGGCGGCCGCGGCGCGCGCCGCGGCCGAGCGCGACGGCAGCTTCTGGCCCGAGGCCGCCAGCGCTGCTGCTGGCGCTGCCGCGGGGGCGCGCGCGCCGCCCGCCGCGGGCCACGCCGACGCGCCGGCGCCCGTCGGCGGCGGCGGCATGGCCGCACCCGTGCGCTGGGCCGCGCCGGACGCGATGCGCTGCTGGTGGTCCTTGAGCGCCGCGTAACGGGCGACCAGCAGGTCCTCGAACCGCGAGGTCGTGGCTGGCGCGGACATCTCGCGCGCGTCTCTCGACAGCTTTTTGCTTTGATGGGTGTAAAGGAAGGGGGGGACGGCGACGTTGGTTCTGGTTTTACATCATGGTTGGGTTCGAAGAGATGAGGCGGGAGTAGACTGAGCGCGTTGCGCGACAGAGGGCCGCGCGCTCCTTGGCGTTTTCACTGCTGCCCGCCGCGCAGCCGCACGTGCGCGTCGAGCGCCGCACCGCTCGTCCGCGGCACGGCGCCGAGGTCGGCCAACCGGGCGGTCAGGCGCTTCTGCTCGGCGCGCAGGGACTCGAGGCGCGCGTCGAGGGCCGCGAGCTCTGTATATTTTGAGGGGATTGAAGTGGGGAGCGGGGGGGGGGGGGCGCGCCCGAGGCGAGGTGAGCAGGCGAGGGGGTGGCCGGGCGGCGCGTGCGAGCGGGCGCCGCGGTCACACACAATCCAATAGCACAAACAAGCCCTCACCGTCCCCGAGCAGCCGGACGGCGTCGTCCGCACGGTAGCGCGCAAAGCACAGCGTCGTGCCGCACGCCTGCGGGAAGGCCCCGGCCGCGTCCCCGGCGGCGGGCGCGCCGCCAGGCCCCGCAGCGGCGGCGCCGATCGCGGCGCCCGCGCCCCCGGGCAGTAGCCACGCCTTTTGGGACGACGACGATGGGTCTCGTTGCTGCTGGTCCTGAAACTGCCGCCGCAAGGCCGTGAGCGCCTCGCGCGTGCCTTGCCGCTGCTTGTCCGTGGCGACCATCTGTTTTGTGTGTTTTGGCAGCGTCGGGGGTCGTCGGCGTCGGCGTCGGCGTCGGCGGACAGCGACGCCTCATGCCCCATTTGCCTCCCCTCGCCGCAACACACGCCACCCACCTGCTCGCGGTTGATGAGGAAGAGCTCGCCCAGGCGCTCAGCCTCGACCGCCGCGTCCTGCAGCTTGAACGCGAAGGACGCGGCGGGCGACGAGGCCATCTCGCTCGGGGTGAGTTGCTTTTGTGCTCGAGTTCGTGTCGACGGTCTGTCTCGTCGTCGTGCGCGCCGCGCGAGCCAAAACAAAAAGAGAGGTTTAACAACGCGTGGCTATCGCCGCGAGGGTTTTGCCAGCAAAGTGCGAAGTGGACGACACGCATGCGTGCAGGGCAGCAGCCGGCTCAAGAGCAAGGAGCGCGACGCGCGTTGCCGCCCCGCCGTCCCGCCGTCCCCGTCCCCCGCCGCCTCGTCGTCGTCGTCCTCCGGCTCCTCGTAGTCCTCCTCGCGCGCTCCGTCCCCCACGCTAAAAATCTTTTCCTGTCCTTGCTGGCAGCAGTCTGCAAGGTCGTCCCCCGAGACCAACGGTTTCCAATCGCGCCTCGCTCACAGGCTCTTGGGCCCCAGCTTGGGCAGGTTGAACGGCAGCAGCACCGCGTTGACGCCGTGCGCCACGCCCGCCTTGGTGCGGATGTTGGCGTCGACGATCTTGGCGGGCGTGCCGGCCTTGTTGAGGTCGCCCGACAGGAAGACGCCGTCGGCCGAGCGCGCCGCCGTGAGCGCCTTGCCCGCCTGCGCCGTGACGACCTTCTCGCCCTGCGTGAACTGGAACGCGCCGATCGCGCGCCCGGGGATCGTGTTGTACGCGAGGGCGTTGGACAGCAGCCCCTTGAGCGCCTTGTTCGTCTGCACCTTGGCCAGCAGCTCGTCGGCCGTCACGCCCGCGTCCTTGGCGAGCGCCGCGAAGGCCGCGTCCGAGGGCACGAGCATGGTCGCGACCGTCGAGGGGTCGGAGTACTTCTTGCGCAGGTCGAGCGCGTCCATCAGGCGCTTGGCGTACATGTAGCCCCCCGACGCCTGGGCGTCCAGCGCGGCGGCAAAGTTGTCGTAGACGGGGGCGGCCGAGGCGGCGGCGCAGCACAGGGCGGCGACGAGGGCGAGGGCGAGCCAGCTGGTGCGGCGGGCCATGGTGGCGGGTGGGTGGGGTGGTGGGTGGGTGGGGGGGTGGGGGGGGGGGGGTGGCGGCGGCGGTTCGGTTTCGAACGGCGGCGAGCTTGTTTTTTGCGGTTGGCTTTTTGGGCCTTGGGGTTTGGCGAGCGAGCGCGCTGCTTTCGTGTGTTTTGGTTTGGTTTGGTTTGCGTGTGTTGTGTTGTGATGGTTCGCGCGCGCGGGGGGGGTGGTCTTGTACGTTGGGGGCGGGCTGGAGGGCGAGGCAGGGGCAGCTGCCGTCTGCCTGTCTGTCTCGTCTCTCTCTCTCTCTTCTCGCGCGCGCGACTCGACGAGGCGTGCCCGCGCCGGGGAGTCGCGGTGCTTTCCGATACAAGGCGGTCAGTCTCTCTTACAATCGCGCCCCAGTCCGGCCCGTCGCGCGCGCTTGGATCGCTTCTCATCGGGGAAGCATCGCGCGAGCTGCACGGCCATGGCCGCCGCCGCCGCCGCCGCCGCCGCCGATGCCGCCAACCGACGCCGCGCCCGCGCCGGCCTCCTCCACCGCCATCCACAGCCGCGCGTCCTCGCGCCCCTTGTCCAGCAGCGCCCGCAGCGTCGCCTCGGGCGCCGGCTCGAGCGCCATCGCCACCGCCTCGCGCATCGACACGCCCCAGTCGCCAAACCGGTCGGGCGACAGGTCGGCAAAGCGCGGCGGCGGCGCGCCGGCCGCCGCTTCGGCGGCCGACGCGCTCTCGAGCGCCGCGGCCGCGGTCGCCGCCGCCGCGCCGCCGCCGCCGCTGCCACCGCCGGCGCGCGCGCGCAGGCTCGAGGCGCGCGAGACGGCCGCGTCCATCCCGCGCGACGGGAAGCACGTCACGCGCACGAGCCGCGTCGCGGCGGGCCCCGCGCCGCCGCCGCCCTCGCGGTCGCTGTCGCTCCCGCTGCCGGTCGAGGAAGTCGAGGAAGAAGAGGACGACCAAGGCGACGCGGCCGCCGAGCTCGTTCCCGGGATCGCAGGGATAAACTGCGTCAAACCGCCGTCGACGCACTCGCCGCCACGGAAGGTGCGCGTGGGCCGGCCGTCCAGGTACCAGGGAATGTGCGAGCTCGTCAGCACGGCGCCGATCAGGTCGTCGCGCGAATCAAAGGCGCTGAGCAGCTCGCCGCGGAACAGGCGCGACGCGAGCGGGCGGGCGGGCGGGCCGTCGCCCTCGGCGGCCGGGAACAGGCGCGTGACTGCAATGTGCGCCGTGCCGCCCTCGGAGCACCGCACGTGCGCGTCCTCCGGCAGCAGCTCGCGCAGGGTCGACTCGAGCGCGGGCCCCAGGCGCGTCCGGGTCCCCTTGGCGCGGCAGTCGGCGGCGAGCGACAGGCACGCGTCCTGGACGCGGTCGAACGGCAGGCCCGAGCGCAGGCAGGCGACGATGATGCTCCCTGCGCTGGCGCCGCCGACGGGCGTGGAGGCGCGGTCGAGGACGCCCCTCTCGCACAGCTCGGCGGCCACGCCCCAGTGATAGGGGAAAAGGAGTCCTCCGGCGGAGAAGGAAAAGGCCGTCGGCGCCGTCGTCGGCGCGGCCGGGGGCTTTGGCGGCGCTGCTGCTGCCGATGGCGACGGAAGTGCTGCTGCCGCCGTCCTCGCGCCACCGCTTCGGCGCTGTCGCTGCGCTGGAGGATGCGCGGCCCTGCCGGCGTGCCTGCCGGCAAGCATGCTTTGGTCGCGTTTCTTTTGGCGGTCGCGATTGGTGTGGTGGAGGGGATGGATGCGCAATCGGTCGCGTGCGCGCGGGTTCCGAGAGGTCAGTTGTTCACGTCATGGAGAGACACAGATATTGAGGCAAGGACAAGCGCAGTACTGATGTGGATTGGATGTGCGTCGGGCTGGGGGTGTGTGGCGGAGAGGAAGAAAGGCGCGCGCGCGCGCGCGCGACGCGCCGTCCGGCGGGCGCCGAAGTTGGCGGCTTTGGGCGCCGCACACGCCCCAGACCGCCAACAGACACACAACTCACCGGTCAAACCAATGACGACCACTATGTCTCGGTAGTACCCTGTTCGCTCAAGCTCGTCGCGAGCGCGGCAGTGCGCGGGTGCCGACGACGACGATGGCGGAGCCCGCTCGCACCACCACGAAGCAGCGCGCGCGCGAGCCCCCCGCGACGGCAGCCGCGCCCAAGAGCCCTGCGCGCGCCCTGGACCCGGACCGGTGGTACCTGCTGGTCAGTTTTCTCTTTTCTGTGCGCCTGTGGGCGAGATAGCAAGTTGCCCGCGCCGCCGCCGCCGCCCGTCGTCGTCGCAGCACACGAGCGAGAGCGCGCCTGACGCCCCCCCCCACCCCGCCCCCCCCCACCCCCACCCCCCCGCCCACGCCGACGACGACGACGACGA
>Ga0315905_10008853_pt1 | contig 10187 bp, 14 predicted proteins | sample LakEriMetagenome_5_FD_203522 | JGI IMG/M metagenome (GOLD analysis project Ga0315905, IMG submission 203522) | Freshwater fungal communities from buoy surface, Lake Erie, Ohio, United States - Buoy 4 MA121 | ecosystem: Environmental > Aquatic > Freshwater > Lake | place: USA: Lake Erie, Ohio... | reverse complement strand
AGACTTGACCGGCAACAATGGTGACAACCCTTATTTATTACAACTTATGAGCGAGTATGACAACTTATGAGCGAGAAGACGTGCGTCCAGACGAGGGGGGTGAAAGACCTAGGTATATGTACTACTAGTCCGGACCCGGTCTCTTTGCAGACACCACAGGAGTGTTTTTTGTAGGAAACTGGCTAGCTGGATGCTGTATTCCACCGTTTATTAGAATTCTTGGCCTGAAACCCCGGTTTCTAATTCCACAAGTGAGTGCAGGGGAAGTGGGTAGGAAGGACGGTGAACCTTTTTTTACCCTTTTTGTTTTTTATAGGGGAAGTGGGTAGGAAGGACGGTGAACCTTTTTTATGTTTATGGATTACACCCACGCGTACACGCCGGCACGTCATTGTAAGTCACTGTAGCTGACCTCGAACGAGCATGTCCGCATTCCCTCTCACGTACACCGTATCCCGTATTCGGCAACACACACTGACCGCTGACCAGTCTTGAGGTTGATTTTACGTTGAACCCCGCTCTCTAGCTTTCCGCCTCTCCTTCTACTACTATTGTTTTTAGTAGTCTGAGGGACCGACATCCTCTGACTGCTTAGTTTCCCAGCCTGGTTCGATGTCCTTATTCGGATTAACCTGCAGGAGTGCGAGGGGTGTGGAGGGTTTGAAGTAGTCAAGGGTTTAGGGATTAGAGGTTTAGGGTTTAGAGCGAGCGTTGAGACCTTGTATTCGGGCGAGGTGGTCCAGGTTTCAGGAGACTTGGAGTCAAGCTTTTCGCTCTCTTGCGACCAGAAGACCTTGTCCTGGTTTAGGGTTTAGGTTAGGGTTCAGGGTTCAGGGCTTAGGGCTTAGGGCTTAGGTTTCGCTCTCTGGTCGCTTCTGGTCGCAAGAAGACCTTGTCCTGGTTTAGTGTGTGTGTGTGTGTGTGTGTGTGTGTAGTGGGGGCTCAGAAAGTCGCCAGTCACCCCCGGCAATTTCCCTTTTTCCATTTGCGGGATTTCCTTTTTTCGATTTACTACACGTGCTCTACTCTTAACCTCTGCTAACTTAACCTATGTAATTTGGTCTAGACCAGGACAAGGTCTTTTCGTCACAAGAGAGCGAAAGCTAAACCCTAAACCCTAAACCCTAATCCCAAAACACTAAACCAGGCCAAGGTCTTCTGGTCGCGAGAGAGCGAAACCTAAGTCCTAAGCCCTGAACCCTAAACCCTGAACCCCAAGCCAGACCAGGTCTTCTGGTCGCATTGACTCTAGTCCGACAATGTGGAAAACAAAACGTTTAAAAAACATTATCACGACCTTGCGCAGCCAAATGTCGGGCACGCCTGTCTCATCACGCACGATCAGGATGTCGTCGTCCAGAAAGGTGGTAAACAGGCTGCGCTTCGTACGCAAGGGCCCCTGCTTTATTTTATTTTAATTTTGCGTACTGAAAGGCCCTGCATTTCACGCAGCCAGAAAAGGCGCGGGAAATGACAATATGAGGGATGGGAGCTCTTATTGCTTGAGTTCTGGGGCCCGCAATGAGTGGGGCCGACTTGGGTGGAGAATGGGGGTCAAAGGATGTGGGGAGCAGGCGCACACGGCGACACTATCTCTTGTTCTGCGAGCCGCGGGCTCGGGCAGGGGCAGGGGAAGGGAGTGGCAGGGCAAGGGGAAGGGTGTCGATGATGTGTGGAGAGGACGCAAGAGGGCTTGGGGCTTCGCGGTCAGCATGTCACTGAACACTGCGCGGTCAGGCATTGTACTTGTCACTCTACTCGTCACTCTACTTGTCACCGTACACTGCGCGCATGCCTCCGCACATGTCTGTCTGTCTGTCTGTCCCCATGTCCCTATGTCTCTGTCTACGTCTACTTGAGCGAGGGCAAACCTGCAAATCAGTGGACTGCCCGAAGAAGTTGGCCTTGACGAGGGTCTCCTCCAAACGGACGGCGCTCGTGGCCTTGAGCTCCCCCTTGAGACTCAACTTTTGCTCGCTTCCGACCACCACCACAGACGCGGATGCCTCCACGCGCGGCTGCTCGCGCTTGATACTAAGCTCAACGTCGTTGAGCTCCACCACCGTCGCCAGCGGGCCCGGAAGCTTGCTCACAAAGTTGGCGAGCAGCCCGGCCCGGAACCCTCCCGTGTAGAGCGCAAGCGCAATTTCTCGCGTTGGGCTATCGAAGAAGCCCATGCCGTACCTGCCCGTGCGCACGAGCAGTGAGCCGCAAGCACACCACCCGTCGCCCACCGGCCTCGCATAGCAGCAGGCCAGGTCCGCGCGCGCGCAGAATAACTGTGTCTGCCAGGGGACTGGGGCAGCGTACCCGCCGGTATATAGCAGCTCCCACACCCCGTTGAGGAGCGGGGACTCGGCCGGCTCCGACGTGGGATTCTGCGTCTCGAGCTTGAGGACCATTTCGTTGATGTCAGCGCGGTTGGCCGAGTCCGCCGCGCCCTTGAGTCCGCTGCCGACTGAGAGCTTGGTCATCAGGTCGCTCTTGAGGGCCTCGAGCCCCGCAGAGCGCGCCGTGCTCTCCACCGCAGCCATGCGCCAGGCGCGGCCGGGCGCGGCCGCCCGGCACGCCGGCGCCGCAGCCGACAAGGGCCCCCGTGCGGCGGCACACGATTGGTGCGCACGCAGCGCAGGCGATGCCGGCGCAAAGGCCAGCGCCATCGGCGCCGCCAGGAGTACCAGCGCCTTTTTAAGCATCTCGTCGGGGCTGATGCTTTAAGCTGTGAATTTTTGTTTTTGCCGGGAAAGAGCACACCCAAAGCGTGAAGAGCAAGTGCATGCGTCGTGTTGCTGGGGGATTGTGGCCAGTGCTCGGGCTCGGACTCGGACTCTACCTCGTGATTCCTACGCCCACGCAGTCGTGGTGAGTGTGGGTCCGTTTGCGCTCGCGGGAGATGGGCCTATGGGCGCCAGCTCCCCGACAGCCTCTAAAGGAGAAAACGCCCCCCTCCAAGTGAAGATTCAATTCAGGGGGCCCGTGTGAAGCTTCACGTGCCCCCTGCAAGTGAAGCTTCACTTGATGGTGAGATCTCAAGGGTGAGATCCACCTCTAGGCTCCCAGAAGAACACGACATGCGGTTGCCTGTGCAACACCTTGTGGGTTTGGCGCTGAGGTTGTGGCACGTGTGAGAATGAGAAGAGGGTCAAAAAGCGGCTGCGCAGCAGGAGGCATCGAGGGAAAGGCAAGAAGCATACGTTGAGACACTTTGGAGGTTTATGGTAGGGGGCTTTGCGCCAAGCCGCAGCAGGCGCCAAGAAAAACAAGTCTCACACTAGCCGTTTCCGTCGGGGTTGACTGCGCCTGTGCACTGCCGCGCGCGCTGAGCGCGCTCACAGAGCGCAGCTTCCCCCGCCCCTGTGCCCTATCCTGACACTCCCGGATCCTGCGCAGGGCCCCGCCGCCGGTGCCGACCATGCCGCCCGCCAATATCACGCCAGCCATGCTTGACCGCATGCGTGCCTCGCTGTGGGTAAGCAGTCCCCGCCCCCTCCACAGTGTGCGGATGCGCGTGCTCGTACGCGACAAATAGTGACTTGTGATAATAATCACTCAGTATCACTAATTTAAAAACAAAAATGCCATCGTCTGGTTTAGGATTTACGGTTTAGAGTTTAGCGCAGTGCGTAACCAGTTTAGCGAAAGTGCGTAACCCGCCCTCGTCTGCTGCCGGTCTCAGGGGCTGTACATTGGCGACGCGCTGGCCATGCCCACGCATTGGTACTACGACCAGTCCCACCTGCGGCGCACATACGGGACAATTAAAGGATACGTGAAGCCCCAGGACAAGCTGCCGGGCAGTATCATGTCGCTCTCGAACACCGGCGGCGGAGGGCGTGGGTCCTATGGCGGTTCGATCGTGGGTGACGTTATTCTCAAGGGCAAGAAGCAGTACTGGGAGCGCGGCGCCAACTGGTTTTACCACCGGGGCATGTCAGCAGGGGAAAACACCCTGGAGGGCGTCATAACGCGCCTCATCACGAACGTTCTGGTGGACAAGGGCTTCTACGACCAAGATGAGATCCTCGACAGGTACATCAAGTTGATGACGACACCAGACGCACACAACGACACGTACGCCGGCACTGGGCACCGCATGTTCTTTGCCAACTACGCCAACGGCAAACCCCCGCGGGAATGCCCAGACAATGACGGCCACAACACGGACGCCCTCGACGGGCTGGTCAATCTCCCTCCGGTCGTCTTCTGCGCCATGATCCAGGGCGGGCGGGATGCCGTGTTTTCAGACGCCCAACAATGCGTGTCGCTTTTCCGAAAGTCGGAGCCCCTGAAGCAGTACAGTTCTGTCATGTCAGCTTTACTAGTGGCGCTGGTGGAGGGCGAGGATCTGAAGAAAGCGCTGTCGACTACGGGGGCCGTCGCGGGTATCGATCTAGAGCGGGCGATTAGGCAGAGCGGAGGCCAGGATCCAATGACTGCGTGCTACCTGCCTAGTTCGTTTCCCTCGATGCTGCAGCTTGCCTACAAGTACTCGCACAGCCCAGAGGAGGCACTCCTGGCCAACACAAACACGGGTGGCGAGAACGTGGCACGTGGCGCCGTCCTGGGGGCAGTAATGGGTGCCGCGCACGGTATGAAGGGTCTACCGTCTCACTTGATCAAGGGGCTCAAGGAGCACAAGGAAATCGAAGCAGAGATTGACGCCTTCATCGGCGCTCTCGCAGCGAAGGCCGGAGTGAAACAGGAACTCTGACCGCTCTTCAAACGGGCTGCCTAGGCGGCCGATACCGAGGCTCTATTGCCCGGGACTGGCTCAGGTCCGAGTTGTTTCCAGGGAATGGGTCTAGGTAAGGTCGGGCCCGAATTGTTTCCAGGCAATTCGGGCACTTTCGGGCACCTCCCTCTCTCTCTCTCTCTCCCTCTCTCTAGAGTTTCTAAACCCAGTTTCTATAAAGCTCTTGTGACTGTAAGGGACTCGGCCCGGTGACCTTAAAAATAAACTCTCAACACACACACCACGCCGAAAATAACAGCACACCCGACGAGCTTTCAGGTGCTCCGAGCCTTGAAAACTCCTCACAGTGCTCTAGTCGCCATGTCCTCACTGTGCATCTTGATTGAGACTCATGGAGTTCAATGGCTCGAGCCAGCCACGTGCGAGAGAGGATTTTCTTTGCGCACTCAGATCCTCATGGCGCAACGCCATCGCATGTGAGATTCCTGACTGGCAAAGTAGCGTCGGGACGCGACTCGGCTCTATCAGAATCTGAATTTATAAAGATCAAGAACTGAAACGTGTCGTGGATGGTCGCCCTCAAAGCGCGTGGAACACCTCCCTCGGAGCGCATGGAACACCTCCCTTGCAGCGTGCGGATCACCTCCCTTGGAGGTGCCTAGAAACAATTCGGGTCTGAGCCAGACCCGGGCAATAGAGCCTCGGTATAGGCCGCCTGTGCAGCGAGGGATTCTGGGTGGGTGACTACGGGGGGGGTCAGTAAGGGGCTTGACCTGGAGGAGAGGAGGAAGAGGAGGAGATTTATTCGTATTCAATGATACTATAAACTTAGACACAGAAAGCGAAGATAAGCCTTGAAGCACATATGAGAGGGATTCGTAGCGTGATTGGAGCATTGCGAAAAGATCAAAAATGTGAATCAGTACTCGTCCGGAAAGTCGTGGTAAGCGGTCAAATTCGGTTTGACGCTCGGTCTCATAGATCGAACGGAGGAACGCGAGGGCGTTAGCGGGAGTGTCAATGTCGTCTAGAGTAGCGTGGTAGAGCTTGAGAACATGACGAGACGCTGTCGATGTTGGAGCCGTGGCGACAGTACCGACTTGGGCTACCACACCCGTCTCGGCGGTACGAACAACATGGAATGTCCCGTCAGGGAAGCAGCAGTGATAGGGCATTATAGAGGGACCCAGGACGCCTGGTCACGGTGACCTTCAAGATAAAACCGAAGTGGGGTACCCTAGGGAGGACAAGACAGACTGCCTGCAAAAGGCTGAAAGATGTTTGGGTAAGAGACCGTTCGGCCTCTGACCGATTATATTGAAATACAACGGCATTTCGCATATAAAGGTTCGTACGGCTTTTGCCAAAACCAATTCGTGCCGAGATAAACTTAGGCCTGTCCGGTTCAAAGACCGTGACTAAACAATCAACACACACACTCCCCCAAGTAGTCCTCAGTGGATTTTGAAGGTGTGTGCCGAGTGTTTATAGCCAAGTATACCTGATATAGCCAAGTAGACCCTGAGGACTACTTGGATTATAAACACTCGACACACAACTCCACGATAAATCCGTTTGGAAGCGGGATTCTTGTGTTGATTCAGAGTTGCTGCGTATGAACCAGATTCGATTTTTGTGTGTGTGTGTTGAGTGTTTAATTGGAAAACAAAAGAAACCAACTCTCTTTAAGGTCACCGAGCCGAGTTCCGTACCATACAGAACTCCTCCCGCGTGCGCCAAAAGGGCGGCGTACCCGGACCCCCCACCCGTTGTCCCGTAATCCTGCTCCCAGAATCCATCGCTTGCCCAGGTCCAAACCTCCCCAGGTCGCGGTCTCTTGGCGGAGTAAGACCGAGATGACTGAGTTCAGAACCTGGGTCGGCTCCGGCACGAAATGTGTGACGGTCTTGGACAAATCCGTACTGGGTGTGGGGTTTTTTGGTACATGCACGATTTCAAGGGGAAAACATCATTTAGTTGAAATTTGCTCGCAGTGTGGGAGGCTCCGGCGAAGGACTCTAAAACGTTTTTGCACATCCAAAACTGCCAGTACGGTTGAATACACCGAAGTTAAGTACGCTTCTCGGCAGCCTTAAAAACTACCGGGTTCGATTCCCAAACGAGAGGAACCAGGGAAAACAGGCGCACCCTGTTTAAAAGTACCGAGTTCCTCACGGGTCCCAGTCCAGGGCTGTGGCATAGTAGCACGCGAACAGCTTTGTAATAGGTCCTGCAGTAATAAAACACACACACACCGGATTACACACTCATGTATGTCACAATGTACGCACACATCGGACGTCGAGCGATCCTGCATATCTCTAACGATACCTTTATTTGTACAGGAGAGAAGAAGAAGAAGGTGCTGGATGTTGCTATTTACGGAATCCGGGCCTGATGATTGCGTTATCGTTTGCATTAAACCACGTGAAGAGCAAATGAGCGTGTGCCATTGCTGCGCGTGTACCGGCGCAGAAGGATCCCTCCACTAGGAGGAATCAGTGGTTACGAGCGACCTGAAAGGCGATCCACTGAACAACTTCACAGGCATATCTGCTCGCGTCCCGGCCTCGTGATCCTCGGCACAAGCTCGCCGTCGAAGAAGAACAACGACTACGACGGCACGCGGCTGGAGATGGCGGCGACAACATCAAAACCAGTCTTGATGGTGCGCTGGAAGGAGAAAGAAAACGACCGCAACCTTCGCAAGTTATTTTTCGCTGCAGCCGGGGACATTTCCGATCAGACTCTGTCAAATCTAGCGCAACCGTTCGTACGCGTGTCTGAGCTCAGCCAAGCTCAGGTCGACAGATAGCGTAAACCCTCGGGCAGTGCTCTCGCGAGTACGCCCCTGCTATAGGCCTTTACTCTAAACACCGTGATAGGCGGTATTGGCCAGGTACTGGTAACTGTATCGAAGACCCAATAGCTATAGAGGAGAATTGGGTTTGGCCGTTCAGCTGTTAGAACAAGGATCCAAAGATGTCAAAGGAGCATCGTGCTTCAAGCCTCGCACGTAACCGTCGTCTTGAGTAAAGCCGCCCATAGCTGCCCGTCTGTGTGTCTGTGATCGAGAGCCCCCTGCCCACTTCGCTTGTCCCGGAGCGGATCGCGCCAAGCGTGCAGCCAAACTGCAGGCTTGCGCTTTGGTGCCTCCTTGGGTCGAGACAGGTTTACTCGCCCGACGTTCATCTCACGCACGGACTCATTGCGCTCCTCTGCGCGCATTCTCTGGGGTGTCGCCTCTGCGGACCGCCGCACGCGTACTGGTCTGCGTATTGTCTCGGCCTCTGCGTCACGCGGCGACGAAACACTGGTTACAGTCCAAGGATTTGCAAACGCTCTTCACGATAGACATCGAGGGCGTGTTTGTGCTGGACACAGGCGCTACCACCTTTATCCTGACTGTTCCGACTCTGACTGTTCCAGATCGTTTCTCTTGAAGAATTGAAGGCGGTTAAACATGTCAAACAACGAGAAGACAAACGGGTATCACGCCTTGAAAGTCAGAAAGTTCGACCATTCCTGCACGACGCCTCGCGCCACGCGCTGGCGGGAATGGGTGGTCAAGTTGAGGTATGCTTTCGGGTCGGCCTATCCCCTCTTAACCAATCAGACCTCCGAGGTTTTGGACCCTTTGAAATATTGGTGGGGTCTGACCTGGAGCCCTCTCCTTGATTTCGATAATTTCAACCAGGAACAGGAGCAGAAGCTCTACGTTGACTTTCAAAAGGCCCAATACTCCTTGTTGCATGTTTTGTCTGAGAATTTTGGCACGCATGAAAAACAGATTATCGCAGACCACGATCCTGTTCAGCTTGTGGTAAAACTCGAGACCAAGTACTCAGTTGAATGGAACGCTAAGATCGAGTTCTTTCCCACAAGACAGGATGGACACCGACAAAATGGATGACCACGTGGTTGCCTTTCGGGTACATGTGTCTTCATAATATTGCTGCCAAATACATAGACACGGGAGTCACTGACGCCATAACGAAACACGACGGTTACGTTGCTTCAAAAACGTTCACTCCTTCCAACATCACTAAGTGGGTCTCTACTGTAGAGCACGCTTGGACTGGGTGGAGAAACACGGTAACTGATCCTGAACACATGGCCTCAGTTGATTTCGCGGACTGGCAACTTCTGCTCCTATTCCTGGTTGAAATTATCGAAATCAAGGAGAGGGCTCCAGGTCAGACCCCACCAATATTTCAAAGGGTCCAAAACCTCGGAGGTCTGGCCAGCCAAGAGGGGATAGGCCGACCCGAAAGCGTACCTCAGCTTGACCACCCATTCCCGCCAGCGCGTGGCGCGAGGCGTCGTGGAGGAATGGTCGAACTTGCTGACTTTCAATGCATGATATCCGTTTGGCTTGTCGTTGTTTGACATGTTTAAACCGTTGTGTTCTAGAAAGAAACGAACCGGGGAAATACGGGAGAAAAATGCAGAAGCGTCAGTGACAGAACATCGAAGTCGTCAACAAAGGAGACCGGTCGTACACGTCGTGAAACACCACAGTTCTTCGTGCACAAACACAGATGTGTGTGCACAGTCCGCAGAGAAGTGCTCGTAAAACACCGCAGAACTTCGCGAACAGACACAGAGATCTGTACGGTCTGCAGAAAAGTGTAAACTGGCGTGGAACGAAGTAAGGAAGCGCAACTGTTCGTCCTGGTCCGTGCGTGAGCTGAACGTCGGGCGAGTAAACCTGTCTTAACCCAAGGAGGCACGGAAGCGCAAGATCCTGCATCTTGCGCTGCACGCTTGGCGTGATCCGCTCCGGGACAAGATACGCGAAGTGGGCAGGGGGTTCTCGCTCGCAGACACACAGACGGTCCGCTATGGGTGCCTTTACTCAAGACGACGGTTATGTGCGAGGCGTGGCGCCGACGCACGATTGTCCTCCGGATCCTTCTGCAACTGCTTTGGACTTTTGACTGCTGCGACCTTTCGCGAGTCCTAGAGCTAAGTGCCTGATACTGATACTGGTCCAATACTGCCTGTCACGGTGTTTAGAGTAAAGGCCTATAGCGGGGGAGTACTCGCGAGAGCACTGACCGAGGGTTTAGGCTATCTGTCGACCTGAGCTTGGCTGAACTCAGACACACTTGATCAAGGGCGCTGCTGAAGAACACTAAAATATCAAGAAGCTTACCGCTGAGTACTTGATGGTGTGGAACAAGAACTGGACCAAGCCTGTCAACTTGGACCTCTCACCTTTGCACAGATGCAGACATAAACTGCAACTTGCACTTCAAAGCCGTGGTCTGCCGGAAGTGCCCCCCAAGGGCAATCCCACCAACGAGATGGAAGCTTTGAAGGATAGACTGCGCAAGTTGGAAACTGCAGGAGCAAAGCCGTCTGACAAGCCACCCGATATGGAGAAGGCTTTCTAGTGGGGTAGGTTTTATTTATTTATTCAAAGCTGTCGTTAATTAAGTTGTCACTGTAGATGTACATAGTAGAAGTCTAGGCGTGGTGGGCAGTTGGA
>Ga0315905_10008850_pt1 | contig 10187 bp, 6 predicted proteins | sample LakEriMetagenome_5_FD_203522 | JGI IMG/M metagenome (GOLD analysis project Ga0315905, IMG submission 203522) | Freshwater fungal communities from buoy surface, Lake Erie, Ohio, United States - Buoy 4 MA121 | ecosystem: Environmental > Aquatic > Freshwater > Lake | place: USA: Lake Erie, Ohio... | reverse complement strand
AGAATCCATCGAGTGCGAATGCGTAACCTGCGATGAAGACCAAGAGGTTCATCGGGATGAGGAATAGCCAAAGAAACCGTTTGGGGTACTGGCTATTGGTCGTCGACGCGACGGAGTGTCGGATTTGAAAGTAGACACTCAGGAGGTGGTAAGCGACCCCGACCCCGAGGATGAAACTGCGAACGAAGGCAGGCAGTAGCAGAGCGCTCAGGAGCCAAAGGACGATCGAGGCCGTCGGCAGGAAGTAGGGGCTCGTGGCGATGAGCCAATTGTCATCGGCGAGCCATGGGGTAGGGGGGGGCAAAGGTTTGTCGGGTTGGGAGGCATGGGTTGGTTTTTGGATGCCTAAGCGTGTTCGGACCCAGCCGAGGATCACCGAGGTAGGTTGAAGGAGCAGGAACGAAAGGATGGCTTGGGTGAATCGACGTTCGTAGCCGATCGCTTTATTGAGGATTTTTGAGGATACCCAACTCGATCGCGAAAGGACAAATGTCCCGGCGACCCCTAACCAGAACATGGTCGCATAGAGGGGGTAGGAGGTCGATCTCGCGAGCCAAAGTGCGAGGGCAGTGAGGATCAACGGGCTCAGGGCAGCCATGCCGTAGGCAATGGGCCACTGGAGTCCCCGGACGGTTCGATCGATGTGCTTGGCGATCACTTGAAACTTTGGCCTTTGAAACTTGGGGCTACCGGTAGAAACTCGTGCGGCCTATCCGAACGGACCTTGGATTTTACCCTTCCGCGGTTAAGCTTTATCAGATCCATTTTGAGGGATTTTCCGTTGCGAGTGAACCGATGGCAATTGCAGAATACGATTTAGTGGTTTTGGGTGGTGGTCCTGGTGGTTATGTAGCGGCGATTCGAGCCGCACAGCTTGGACTCAACGTAGCGTGTATCGACGAGAACGACAAGTTCGGCGGGACGTGTTTGCGGGTCGGCTGCATTCCGAGCAAGGCGTTGCTCGAATCGAGTCATTTGTACCACGACACGAAATCCTCCCTTTCGAGTCACGGAATCCAAGTTAGCCAGGTGCAACTGGATTTGGGGGCGATGATGAAGCGTAAGGACCAGATTGTCCAGACGCTTACCGGTGGGATCGACTTGCTGTTCAAAAAGAACAAGGTCGTAGGGTATCGAGGCCGCGGGATGATCATGGGCCCGAATTTGGTCCAAGCGACCGTTGAGGGTAAACCTATGGACCTCAAGGCCAAACGGATCCTTATAGCCACCGGATCCAAGCCGGCTTCGATGCGGGGTGTCGAGGAGGATGGGGTAAGGATTGGGAATTCGACGATGGCCTTAGCGTTCGACCAGGTACCCGAGAAGTTGACCGTCATCGGGGGTGGTTACATCGGATTGGAGTTAGGCAGTGTTTGGAGTCGTTTGGGATCCAAGGTCACAGTGCTTGAGGCTCTGGATCGAATTTTGCCTGGGATGGATCAGGAGCTAAGCCAGCTTGCACAGAGAGTCTTTGCGCGTCAGGGAATGGAGTTTCGATTGCAGTCGTGGGTCGAATCGGCGAAGGTAGAATCGGGCAAGTGCGTCGTGCGGTGCAAGGGGGCCGAGCCCATCGAGAGCGATCGGGTTTTGTTGGCAGCCGGTCGAGTTCCTTTGAGTCAAAACATCGGTTTGGAGAATGTGGGCATCGAGACCGATAAGCGGGGATTCATCCCGGTCGACGGGAGCTACCAGACCAAGGTGCCTGGAGTCTTTGCCGTTGGCGACGTCATCGGTGGGGCGATGTTGGCTCACAAAGCCATGGAGGAGGGAGTCGTGTGCGTCGAGCTTATGCAGGGGATCCACGCTCACTTCAACTACGATTGCATTCCTGCGATTGTTTATACCCATCCGGAGATTGCGACGGTGGGTAATACTGAGGAGCAGCTCAAAGAGGCCTCGGTGGCTTATAAAAAAGGGGTCGGTAACTATGGCGCCAATGGCCGAGCGAGGACCTTGGGTGAAACCGAGGGTCGCGTCAAGATTTTGGCCGACGCCAAGACCGATCGGGTCTTGGGGGTTCACATCATCGGAAACCGGGCTGGCGATTTGATCGCTGAGGCTTCGATTGCGATGGAGTTTGGGGCCAGCAGTGAGGATATCGCACGCAGTTGCCATGCGCACCCGACGCTTGCCGAGACGATGCACGAGGCGGCCTTGGCCGTCGACTCACGAGCGATCCATTCGGCTTAGTTCGCATTATTTAGAGCGGCTTTAGACCGAAGATTCCCAGGACATGCCGGCTGCGAGCGTCATGGGCCCTGAGGGTAGTATTTTTGCCACGAAACAATCCACATCAAGTAAGACAGATGCCCCGATACAACCCTGCGGAAATCGAGCCCAAGTGGCAAGCTTATTGGGAACACAACAAGACCTTTCGATGTCCGGAATTTCCGGACCCTGCGGGCAAGGGCAAGCTATACGTGCTGGACATGTTCCCCTATCCGAGTGGGGCTGGGTTGCATGTGGGGCATCCAGAGGGGTATACAGCGACGGACATCTATTGCCGCTATTGGCGGATGCAGGGCAAGACCGTCTTGCATCCGATGGGCTACGATGCCTTTGGTTTGCCAGCCGAGGAGTACGCGATAAGGACGAACACACCTCCGAGGCAGAGCACGGAGGCGAACATCGCCAATTTCACCCGGCAGTTGAAGATGCTGGGTTTCTCCTACGATTGGGACCGTTGCTTATCGACGACCGACGTCGAGTATTTTCGATGGACTCAGTGGATTTTTCTAGTCCTTTTTGATACCTGGTATGACGTCCAAGAGCAACGAGGGCGTCCGATCAGCGAGTTGCCCATCCCTGAGGCGATTGCCTCGAAAGGGCCCGAGGCAGTAGCAAGTTACCGCGACGGTTTTAGGTTGGCTTATCAGGACGAGGCTTTGGTCAATTGGTGTCCTGGGCTGGGAACGGTCCTTGCCAACGAAGAGGTCATCGATGGTCGCTCCGAGCGTGGAGATCATCCGGTTCAGAGGATTCCGCTCAAGCAGTGGATGCTCCGAATCACCTCGTATGCGGATCGGTTGTTGGCCGACTTGGACACTCTGGACTGGTCTGCAGGGATCAAAAAGTTGCAAGCCGACTGGATAGGAAAGAGCACAGGTGCCGAGGTCGATTTTCAGGTGGTTGCTTCTCAGGGGGCCGAGGGTTTAAACGCCAAGGCGATTCGTGTTTACACGACCCGACCCGATACGCTCTATGGAGCGACTTATCTGGTGCTCGCACCAGAGCATCCCATCGTATCGAAGATCACCTCAGCCGAGCGATCGGCCGAGGTACAAGAGTATTGCCAAGCCGCATCGTTCAAGAGCGATCGGGATCGGACCGAGGGTGATAAGCAGAAAACCGGGGTTTTTACGGGAGCTTATGCGATCAACCCTCTGAGCCAAGAGCCCGTTGCGGTTTGGGTGGCCGATTATGTGTTGGGCAATTACGGCACTGGGGCGATCATGGCGGTCCCTGCACACGATGTGCGAGACCATGAGTTTGCGGTGAAGTATCAGCTACCGATCGTCCAGGTCGTCGAGCCGCTCGATGCGACGGCCGAGGAGCTCGTCGAGATTCGAAGTGGCCGCGTCTGTTTTGCCGGCGAGGGAATCGCCGTGGGGAGTCGCCAGCTCGATGGGCTCGGGAGCAAGCAGGCCAAGGCCTTGGTTATTGAGGAATTGTCGAGGATTGGATTAGGGCGCGAAGCGATCAATTACAAGCTTCGCGATTGGCTTTTTAGTCGGCAGAGGTTTTGGGGTGAGCCGTTTCCGATCCTCCATGAACTCGGATCCGATGGGCAGCCCAACGGACAGATCCGAGCCGTGCCGATGGAGGATCTACCTGTCGATCTACCTTATTTGGAGGATTACAAGCCCCATGGTCGGCCAGAACCGCCGTTGGGTAAGGCCGATGCGTCGTGGCTGTATGTTGAGCTCGATGGCAAGCTATATCGACGCGAGACCAACACGATGCCCCAATGGGCTGGTTCGTGTTGGTATTACTTACGATTCATCAGTCCGGGATGTTCAGATGCTTTTGTCGATCGGAAGCAGGAGGCCGCCTGGATGCCGGTAGATCTGTACATCGGTGGAGCCGAACATGCGGTCCTCCATTTGTTGTATGCGAGGTTTTGGCACAAGGTCTTGTACGATCGAGGATATGTTTCGCAACCCGAACCGTTTCAGAAACTCGTCAATCAAGGGATGATCCTGTCGTACGCATTTAAAGACCAACGCGGTGCATTGGTCTCGGTCGATTTGGTCCAAGAGGATGCCGAGGGAGTGGCCAAGCATGTTCAGACCGGAGAGACCCTTCAGCGGATTGTTGCCAAGATGTCCAAGGCGTTGAAGAATGTGGTCGATCCAGAGGGAGTCGTCAAAGAGTATGGAGCCGATGCGCTGCGGCTCTATGAAATGTTCATGGGGCCTTTGGAGGCGACCAAGCCTTGGAGCATGCAAGGAGTCAACGGAGTAAGGAACTTCTTGGATCGGGTTTGGCGATTGATCGTCGATTCGAAGTCCGAGGAAAGTCAGCTCTCTGAGTCGGTCCAAGACATCGCAACGAGCAGCCAGCAGGACTTGGTCGTCCACAGCACGATTGCTGCGGTCACCCAGGACGTTGAGAATCTATCGTTCAATACAGCGATTGCGCGGATGATGGAGTTCGTCAATCACTTCACGAAAGAGTCGGTTCGCCCCAAGTCGGCCATGGAGACCTTGACGTTGCTGTTGGCTCCGTTTGCGCCTCACGTTTCCGAGGAACTCTGGCGGATCCTTGGGCACCCTGATTCGTTGGCTTATGCCCAATGGCCCCAGGCGGATCCTGAGAAGATGAAGACCGCATCGCTGGAGGTTCCCGTCCAGGTCAACGGCAAGGTGCGCACCAAGGTGGTCATGCCTGTGGGGATCGACTCCGAGGAGGCCGAGCGATTGGCGAGATCCCATCCTCGGATTTCGGAACTCTTGGAGGGTCACACCGTGGTCAAAGCGATTGTGGTTCCTGGGAAAATGGTCAACTTTGTGATCAAGCCCGCATAGATGGCTATGAGTTTATCTTTTGTGAATTTCCATCAAATTCCTTTCTGGCTCTTGAAAAAAAAGAGCACTGCGCGACAATTCTACTTCAGGTGCGTCATAGTGTCGTGGTTGGTTCAAGTTGATTTTTGCGGCTCGAAGCGGGGTGACTAAGATGGAGCCGTCAAGTGGCCCAGCGAAGTTGGTTCTCAGGAGTTACGTTCCGAGAGATACACCGGAGCGGGCCTATCGACAGATGCAGGCTTACCATTACACGCTCGTGGGCGTTTTTTTGGTATGGATGTTCGTCCGAGTCTTTTGTGTTTTGGGCACGCAGGTATACCGAGCCAGTGATTGGGCGGTCGCAATGATGCCTGTGGAGATCCAAATCGGTGCCTTAGGTGCATTGATCTGTGTTCTCTTTGCTGCGTTCAACTTGGCGGTTTGTTTTGGATTGCTGACCAAAGAACGTTGGGGGTGGTGGATTGCATTGGTCGGGATGTTTTGGGGGATGGTGCAGGTCATAGGTGATTCGGTGATCTCTTTGAATTTTGGTTCTTCATCGATGGCATCTACGATCCACGTACTGGTTTCCGTTGCGATGGTGCTTTTGGTTGGGTGGTTGATTTATCTGCACCTAAGTCCTTTGATGCGGATGAGGTTTGATGTGACGGTGGGTACGGGGTTTGCCTTAGGCATTGGCTTGGCTGGCGGTTTGGTGCTCGGGGTGAGCTTCCTGGCCTTGGTTTGGCAGAGGATGCCACTTGCGGTTTCCTAGGGTCGAAAGCTATCAGACCCAGAGTTTTAGGCGGCCTTGCAAGCGTCCTGGGAGGGCTTTGTCGACCCAGCGGTGGATTTGGGGTTTGTTGTAGCGGACGCTGAAGTGACCGCAGATTATTTGTTCGTTTTGGAATAGGTCTTTGCGTTCGACGAAGTCATCCAAGTGCATGTGACCATCTTTGTGGATTTTGTCTTTGCGGTGATCTGGGGCCAGAAAGGTCATTTCGGTGATCAGGATTTTGGCGCGAAGCATATCGGGATTACGGTCGAGTCCTGCCGGTGCGGTATCGCCGGTGTAGGCGACAAGAGGGATTCGCGTCTCGGAGGTCACCTCGATGCCCGAGAGGCGCGCGTCTCGGATTTGGTCTCCGGTCCAGTTAGCGAATTCGGTTTTGAGTTTGCGGCGTTTTTCCCAAACGATGAAGCCCAAAGCGGGGATCGAGTGCTTCATCGCATGGGTCGAGACGACGAGTTCTCGGGAGAGTTCGATTTCTTGGTTTTCTCGAAGTGGTACAAGATCGCAGGGCATCCGCCCTCGGTCGAGTCTTGTGAAGACTTTGAGCATTTGATCGACGGTGGCCATTGCGTAATCGGGAAGATAGAGCGTGGGCGGTTCCATTTTCATCATCCGCCGTCTGGCGACATAGGCTGGGATTGCGGCGATATGGTCGAGGTGAGAGTGGCTGATGAAGGTCCTTGGTAGGGACATAAAGTCCCAGGGTTGGGCTCCAAGGTCGAATCCAATTTTCAGTTCGGCTACACGCCAGTACGTTTGGACGGCAGCTCGTGAGTAGCCGTCGATGGTCAATCCATCGTGATGGAGTTCAAGGGTAGGGGCATTATCGATCGAACCGATGGAGTCGGCTACGGAGTCCTCCTCGATTCCCTTGGTTGTATGGTCCATTGTGGATCGTTTAATCGTTGCGGTTGGTAGTTGAAAAGTACTTCGATGCGATCCTAGAGACTAGGGGTTCGAGTCTGGACCGAGCTAGGGATGACCAGGCTAGTACATCGTTGTGTTCGGTAGCAGTGGGGACATCAGGGTTGGCGACGTTGGTCACGACGGAGAATGCCAGGATGGGCGTGCCGAGTTGCATGGCTAGGATCGATTCGGGGACGGTGCTCATTCCGACTATATCGGCTCCTAAGCGTCCGAAGGCGCGGTACTCGGCACGGGTTTCGTAGTTGGGGCCGAGGGTAGCAAGGTAGGTCGCACTGGGCAGGGCAAATCCTAGTTCTTCGGCGGTTTCTTGGGCTTTGGCCAACCATCGAGCGTCGTAGGTTCTGTCATGTCTCATGAGGATAGAGGCAGACGAATCGTGGTGGTTCGGTGATTTTGTCGATTGGAAAAGCCAATTGATGTGTGAATCGATCGCGACGACCTGGCCGCTGTGGAGTCTTGGGTTGATTCCGCCTGAAGCGTTCGAGAGGATAAGCAGTTCGATGCCTAGTTCCAAAACGGTGCGCAGGGGTCTTAGGGATTCCTCGAGCGACCAGCCTTCGTACAGATGGCAACGGCCCTGGAGCACAGCCACTTGGGCTCCTTCGAGGAGTCCGAGGACGAGTTGTCCGGAGTGACCAGGGACTTTAGGTTCGGGGAAATCGGGGATATCTCGAAAAGCGATCCTAGTGGGCTGTTCGATGGCCTGTGCGAGGTCACCTAGGCCGCTACCAAGGACGATTCCGATACGGGGTCGGAAGGACCGATGGCGATTCTGGATCCATTGGGTCGCAGCGCAAGGTTCCGACGCACTGGCCGGTCGGACTGGCAATCGATGAGAGATGGTGTAAGGCTCCCTAGGGTGTCGCTCAAGGAGTTCAGGGGCGTTGTGCGTTGCGTTTCGCATCGCGTTCGAGGACACCGCTCAGGAGGGTTGTCAGACGCGGTTCGGCATCGTTGGCCACGGCGATGATTTTTTGGACATCGGCCGCTTCGAGTGCATCGGGCAGGCACATATCGGTGATCACGGAGAAACCGACGGTTCGCATTTGGCTATGGACTGCGACGATCACTTCTGGGACGGTGGACATGCCGACGACATCGGCCCCGATTTGCCTTAGGAAGCGGTATTCGGCTCGCGTTTCGAGGTTTGGCCCCGAAACGGCGACGAAGACGCCTTGGTGGGCCACGATATCTGCGCTTCGAGCGATGCTCAAAGCATCCTTGATCAGTACCGGATCGTAGGGTTGACTCATATCGGGGAACCGCGGACCGAGTCGATCGTCGTTGATCCCGATCAAGGGGTTTGCCCCCATGAGATTGATGTGGTCTTCGATAAGCATGATATCGCCGGCTTGGAAGTTTGGGTTCATGCCTCCGCAGGCATTCGAGACCATGAGGAGTTCTGCCCCGAGGGCTTTCATCACGCGCACCGGCAGGGTGATTTGGTCTAATCGGTAGCCTTCGTACATGTGGAAGCGACCTTCCATGGCCACAACAGGAACTTGGCCAAGCAGACCGCATATCAATCTTCCGCGGTGGCTCGTGGCCGTAGATTTCAGGAAGTTGGGGATTTGCGCGTAATCGAACTCGGCTTGAACATCGATCTTCGAGACCAAGGGCCCAAGACCGGTACCCAGGATGATACCTGCATGGGGCGTATGATCCCAGGACTTGCGAATCAGAGCACAAGCCTCTTGGATTTTGTCGTATAGGTCGAGCATTATGTGCCTTTTAGCGAAGGATCATGTCGTCGACGGTTCGACCCGAGGGGATCATCGGCAGGACATGTTCTTGGTAGGGGACTTGGACGTCTAGGACGAAGGGTCCAGGGTATTGGATCATTTCGAGCAATGCCGATTCGAGATCGGATTTATTCCGAACCGTGGCAGCACCGCAACCGAAGCCTTTCGCGATACCGACGAAGTCTGGGTATCGGTTTTCGGCGTAGGTGTGGGCGACGGTCGAGCCCTCGCCGCGAGCTTCTTCGTGGTCGATCGGTCCGAGGTAGGTGTGTGCGCGGTTCGAACCCATGAATCGATCTTCCCATTGGACGACCATACCAAGGTGTTGGTTGTTGAGCAGGAGGACCTTGACTGGGAGTTTCTCGCAATGGAGTGTTGCTAGTTCTTGGATATTCATTTGGAAGGATCCATCGCCGTCGATATCGATAACGAGGGCATCCTTGTGGGCTGCTTGGACTCCCATCGCCGCAGGGAGCCCAAAGCCCATGGTTCCCAATCCGCTGCTGCTGAGCCAAGTTCGAGGCTTTCGGAACTTGAAGAACTGTGCGGCCCACATTTGATGTTGGCCTACGCCTACAGTGACATAGGTTTCTCGGTCGATCGTCATATCTGAGAGGGTTCGGATCGCATGCTGTTGCAAGATGCCATCGAAGTCCTGATCGTATTGGAAGGGGAACTTGGCCTTGAGGTCCTTGCAATGATCGACCCAAGGTTGGATGTTTTCGGGGGGCTCGATGATTTTGTTCAGTTCGCCAAGAGCAAAGCGTATGTCGCTTCGTACAGCGATGTGGGCGACTTTGTTTTTATTCAGTTCCGACGCATCGACATCGACGTGGACGATTTTGGCATTTTTAGCAAACGAAGCGAGGTGGCCGGTAACGCGATCGTCGAAACGCACGCCCAGCGCAAGAAGCAAATCGCAATCGCGAACTGCGTAATTTGCATAGGCAGCACCATGCATTCCGAGCATGTCCAAGCACAGGGGATCTTCGGCAGGGAAAACGCCCAAGCCCATGACCGTCATGACGACGGGGATTCCGGTTTTCTTGGCGAATTCTCGAAGTTCTTCCGAAGCCTCGGCAGTAACGATCCCACCCCCGCAGTAGATCACTGGTTTTTTGCTATGGCGGATTGCTGCTGCGATTTGGCGGATTTGTTCTGGGTGGGCATTGGGGTGTTTGGTCGGGGAGTATCCCGGTAGGTTCATAGGAACATCCCAGTCGACTTCGCAAGAATCCAATTGCACATCTTTGGGCATGTCGATCAGGACCGGGCCTGGGCGGCCTGTAGTGGCGATGAAGAAAGCTTCCTTCATCACACGCGCAACATCCTCGACTTTGGTGACCAAGTAGTGGTGCTTGGTGATACCACGGCAGATTTCGACGATTGGAGTTTCCTGAAAGGCGTCGGTTCCGATCACCGCCGTCGGGACTTGGCCGGTGATAGCAATCAGTGGGATGCTATCGAGCTTTGCATCGGCGATGGCCGTAACGAGGTTGGTAGCACCCGGCCCGCTCGTTGCCATGACGACCCCAACTTTGCCCGTCGAGCGCGCGATACCCTGAGAGGCAAATGCGCCGCCTTGCTCGTGTCGAGGCAAAATCGTCCTAAGTTTTCCTTCGTATTTCGTCAGCGACTGGTGCATGGGCATTGAGCACCCCCCGGGATAGGCAAACACGATCTCGACACCGTGATCGACCAGTGACTTCACGACGATGT
>Ga0315905_10008849_pt1 | contig 10188 bp, 10 predicted proteins | sample LakEriMetagenome_5_FD_203522 | JGI IMG/M metagenome (GOLD analysis project Ga0315905, IMG submission 203522) | Freshwater fungal communities from buoy surface, Lake Erie, Ohio, United States - Buoy 4 MA121 | ecosystem: Environmental > Aquatic > Freshwater > Lake | place: USA: Lake Erie, Ohio... | reverse complement strand
TCCTCCTCCTCCTCCTCCTCCTCCTCCTCCTCCTCTGAACTTGATAGGACTACTATGCAAGGTCACCATCTACTAACTTTTGGAGAGTTTGTGCCTGGAGCACCCGCGCGTCCGCCATGTCGCGTTTCAATCTTCGGGATGTCGACAGCATCGCAAGACCTGTGTGTGCGCGTCAACAGTGCGAGAGAGTGGGTGTTGCGTATTTGGCTTTTTTTTAATGGGCAGTAATGGGCAGAAGCATATAACTCAGAGTGGTCCCACGTGGGATTCCTGTCCTCAAATGAGGACAAGGCGCCTTGAAAATATGCTTTTAGATACTAAAGATTACTTTAATGGGCATGGCGCAGCGTATGACGTCGGAGATAGTGCTGCGTCCGGCGTCGCACAACAATACACTGTACGGTGTACTACTGCCGATAACATTCCTATAAGGGCTACATTCAAGGGCTATAATTAAGGGCTACATTTAAGGGCTACTATTATACACTGCACGGTGTACTACTGCCAATAACATTCCTATAAGGGCTAAATTTAAGGGCTACAATTAAGGGCTACATTTAAGGGCTACTATTATACACTGCACGGCGTACTACTGCCGATAACATGCCTATAATATACCTTTACTACTCACAACATTCCTATAATATACCTTTACTACGCACCTATAATATACCTTTACTACGCACATGTACTACTGCCGATAACATGCCTATAATATACCTTTACTACGCACACGCGTGTACCTCTAGCAAACAAGCATTTGGGTGTGTTTATTACAGCAGTACTGTGTACCTATTACTGCAGCATTTCAGTTCAATCAGTTCAATCAGTCAATCTTTTACAAACCGAGACTTAATGACACACACACACACATGGATATCTTGGAACACGAGTATTAAGTTACAGAGCGTTTTTTTCCGTTTTTTTTTTACTTTACAAACACGACATACAGCACATACCGTGCATTCCACACAGTTGTAGATTCTGGTTGCTGCTGTTGCCAATGGCGCTTAAGAGGACCGGAAGGCCCCCACTCATCACCTGTTTGCGTATGTGTGCGTGTTTGCATGGGAGCAATCGAGCGTGAGCGCATGCGTCAAAGAAAGACAGAAAGATCTCTCTCTCTCTCGCTCTCTCTTTCTCGCACACACACACAAACACAAACACAACAATCACCAGCAGTCGCTGCATCCCGACGGACACACCAAGCTCAGCCGCCTGGCACCGCAGCACCTCAGGTGCATCGGGCATGACCTTGCGCACCACCATCACCAAGACAACGCAAACACCCAGCAGGCACCGCACGCTGGCGCTTTTGCACATGGCCTTCAGCGCAGACAAGAACGCTTTTCGGGCTGTTGATATATCAAATACGATTACACCTCCACCCTCCAACTCTCCCCCCCGCCCCACTCCTCCCGCCCCCTCCCCCCTTCCCCCGCCCTCGCCTCCTCCTCCCCCTTCTCCTCCTCGCATCGCCGCCGCCCTCGCTCCCGACGTTGTCCGCGCATGCGCTAGAGCCTCGGCGGATGCTTGCGCCCATGCACACGCGCGGCGCGCACATCGTACCACGCGAGAGGCAAATGCAAATGCGGCGTCTGCCGAATCTCCCATCAGCGCCTGCGCATGTGCGAGCCACGTGCCATGCGACGGCCCCGAAGTGAATAGGAAGGCAGAAATCCTTGCAAACGAAGGGCGCCCTGCCCTCTCTTCACTCCAGCACTGCGACGCAACAAAAGCCCATAGGCTGCGCGGACAAGTTCGTGGGCGCGACAGCCGGCGCCCACTCAACACCATCTGCCGCACTTGCTCGTCACTTTCGCCACCGTATGGACTGGAGTAGGGCCTTGCGTGCGGTCCGACTGGGTCGCACATAGTGGTTTGGGTGTGAGCGTCGAGCCCTGCACTTGCTGAGAAAAGTTGCCAGACTAGGATGCCGAATGTCCAGACATCGGACTCTTGAGAGAACAGATGATGAGTTAGCGTTTCAGGCGCCAGCACCCATCCCGCTATCAGTGTCGCGCGGGAGGAATCAGCGCTTGCGCCATCCGAAGGGGCAAGAGAGAGAATTAGATCAAAGTCCTTGAGCTTTACGTGCGTGCTTGACACGTCCTGTGCGTCTAAGGTGCAGATTACAACCGAGTTGAGGGTGATATGACAATGAGCCATGCGCATTGATGCCATGAACTCCATGCCGTTGCTCACCTGGCTGAGGAGGAGGAGCTGATGCGCAAGTGTCAACTGCCGACGATGTTCCAAAGACATAAGGGCCTCTCCTAAAGGGAACAGTGCCGCAGCTTCCGTCACTACAAGCCATCCTCCTCCACATCCATGTCCTTGCGAGCTAGTCGAGGGACTCAGCCCCAGTAGCTCAATCACTGTGTGTGTGTGTGTGCGTGTGTGTGTGTGTTTGTGTGTCAGGTATGTGTGTGCGTGTGACACACACATGCATGACACGCCCGCACAGCATCAGGTCAACGCTTACCTCGAGGATGGGCGATTTTAGCTATAGTAGGTCTCTTTGCTTCTACAGTAGGTCTCTTTTGCTTAGGTCTCTTTTGCTTCTATAGTAGGTCTCTTTTGCTTACCTCGAGGATGGGCGAGTTTAGCTAGCTTCCGAGCTTGTATTGTTGCGGAGCCAAGGCCAGAGCACTCAAAGATGGCGACGGAGCAGTAATCCCATTCATCCGAGGACGCATTTGCAAGGGCAGCAACGCCAGGGTCCACGCTCCCACTCCGAGCCAGAGGACGAGGAATCCCAGTCCCAAGGGTCCTTTCCTTTCTCCGACGCCTGAGTATACCCCGGCGCGGGGAGTTGGCGGGGGCGGCGGGAGCGGGAGAGGCACCGAAGAAGGCGGTCTCCGTGGGCTTCACGGTCAGATCCTCTGGCCGGATGCATTCGCCGAATCTGTCGTGCATGTACTCCTCAATCGAATTTCGCAGAGCATGTGCTGGCAGCAGATTGTTGCTGCCTAACTCCTGTGTGTGTGTGTGTTTGTGAGTGTGTGTGTTTGTGTGTGCGTGTGTGTGTGTGCGCGCGCGCGCGCGTGTGTGCATGTGTGTGCGTGTGTGTGCGTGTGTGTGTGTACATATATACATACACACACACACACACACACACATAGTTGGAGACGCGGCCCCGGCTGGCGAATACATGGAAGTGTAGAGGATACTAAATTGAGTACCAATAAACAACACACTCTCTCTGACTCTCTCTCTCTCTCTCTCTCTCTCTCTCTCTCTCTCACACACACACACACACACACACACACACACACACACACACACAAACACATCACGAGAGACCAGGCCGGTCGTTGGACTGATGCAGCTGCCCTTGAACCACACTTCTATCGCGGCCCTTTCATAACAGTGGCCATCGACCGTGCAGACAGGGTCCCTGTCAGGACATATCAGTGTGAGAGTGCCGCCTTGAGCGTCAGCTGCTGACACCCATGCCCACCCATTCCCCACGCACACGCCTCTACATCCTGCGCGATCCTTATTAATTGTCACAATTGTCGTGGATTGTGAGTTTGCGTGCTTCAAAATACACGGAATCAGCACATCTGAGGCAAACACACTCACCTCATCAGCTCGGACGTAATCGGGCACAGGAATGAGGAAGGGAAGCCTGTAAATCACGGCAGCCTCATTACCGATCCGGAGTGCACGTAAACCTCTCCCTCTGTCTTTCTCTCACACACACCTACAACAACGCCCAAATACTCACACTGCACTGTAACGTAATAAGGTTCACGCACCTCACATCACAGTAGCGTGAGCAGAGTGAGTTAGAGGTGCGCGCAGCTTTTTCTTAGTGATGTGAAGAGGTGCGTGAATCTCGTCACGTCACATCCACCAACTTTTCATAGACCCCGCATACAATTCCCGCATCTTCCCCGATGATACACCTTCCGCACCCCCGCATGCACACAATACACAGTGCGACTGATCTGCGCCAAAGATTAGGGGTCCCTCTCAAAACAGTAAGGCAAACTTACACAAGCCTAACCCGTTCCCTCCTCACGTCCCACACTTGCCGTCGTCTACGACATAGGATTCCGAATGCGACAGGCTGTGCTCATATGCCTTCGCTTGCCTTGCCGCATTTGACTGCAGCGCATCTGCACGCGTCTTGTGGTGACGACGCCTCATGTTCGAGTGGTTTCCGTGGGGTCAAAGAGCATTCGCCGGCCGATGCTATCCTCTACACTTCCAAGTGTAGAGGATACTAAATTGAGTATTGAATACCAATAGTCTAAAGAGAATTGGTCTTTGTTTTCCAATTAACTTTAATTGGAAAAGAGTGTAGACACACGTGATGGTACAATATATTTTCCGGTTTTTGAAAACCAATTCATGTGTGTTTTGAGTTTTGAGAGTGTTTAATTGGAAAACAAAAGAAACCAATTCTCTTCAATTTGGGTTGTTTATTTTTAAGGTCACCGAGCCGAATTCCATACCGGAACTCATTCCGTGCGCCAAAAGGGCGGCGTACCCGCCGAGTGTACCCGGTACTCAGAGGTACCCGGCTCATTGCTTTGCATTTTCAGAATCTGAATTAAAAGCCGAATCTTTGTTATTTATTGACTGCGAATTTCCGGCCGTTACCAAAAAGATTTGTCTGTCACGGGCAATGGGCGCGAGCGAGTCAGCGCTTAGCACTGCGTGCGACTGCACACGGTGTGAAACGGCGTCCTGTGCCGAAAATAATTAGTCACTTAGCTGTGTCTAGCCGACTCAATCTCTGCCGCGTGGTCAGATTCATGCGCTGCGCTTGATGTAATCCAACATTTTTGCGGCCTTCTGGCAGGAAAGGCAATCCCAAGTTCCCTGCTGACGTAGCACCGCACCTGAGGGCCCACGCTCCGACCGCCAAGGTGAGCTCGTGCGGCTGCGTTGCTTCCGCCAGCGTGGCTTTCTGTCTAGTATTACAGCACTATCAGCGGTAATATTCAGTTGCGGGTCTTGGGGGCTTGGAACGTGAGAATCTGTGGCGCTGTTCAGGATGAGCGGGGTGGCTTTACCGCGCACCTTGCCCGGCTCCAACACTCGTCGCGACTTCGAGGAGTGCCAGGGCCACAAGACAGGTATTATGCTGAGAAATAATTGGAAGCGATGCGCTCGATTCGGGAGCCGTCGCTGCTATACCCCGGTCTCTCTGAGGCTGCAGTACAAGAGACAGTACACAGGACTGACACCCTGCTTTTTGCTACCGAATTTTCACTCTCAGCATGCACGATCGAGCCAAAATTGTTTTTACACTTTCAAACGCGGGCGACAGTGCAAACGTGGTGGACAAGGGCGTTTTTAACGGCCATGAGCGCGTCTATCTGCCAAAAAAAACGCCACTTCCGCCACCAACCTGGACAGAGGATCTGCCTCATCACGCGTCGCCGACTCCGACAACACAGCTATCCCCATACGTGCTGCCGCATCGGGGACCCCTACTAAGCCACGCTCCCTCGCCAACATCACCGTGTTTGATACCTGAGCCAAAAGCTCCCACTCCTGGGCTGAGCTTAAGCATGCTTCAGCAGCAGCGCCACGACGCCGAGCAAGACCTCCGCGCGATTACAGTGATGCAGGTGTGACAGAGAACGTGTTGTTTATTGGTACTCAATTTAGTAATCTACACAAAAGTGGATGAGCCGGCCGAACGTTCTCGGGTCTTGCAGCCTCTGAACCTTCGGTTATGTCTCCCCCAGCACTTTGACTTTCTCACTCCTCGTGCTGTTGATATTCGCAGCAGCAGTTGCCACTTCAGTCCCTCCCGGCCCCTCGTATACACTGACACACACACACACACGCACACACACATAGCGCTTCGCCGCTGAGCAAGACCTCGGCGCGATACAGGTATGTGAACACTCAACAGACAGACGCACACTCAACACAAATATGCGCAAACATACTCTCTCTCTCTCTCTGTCTCTCTCTCTGTCTCTCTCTCTCTCTCTTTCCTCTCTCTCTCTCTCTCCCTCCCTCCCGCTCTCCTTACCTCCCTTCCTCTCTCTCTCTCTCTCACCGAAGGTAAAGACACACACACGCACTTGTTCGTAATATCTTGTGTGTATGCACACACACACACACACACACACGTGTATGTGTTTGTGTGTGTGTGTTTGTGTGCGCGGCAGCCGCTGGATGCGTTATCATCCTCCGCGCACGTGAGCAAGTCGCGGATCTTCGCATGGTGCCGCGAGGTCCTCGCTCCTGTGCTCGTGTGTTTACATGTGTGTATGTACGTGTGTGTGTACTTACGTGTAGCTATGTGTGCACGTACTATGCCTGCTTCACTCCCGCTCACTCTCACTCTCACTCTCACTCTCTCGGTCGGTCGCTCTCCCTCCCTCCCTCCCTCTCTTCCTCCCTCTCTCTCTCTGTCTCGTTCTCTCTCTCTCGTAGGGCTCGGAAGAAGTTCGTGACTTCAGAAGGAGTAAAGACGACGCAGATGGCAGCAACGATGACGAAAGAGAGGGAGGGAGGGAAGGAGGGAGGGAGGGAGGAGAGTACGAAATAAAGATCAGCCCCAGATTAAAAGAGCCTATGAAATACGAAAGAGGGTACGAAAGTCTGATCCGCCGCGACAATGCCTCCATCTCCTCCTCCTCCAATGGTGTCGTCAGCGGTAAACTCGTCTTTGACAATGCCTCCTGGCAGGTCTCGCTCTCTCTGTCTCTGTCTCTCTCTGTCTCTGTCTGTGTCTCTCTTTGTCTGTCTCTCTTTCATTCCAACCCCCCCTTCTTGCTCACTGCGTATGTGCCTCACTTAATATCTCTCTCTGCCTCTCTCTCTCTCTCTCTGCCTCTCTCTCTCTCTCTCTCTCTTTCTCTCTCTCTTTCTCTCTCTCGCTCGCGCGAGCACTCTCTCCCACCCACCCACACTGTCTCCCACCCACCCACTCTCTCTCCCTTGCAGTCCCCTGAAAGGGGGTTTAAGGTGGAAGGTGATACATGGGCAGAGGATGACCTTACCCGCTACTTCACGCGCAAGGTTGAGCTGTCGCCAGTCCTTGAGGCCGTGGACGGGTGGGAGCAAGAGAGAGCGAGAGCGAGAGCGAGCGAGCGAGCGAGAGAGAGAGCGAGCGAGAGAGAGAGCTTCACGGAATATCCTTCCGAATAGACTCTCTCTCACACACAGAGAGAGAGAGAGAGAGAGAGACGCGCACTGCGTATGTGCCTTCACTTCATTTCATCTCTCTCTCTCTTTCTCTCCCTGTCACTCACTCATTCTCTCTCTCTCGCTCGCTCGCTCTCTCTTTCTCTCTCTCTCTCTCTCTCTCTCCCTTTCGGGGCGACACTGGACGTCCAGTGTCGCCCAGCAGTTCCTTGCACAGAATGATATGGGCATGATACAATACTCAAAGAATGACTTCTGAATGCCTATAAGAGGTAGACAGTCTATATGGTACTATTGGGTATGCAGTAGTAGACGGTAGACTGTACCAATAGTACCTATATGGTACTATTGGGTATGCATGCATGCATGCACAGATCGATGCCCTATATAATACTGAACAGAATAAAATATATATAAGCGCGTATACATATACGTATATACATAGATATACCTATATAATACTGTATAGTATTCATAGCTATGCGCTTATATATACATTTACGTATATACGTATAAACATATACATAGATATACATATACATATACATATATATGCAAGTACTTGACACCTTGAGGCTCCGGACAGCCAGTCCCCTATGAGGAGGAAGATACATGAGCGAGGAGGAGGATACATGAGCGAGGCTTCGGACAGCCAGTCCCCTCCCGCTGTGTTTCAATCATACTACCCGCCGCCCAATGTCACCAACGTCAACCTCTCGCCACGAACATACTCCTTTGAGCGTCGTCTGCAGGGGCTGTCGTTCAGTTTCAACCCTCGCTCAAGTTAGGCCTAAACTAAACCCGAAACTCTAAACCCTAAGCTCTAAACCCTAAACTCTAAACCTCTCTCAGCGGACATACTCCTCTGAAAGGTCTGCTCTTCAGCTCTATCTCTGGCGCGCGTGCGCTCTCTCATTGGCTCTCTGCCTCTTTCTCTCTCGCGCGCGCTCTCTCGCTCTCGCTCTCGTGCTCTCGTTCTTTCCTGCGCGCGATCTCTCTCTCTGTGCTTGTCGCGCGTGTGCGCACACACACATGCACGGCCGAAGATTTACGCAGATTTACGTGTGTGTGTGTGCGCGCGCACACACACACACACACACACACACACACACACACACACACCCACACACAGAGACAATCGATTACAGGGACCAGCTTCCTTCATCAGGTCCGACCGCCGTGATGTAGACAGGCTAAGAGAGAGAGCGTCTAGCAACTCACCCTTCGCCGTGCAGACACAGAAGGCTCCACAATGCAAGCTACATTCTCGGCTTCCCGTTGACGATCTTTATTAATCCTGGACCTAGAATAGAGCGTGCGCCGAGGGAGGGGGGAGGAGGAAGCGTAATGATAACGACCTTGTTGTGATCTTTTCTTCCTATGTACCTAGTTGTCATAGGTTTTGCCGTGTGTCGCGAGGCCAGCTGTGCGTCCATGCCTTACCAATCGACGTTCCACCCTTGTTGGGTGTCGACCCTCCGCCACTGCCCCTCCTCGTGGAGGAGGAGGAGAAAAAGAAGGAGGGGCGGGGGGGAGGCTCTCTTTCAGCTTCATTGTTGCCTCTTCCTGTTCCTCGAGATATAATATCAAACTTGATGGACTCCAGTTTGGTTGCACGCTTTCATTGACGTGGACCGAGACTGCGCGCAAAGTACAGGGGCTTCAGTAATACTCTGGTCCGTGCTCAGGTTTATACGCTTCTCACTCCGTGACCTGGACCTCCTCTAAGAAACGTTAGAGGTTGTGGGCGCGAGACGGCTGCCTAGGATTAAAGGGGCGACCTGGAAGGGGCGCAACCCTCGGCCGGGTCTTGTTTTATGCATGCTGTCGCAGACTGTCGTTGCGGCGGCTATATGCCCCTCTCTCCACGCACCCCGCCCCCCTACCCGAGGCGCCCCTCCGCACCCCATCGTGAGCCAACGCCTGAACCGAACCGCCTATTGGCCGCCTCACGCCGCACCAGAGCCTCTCGGATGCTGCTGCTGGGTGCGCCTCAGATGCGGCGCCGCAAAAGCCTCCTTGCTTCAGGAGGCTTTTATTGAATGTGATTGAATGTCGGATTGTATGTGTGGGCACAGCGAGTCACACTCACACTACTTGGGACGTTGCTCTTTCTGCATGTGTATACATGTTTTATATTTTTTTGCAATCTATATTACCTTATTTATATCATCTGGGGCAGTCGATTTTCTACCAGAACGGTTTAGGCCGGCCAACTTACGGCAGCCACGCCGGCATCCGGGGGGAAGGCAGAACTCATGCAAGCATGACGATGAGGGCTTCGACGAATCCTGGGTGGACGTACATGGCCATGATTGCGGTTGAGCAGAAAATGAAATCGAATGGGGTGTGCGCCTCGGAAAAAGTGAAGGAGAAATGCCAATGCCCAGTAGCGTGTAGCGAGTTGAAGCCTTGTTTCAAATCACACTATTACCCAACCCATTTCAACCTGTACCGCCGTGTCATGAAATTGGAGGCTCAAATTCTTAACAGAACTCACCACCACATGATCTGGGTCCCGAACCCTGGGTGTGACTACTGGACACACACACACACACACACACACACACACACACACACACACACATTACTGGAACTTTCGCTGTCGAATTGATGCCCAGCAGATCGTATACGTCAGTGGCATCGTATATTTCCTATATAAAGCCACCATACAAAGTACTTTTGAGAACTTGTATCGTTCCTAATACTAGTGTCAACACTAGTCATTTGACTGATGCCTTCTGGAGCCCCCGTTGTGGAACAGTATCATTCCAGATACAGACATACAGTGAGAGAGACAGACAGACAGCGAGAGAGATACAAAGAGACAGTGAGAAAGACAGACAGACAGCGAGAGAGAGACTCCATAACGGGGGTTCCATGGCCAGAGAGAGAGAGAGAGAGAGAAAGAGAGAGAGAGAGAGAGAGAGAGAGAGGAAAGAAGACCTCGCAGGTATCAGATCCCCCATGGCGCCGGGCGCTGGGGACCTATCAGGATTTTTCGCGTTGCTCCTGGTGATGAAACCAGATGAGATGGAAAGCACTAAGGTGGTAGCACTAAGG
>Ga0315905_10008848_pt1 | contig 10188 bp, 7 predicted proteins | sample LakEriMetagenome_5_FD_203522 | JGI IMG/M metagenome (GOLD analysis project Ga0315905, IMG submission 203522) | Freshwater fungal communities from buoy surface, Lake Erie, Ohio, United States - Buoy 4 MA121 | ecosystem: Environmental > Aquatic > Freshwater > Lake | place: USA: Lake Erie, Ohio... | reverse complement strand
TCTGCTCGTCATCCCGGGATCGAGTTGGGGCGGCGTCGGCCCGGTGAGGGGTCATCGGGGGGGAGGAAGAAAGGGGTGGTGTGAGGAGCAGGCCAGGAGCGGCTAGGACCATCCTACTTTTTCATATCATTAGTGATAGGCCCCCTAAACAGCCTCTTTTTTTTATTCACGCGGCCTAGGCTGGCGGATGCACTTAGGTGTAGAGGTTACTGAATTGAGTACCAATAAACAACATCATCTGTCTCACAAGTCTTCCGGTCGTGCTGCTGTAAGCACGAATGTCTGCAGTCGTCCAACCGACGGAGGTGCGACCAGGTCTTTCTCTCCTGTACACCAGTTTCAAATATCCTTCTTACAGAGTGTCTGTGCCCCTTGTTATATTTATTACTGTCATATGAAACACAGGATATGGTTATGTACTGATCGAGACAGCTGTGTGTATTCTGACAGGACTTGAGCACGTCTTCAAGTGTTTGTGTTCGTACTCCACAAGCCGCAAGCATGGAATGACCCAACACCTGCGAGGCACAGAGTGCTACTCTATCCTCCTTCAAATGTTCATGATGATGATGCTCCTTTGTATCCGTACTGACTTGCAGAAATAAAACATAGCCTACTGGTATATACCCATTTAGGTACAACCGTGTGAGGTAGAAGAAAGTACGCGTGATGTTGCCGCTGTCAGAGTGTCTATGTGATCACCGTGGTATCATGATGCTTCTTCCCCCCCCTGAGGTGGACCAGGAGTAGAGTAGAGTAAACCAGCGCAAATTAAGACGTAATACTCCCCAGCGATAATGGCCATGTGACCAGTGATAGACATCGAGATCTTAGAAACAAATTGTACTCAGGAAAGCCATCTTGTGGTCAAAACACGTCTTTTTTCGATCCTGGGGTGGCTCAAATCGTTTGAAATAAACTCCATGGTTCCGTTTCTGATATAGCGAATGGAGTAGTTCCGACGCATGGTCCACAAAGGACCGGAAGAGCAGGGGCATGCGGTGGTGGTGGGCAACCCGCTGCCCACTCGTTGACCGCCTTTGTGCGGGGCGGAGGAAGAAGCCGAATCAGTGTCAGCGCGGCTGATGAGCGTAGGCTTTAAGGTGCACGTTCTCGCGAGGGCGGCAAGTGTAGGCTTTAAGGTGCACGTTCTCGCGAGGGCGTTCCCCGCGGCTGAACGCTTCGTCGTCGTCGTGTCGTGTACCTAGTTGCCCAAGCCAAGAATCCACGAGAGAGAGCGAGAGAAGTTTATTGACAATCAAATAGAGGCAACATCACGCTATACTCGATATTGTTGATCGCAGGCCTGACAGACAAATCGATTGTCAACGATAGTAGGGAAAATGAATCAAACGGGACGGTTTGTGAAAACCCGTGGGAACACTACCCTGCCCCCCCTTGTAAGTATGCAATCTGCCCAAAACCGTTCTCAACTTTTGCAAACCCACTCATTCTGCAACCCACCCACCCATCCCACCGACAAAATGGTTTTTGTGGGAACGCTTTTCCATCCTGCTATAAATGCAGCCGAATGCGGATCGGACAACTGGATCAGCTCCACCGTGCGCACCAAAACAAACTCTGACAACAGTATGCATACACAGCCTGCATGCCTGTCAATGCCCTACACTCGAGGCCCTTCACCCTGTACACACATTCAAACTTTCCTTTATTCCCCCTCCTTCACTGCTTTTTGCTTTAAATAAACTCTTCTCCTCCCCCCCCCAATCAAAGACAATTTGAATGGAAACGCGCCACAACGCAAAGACGAGTGTCCTCATATCGCTGTCCGTCATATGGGACACCCTGTGCCAGGGTGGTGAACCTTACGTCCGATACCACGTGCCGCCCTGGGTCAACCTCAGACCGAAGGGCGCAGGTGTCGGGGGGCGCCCCAGAGGCGCAGGTCACTGCGCCCGGAGCAGCGAGGCGAAAGACCGACGCGGCGTTGTGGTTGTAGATATTTGAATAGGGCACTGAGAAGATGGACGTAGCGTTTTCGATCGAATACGCGTACGCCCTATCAAGCGGCGACCGAAGGCGGAAATGACGGCCAATCCGCACCACCTGCCCCTCCCTCATAAGCCCGTCCCCAGCTTGAGAGAGCGAGGGATTGATGATGAAGAGGGTGCGCCACGGCACGTTGTATGTCTCTGCCAGGGGTCGTACCAGTAAGTAAAGGTAAAGTAACTGATCAAGGAAGACAAACATAGCAATAAAATAACAGGAAGTAAAGCACGAAAAGCAAGTAATCTCTGTATGGAGTAGTTCCTAATAAACTCTCTCTCTCTCTTTCTCCGAGTCTCTCTTTCTCTTTCTCTCGCTTTCTCTCTCTCATTACCTGCCAGCGATCGCAGCGTGTCTCCGAGCTTCGCGCGTACTTGGCATGATGGTACGTAGACATTGATGCAGCGAGAGATGGGCAATGAGGCGTAGATCTGCGTGGGCCGTGAAGGGTTGAATCTCTCGCCCTCTGCCTCTAGACACATGCGCGTCATCTTGCCCGTGTCGCGTACCAGCGGCGACCAGGAGATGTCGAGAGAGTACTGATTGCGGCGAGCTTGCTCCGACACTACCACCAGCCCCGAGGGGTGTGCATGGAAGTCCCCTTGCACGTGCAGCGTCATGAGCACAGAATCCGAGGGATTGGCATCCGAGACAAAGGCGTGCAGGTTGAGGGTGTCGCCTAGGTACAAGGTCACCGTCTCTTCGCCCGAGAGGTGTACCCAGGAGGCCCCATCCGAGGGACCGCTTGCATTTGATGCGCTGAAATCTCGTGTTGATGAGGGCGACAAGACGGGGGAGGAGGAGGAGGCGTTGTGGCGACTGATATGGAGAGGAAACGGCCCTGGCATGAGCTGTAGAGAGAGAACAGGTTCTTTGTCGATAGGCAGTACGTCTGTGGTTGCCTGCACGATTTTGGCGTCGTTGAGCAGATCCGACGTCTCACCCGTCACCTTGTTTGTGACCCCCGTGAGAGACTGTGCACACAGGCCTCGGTCGACAGGGTCATCGAAGGGAAAGTATGCTAGAAGCCCTCGTGGCACTGCCGAGACCGAAAGCGTGTCCAGCATTGCCTGCTGCACCACCTCAGCTGCGGTCCGCGCGTAGGACCACAGCCTCACTTGGTCTAGTTGGCCATGGAAGAAGATGGGAGGGCACTCGATAGAGGTGCGCGCAAAGTCCCCAACAAGCAGGCGCCCAACAGCAAACCCCATGCCCCACATCGGAAGCCCCGCCGCCAAAAGCCCCTCGCCCGTCGCGACGTTCGCGGTGTAGATGGAGGGGGACGGCGCCTCGTACAGGATTTGCGGCGGGGACGCCCCTGCTGCAGTGCAATGCGTGGAGGCGGCTACGCGACCGTTGCGCAGGAGACTGACTGAGCCAGTGGGTTGGTCATAGGAGGCAGCAATGTGTGTCCATGTATCTGACTGCCAATCTGCCACCACAGCATCACAGCGGTAGCCACGAAGAGAAGAGTAAGCATCCACCCCCGCATCCAGCCCCAACGCTATCCTGCATGTCCAGCGCCCGTCTGGTATTTGCAAATCGCAGTAGAGCCCATAACCAAAGTGCCCCATCGCTCCGGAATTTTTGCCGGAGGGGTCAGCGGCAGATGCAAGGCCTCGCTGCACTGAATAGAAATTGCCCATAATGGCTACGCGGCGGAGGCCCTGGCCCTCGAGCACGCTCTGCGGCGTGATTTTGACCCATGCCTCCATGGTGAGGCTGCGCGGATGATAGTCAGCACGATCACTGGCGCGCACGTAGGGGGCGGCCATGATGTAGGGACAATCGTGGCCAAACGGGTGGTCGACTGTCCAGCAGGGTTTGTTGAGGGAGAGGAGGAAGCCTGCGCGGTCAGCGCGGGTGGTTGCGATGACGGGCCCGGCGCCCAGGGGATCGAAAAGAGCAGTAGTGGGGCTGATGGTGTGCACGCGCAGTTGGTAGGTGGCGCCGGGTGTGAGGCCCTTAATGGTTTCTCGCTGCCACGTGTCCCGCGACAAGCCAGAGTGCGGAATGTCTTCAGTCCAGAGCACGAGGTGCGCACTGTCAGCGCCGCCGAGGCGCACAATCTCGCTCGTCTCGCTCAAGATTGAGTAGGAGATGCGGTATCGCTGCGATAGCGGGCCCTCGGCGGGCGGCAGCCACTCCACCGCCAGCTCGGCGTAGTCGGCATAGCAGACGCCGACACTTTGAGCAATCGATGTGGGAGTTACGGGCACCAGCGTCGCATACCGTGCCCCAATAGGCTCAAAATACATGCCTGAAAGTATGCTCGACCTCTTGGAAGCGGAGGCGATGGTGAGTTTTGGCAAGAAGGGTTCTGCATAGCCGCGCAGGGTGCTGGTGACAACAATTGAGTAGACAAGAGCGTCTGACAAACCACTGACGACGCAAGCCTGCTCTTGCCCTGCAGCCTCGCGGGATTGCACGTGCGCACAGGTTGTCTGCACGACGTCGGTGCCGGGGGCAACGTAGCGAACGAGGTAGGACGAGAAAGCCCAGGGAAGCGAGGCATGGAAAGACACCGTGAGCCCAGTAGCGGACAATGCTGACACGCGGACGTTGGCAGGCCGAGGCAGCGGCAGGGTCGTGACCCACGAACCGTCCTGTCCCCACCCCGACACCATAGAGAGACCAGACCATACAGACACCATACAGACACCACACAGACACCTCGCCTTAATGTCAGCTAAGTCAGCCAAAAAGAACGTTGCCAATGCAGACAGCCGGCAGCAGCGTATCGCTGTTATCGTCTCAGTCGCATACATCACAGGCATACGTGTCACTGCGGGGTGGCGGGGCCAGCATTTGGGTGCTTGACGTTTGACGTTTCGGGCATGCTTACCGGGGGTATGACTGAGTCGCCGGTGTCAGCCGTGGCAATCAAGCTGGCATTGTACTCGGTGCCCAACTGCAAGGGTCCTACTTGAGCCCACGAACTGAGGGCAGCAAATGGCCCAAACGTTGTTTGGTGCCCGTCAGCCAGCCGTGTCAACACGAGACTCAGATTCGTAGGGAGCACCGGATCTGGTTCTGCGCTCTCTTGCTCACTTTCTGAACCCAGCCGCGTCTTGAAATTCCACCCCTTTGCTGCAGGGTGCCAGGAGAAAGAAACATACTGGTTGTCGACAGAGGCTACGTACAGGCCAGTGGGCGTGGCAATGGGAGTGGTGATGACTGGCGATTCGTCGTAGGGGGCTAATACTCCAGACGGCGTCTCCGCGCGGACTTTAATCGAGTACTGATATCCTGAGGAGAGCCCAGTGACATTGAAGATCTGCAACGTGCCTGGTCCCCCCACGTGCGACGTGCGATGCGCGCCCTTCTTTGCACCCGGCGACGATGATGTGTACTCGATTATGTATGCGCGGACCCGTACGCCTTGAATGCCTGAACGCCACGTAAGCATGGCAGAAAACGCTGTCACGCCGCGAATCTTGAGGTCGAAGGGAGAGGCAATAGGACTCGCTTCCACTATATTAGGCCCTGAAGTCCCTATCCATGGTGTGTATGCGTCTGCAATTGCCCATGCTCCATCTGTCACGGCCTTGCGGGCCTCGACTGTCATCGAGTAAATTGCATCATTGGTCAGCCCCTCAATAGTGTAGCTGCTCAGCACCGAAGCGTTGGATGCACAGGGAATGCTAAACACAGGAGAGGATCTCGTCACGACAGACCCTTGCATCGTAAACAAAACTCGCCCCTCGGGGCACGTAACCGCTGGACTAAGCGCGCCCGTTGGCAAGGCAGGTGACATCTCCCACTGCACTGTGACAGAGTCATAGGAGCAGGATTTAACGGACAGGTGGGTCGGGACGATTAACGGTGAGGCCCGGACAGCAGCACTGCCAAAGGGCTCGTAAAATCCCTCTGCACTTTTGCTGTGAATGGAGAAGCTGTAAACTTGGCCCTAGGCATGAAGTGAGGCAGAGAGAGGAAACACGGTCAGTCAGACAACCAAATCGCGCGGATGGCCCTGTCTCATAGATTGCACACTGGTCAGTCTCAACACAGGCACCAGAGAAAGGTGCAAGTTCATGAAGTTCAAGAGGGCGTTGTCTTGTTGTCATTGACCATCCACTATTGCATGCGCGTTGGCCAAGATCACGTGGGAAAGTGAGGGCGTTGGCCAGGATCAGTGAGCGAATGCAAGGCGACCTCCAGAAGCGGCGCTACAAGCCCGTTCTGCAACCCATGCCGCGCCCCGACGTGCAGCACATCTGCAAGGTTGAACACGTCTCCACCGCCCTCTGCTGCCGCTGCAGATCCTACTTGCGTCACAGTGACCCGATACGCCATGGGTCGAGGCCCATCTGGCCACAAGCTCAAGTCAAACGTGTGCCGCATCTTGACGACAACATGACGCAGCTACAAAAGAGACATGCACGTACACACACACATATGTGTGTGTATGTGTGTGTGTGCCTGGGGGCGGAAGCCACTCGAGAGATACAGCCACAGCTCCCAACGTGGGCACAGGAGAGGAGCCCCGCACTTTTAGAGCACGAGACTGTCCGATAGCAGATACAAGCGGGAGGTCGACGCGCGTGCCTTCTGCCTCAAACTCCTTGTAGCTCCCTGCGTACACCCTAAATTGCAAGCCAACTCCCGGCGCATTTGGGCCTTCGCCTTCCAGGATGTAGCTGAGGCCCGTGATTGTGGTGCTCGTCAACACCGTCTCTACGGGCCTACCGTAATCCTCAATTGGATTGCCAGAAGCATCGACGCGGGCGTATTCTACCCGGTAGCGACGTGGACGAGGCCCAAGCACGCTGGGCTGCCAGGCAAGACTGACTTGCGATGATAACGTTGCTGTCACTCTCAGGCTGAGGGGCTTGACTGGAAGCCCAGAGGGCGCGGCCTGGAAGATGTTGCTGCCGAGGAGGTCAAAAGGAGTGACGCCGTTGACTTTTGACACGACCTTGAAGCGGTAGTCTACAGCTGTGAGCAGTCCCGCCACAGTCAACGTGGAGAGCGCGGTTTCGGGTGCGGCGGGGCGGAAAGGGGGGGCCGTCGCGGCGTCCTCGCCTTCCTGCAGCGGCCGCGCAAAGAGCACCTGGAAGGTGTCAGCCGCAGGATGAGGCTGCCAAGCAAAAGATAAGGCATACTCAGTTGAGGACGTTACGCGCAGATCGCTGGCGGCGGAAGGAAGAGTAATTGTTGTTCCTTTGTCCTCCTGCCCCTGCCCACTGCCAGAATAGATGTGGAAGACAATGCCAGAGCTGGAGGTGTAGTTGGCAATGTCAACATTCAAGTCTACAGAGTAGCTGATGATAACCTTTGCAGTGACGTTTACGATCGATTGACCGCTGCTGCTGCTGGAAGGTCCGGCGATTTGCCGCAAGTCCAACGACACCGGAAAATATCTCACGTCGAAGAAGGTGGCCTCTTTCCCACACTCATCCAGACAATTCCATGTAAGTCGTGTGAGAGTGGTGGTCATGACGCTGATGCGCAAATTGGTGACCGGCGCTGGGAGCGCCAACGTGCGCACGGGCGCGCAGGGGTTGGATAGAGGGCCGTCTCCCGCCAGATTCCCCGCTCCGACACGCAGTTGGTACCACGTGTTGTTTTTGAGGCCAGTGACCATGAGAGGTGACGACGTGAAGCGTTTGAGCTGGGCATTGCCAGCGATATCCTGCAGCTGTCCCAAGGATCCGACCCCTTTGGTTAAATGAAAAGGTTGCCGGGAAGGGTCATCCATGGCAAGCTCTATCGTTGAGCACCTGCAGGTCATGAGCAAAGTCAGCGGCAGACAGAACCATGTCATCAAACATCAACGGAAACCAGACATGTGACCTTAGCGTCTCACTCACGCAGCATGCGCATCGGCTACTTACACTGGCGTAGGGCCGGACCCGCAGTCCTGGTATTCCGCAAAATAGCTCGTGGGGACTCCCCCTACATCCGGCTCGCTGAATGTAAGGGAGATCATAGAATTGCGGTCCGGGAGAGAGGACTTGCAGACGCCGACACGCGGACGAGCTGGTCGATCTTCAAGGAGGACTGTGATTGTATTGCTGGCGATTGGATCCATTTGCATGTCGGGATAGAAGCCGTCGACGCCATCGTTGTTTCCCACGTGTACCCGCATCGCATACCGTGAGCCCTTCTTGAGATTTGGGATCTGATACGTCAAGGGCGTGAGTGAGCTTTCAAGCACCTTGCGCCCGAAATATGCGGTGCCCGCTACAGTCTTCCATGCCGCGCCGCTCAGATTGTAGTCTGGCGACATCTCCACCATGGAAGCATAATACTTCGACACCACCGGCCATCCTACAGGCTTGGACCAGGTGAGTGTTACTTTGTAGTTGCTGCGGTTTTCGTTGGACTGGATCGACGCCACAGACAGATCCCGCACGCCCACAGTCGGCAGCGAGATGGTCGAACCAAACATGAGATTCGAGCCCGTAGGCTCAAAGCCAAAGCTATTTCCGGTGTGAACGCGGAAGACATAAATTTTTGCGGGGTCAAGCCCATAGACGGTGGCGCGGCACTCGATAGCGGCGGGATTGAGCTCTAGCGCCGGAATCGCGTACGGATGACGGATGCGGTCGACTGGAAACTTGCACACATCCACGCGCTCGAAAATCTTCACCTTACCGGTCTCCAAATCCAGGTAGTCACGGAGCACTGTCTTCTGCACCTCAGCGTAAATGATTGTCTCCACTCGGCCTGTCTGAGCTAGGAGACCGCCCGCCATTGGTGCTTCATCCTCGCCAATCCGCACCATGAACTGGGTTTAGGTGGGGTTTTAGGTTTTAGACATATACGACGTGAGCAATCACAGTACAAGCTTACAGGTGAGGGAGGGCTCTGCGGCCGAGCACCGAGGCAGCAAGATAGCAAGAGAGCACATGAAACAAACAGCATATGGTTTCAGACAGAGGACCTGTGTGACGTACGGAGGCGTGTCAAAGTCGAGGGTGCCCGGGATAGTCCAGGTGAGCGCCATCGAATCGCTGCTTCCCAAGTCGGTCAGGAGGCCAATGGTCGCTTGCGTTGCAGGAGGGTTGTCGGTTAGCTTCATGAGAAAGGCGTTGGAATTGTTTCCAAACTCAATCACGTGCTTGTGCCGCACACGCACGCGCACTTGAAAGGAGGCCAGAGGCGCAAGGCCGGTGAAGAGCCCTTTGCCGAGATTCGGGTAAGGGAGGACACCGACCACGAGAAGATAGTCGCCCCAAGAGCCCTGCACAAGAAAATCGCCACTGTTGTGTGTCATTTTGGCCTCGAGATACGCCTCTGACACGTCACACGGGGCAACGACGCCAGCCTTGGTGTCGCAGGTGCTGGGCTGCTGCCAGTCGAAGAGGGCTGAGCCCGAAAAGGTTTGCACTGCAGACAAGCGCTTGGGTGCCACTGGAGGTCCATGCAATTGTATGCCAGCCCCCGTCCCGTCACCCAGGTCCGAGAACACCGAGAGAAACTCGAGGATCTCGTACAGGTCGCCGACCGATGGTGCATATTCTAATGGTGCGTCGAGGCGCAGGGTGTCTTCTGTTTCAAACACCGAAACGACACGTCGCACCAAGCCTCGGCCATTACCGGAGTCGATCCTCACGAACTTATCGATGAGGGCGGCGAGAGGAGCAGCGCCAGAGCCCTCTCGCGAAACAGTTACGTCTCGTCCCGGCACATACTCACTCCACCCCGCGCGCGGCTGCTGAATTGTGCCGAAGATTACCTCGCCCAGATCGACCAGGGCCACAACGCTCGTTTGGTCGGGTGTGGGGCTTATATCTGGTATTGCCTGGCGCAGAACAAGCTCCCGCTCGCCCGAAATGCCACTGCCAGAGACGCGATAACTTGAAATACTACGGCTGAAACATCCCGCTGCCCTGCCGCTGACAACGAGCAGCGACAACCCCGCATATGCGCCAGCTTGGCTGCTTGCTTCGAAGGGCGAGAGGCAGACAGAGAGCCTGCTTTGTGAGGAGCACCTTGTGGCAAACAGCACCTTGACTATCTTTGGCGGCTGCGCCAGCTGCAGGCTGAAAGAGCGAATTCGAAAAGTGTATTTCGCAGAGTCTTCCAGGGATGTCAAGTTTGCTTGCTGGGAGAGCGCTTTGCTGTGGGCATTTGGCGCTTGTTCGCATGAGGTAATCGCCCGCTTGTTGTCTTTGATCTGCGACACGTCGAGACAGTTGGAATTCTGGACCGGGGGCGTCACCTCGCTGA
>Ga0315905_10008846_pt1 | contig 10190 bp, 13 predicted proteins | sample LakEriMetagenome_5_FD_203522 | JGI IMG/M metagenome (GOLD analysis project Ga0315905, IMG submission 203522) | Freshwater fungal communities from buoy surface, Lake Erie, Ohio, United States - Buoy 4 MA121 | ecosystem: Environmental > Aquatic > Freshwater > Lake | place: USA: Lake Erie, Ohio... | reverse complement strand
CAAATTGTACCGGCTGCCAGCGGCTGGCGCTGGGGTGGCTGCTGATGGTTCATGGGTGGCTGTTGAAGGTGCGGGGATGGTGGGCCACGCAGAATCCACGGGTTTGTGTTCCCCCCGCCATGACCAGGCCCCACGCCTTGCTGATGGCCGGAGTGCTACTCGTCTTCTATCTGGATGGCTTTGTGCTGGGGGCGCCCGTGGCGCTGCTGCTGGTGTGGGCTCTGCTGGGCGTGGTGGTGCTGGTTGGTTTTCTGCGGCATGCCGGCCATGGCCCTGCCGGCAGGGTTCAGTGGCCAGAAGTGGCCCTGGCGGCCCTGGCCGCCTTCGGGGTGCTGGCCCTGACGCGCGGCGCCTCTGCATCGGTGGTGCAGGCCACCGCCCTGGTTGGGGCGGCCGGTGGCGCTCTTGAGGCCGCAGGCCGATCCAGGCACCGCTGGCAAGGGGTGGCAGCCCCGGTGTATTGCGGAGCCTTTGCCGGCATGACCTCCCAGCTGGTGCTGGGCCATCCGGCCTGGGTTGTTCTGGCAGGGGGCCTAGCTGGGCTGGTGTTGTCGGTTCTGAGCGACAGTTGGAGTGGGATCGGCGGCAAGCTTGGAACCATCGCCTTTCTGGGGGGGCTCGGCGCCACGGGTCTGGCCCTGGTCTTCGGTGCGATCGGTGCCGGCGCCCCTCTGCATGCCTTTACCGGGGTAGAGCGCTGGTTGGTGCTGATCGCCTCCCTGCTCTCTCCGCTACTTACCCATAGGCTCAGCTACTACTGGGGCTTCGGGGTGGTGCTCGGCTCCGCCCTGCCCTCCCTGCTGGTGGCCCTGCTCCTGGCCCTGCTGCCCCCTTCTTTGGAGCTGGCGCCGGGGCCCTTGGCGGCCATGTGGCTGGGTGCCAGTTTCGTCGGTATGACAGCTCCAGAGCGGCTCGCCCCGCGCCCGCTGCCCCTGCTGCTGGCGATGGGCCTGCTGTTCGCCCTGCTGAGCCTCAGCTTCGCTCCGCGATTGGCGGGGATCGGCGGTGACCTCGGGGCCACGGCAGCGGTGTCGGTGTTTGCCGTGCTGGGAGCGCGGGTGCTGGTGCGCGACCGTCGTTAGGTTTGCGGTTGCACTGACGGTGTTGCGTGTCGCTTGAGGTGAGTGAGCTGCGGGTGCGCCGCGGTGGCGAGCTGGCTCTCGACGGTGTGGCTTTTGAGCTCGAGCCCGGCACGCTCACCGCCCTGGTGGGTCCCAACGGCGCTGGCAAAAGCACCCTGCTGCAGGCCATTGAGGGTCAGCTGCCAATCGAGAGCGGTTCGATCCGGCTCGATGGGGTGCCCCTCACCTTGGCCCTGGCGCGGCAGCAGTTGGCCCTGATGCCCCAGCGGGGGGAGATCGCCTGGCACTTTCCGATCAATGTGCGGGAGTTGGTGGCCCTGGGGCGGATGGCCGCCAAGCGTCCTGGCTGCTGCGATGTGGAAGCCGCCCTGCAGCGGGTGGGCCTGGCCGGGTTGGCGGGCCGGCGTCTGGATCAGTTGTCCGGTGGCCAGCAGCAGCGAGCCCTGCTGGCCCGCACCCTGGTGCAGCCAGCCAGGTTGCTGCTGCTGGATGAGCCCTGCGCTGCCATCGATCCCCCTTCACGCACCCAGCTGCTCAAGGTGATGGGCCAGCTGCGCGATGCCGGTCTCACCCTGCTGGTGAGCAGCCACGACTGGGGCCGCGACCTCGACGCCTACGACCGGGTGCTGGTGCTTGATCGCTCCCTGCTCGCCGACGGCAGCCCCCAGCAGGTGCGCCAGGCCCTCGGCGACCTGCGGGTAGGCAACCACTGCTGCGGTTGATGGCCTGGCGCTAGCTGGCTTGGCGCTGTTGACAGCTTCCGCAGAGCCCGAAAAATTCCAGGGTGTGAAATAGCAGCTGGAAGCCTGCGCTCTGGCCGCCGTCTAGGTGCACGTCGTGCATGGGGCAGTTATTAAGAACCACCGTGGCGCCGCAGTCGACACAGGTGAGGTGGTGTTCGTCGCGCTCTGTGGGGGCGAACAGAGCCTCGCCGCTGGGCAGGTGGCGGCAGCGGATCCAGCCCCGCTGCTGTAGCTGGCGCAGGTGGCGATAAACCGTAGCCAGCCCCATGGGCTGGGAGCCTTGGCGCAGCAGGGCGTGCAGGTCCTGGCCGGAGAGTTCCCGGTCGGCTTGGCGCAACGCCGTAAGCAGCAGCTGCTGGCGGTCGCTTGACGCGGCAACCTGGGATGACATGGCCAGAGTGGCTGGGGCGTAGTGCGCTGATCCTATGGAGACTCTTTGGTGGCTGCTGCCCCTGGTGCTGGCGCTGGTGATAGGCGGCCTCTGCCCATTTGCCGGCACCTTGCTGCTGGTGCAGCGGCGCCTGTTCCTGGCAAATCTCGTGTCGCACGCGGTGTTGCCGGGTTTGGCCCTGGCGCTGGCCCTGCGGCTTGATCCGGGCCTCGGTGGGGTGATCAGCGGCCTGGCCGGTGCCCTGTTGGCGGAGCGGCTCAGCCGCGGTGATCGTTCTGGTGAAGGGGGCGATGAGGCGGTGCTCAACACCGTGCTGGCTGGCTTTCTCGGTTTAGGGGTGCTGTTGATTCCCCTGCTGCACATCCGGGTCGATCTGGAGGCGGTGCTGTTTGGCGATCTGCTGGCGGCCGCTCCTGCCGACCTGCTGCGCAGCCTGCTGGCCCTGGTGGCGGTGCTGCTGCTGCTCGCTTGGCGCTATCACCACTACGTGTATCTGGGGGTGGATCCCCTCGGCGCCGCCAGTGCTGGTCTGCCGGTGCAGCGTCTGCGGCTACTGCTCACCCTGGTGACGGCCTTCACGGTGGTGAGCGCCATGACCGCCGTGGGGGTGGTGCTGGTGATTGCCTTGATGGGTGCTCCAGCCCTAGTGGCTTTGGCTGGAGCCGCCAGCTTGCGCCAAGCCCTGGGGCGCTCAGCCCTGGTGGGTATGGGGATCAGCGGTGGCGGCTTTCTGTTGGCGATCCAGCCAGCTGTGAACCTGCCGCCCGGTCCCTTGATCGGAGTGCTGTGCATGGGCCTGCTGCCCCTGGCCTCCCTGCAGCACCGGCGCCTATCAGCCAGCGGGTAGCCACAGGGCCAGGCGCACCGGCTTGGCCAGGGGTTGCAGTCTGAGGCTGCTGCCATCCACCAGCACCGGCTTGGCGTTGCTGCCTGAGCGCAGGGTGAGCAGCAGCTGCTGGCGGGTGGGATCAAACAACATCGGCGCTCCCGGCTCCACCTCCCAGCCCTTCAAGGAGCGTTGCTTGAGCAGTTGGCCGCGGCGATCGAGGGCCAGCATCAGGGGCTGGGATCCCTGCGCCCAGTTGCTCACTACCAGCCAGACCCGATCCCCACCCCGGTCGCAGGCGCTGGCCAGGACGGCTTCGCTGCCGATCCAAAGCTGCCGCGGCGGTTGGCCCGGCTCCACCAGCTCAAGGGAGCGCCGGTAGTCGGGCCAACCGCCGCGGCAGCAGGGCGCGGCCGCTCACGGGGCAGAAACTGCTGAGCTCCCTACTGCCAGGCAGCAGCTGGCGCCGGAGGGGTTGGCCCGGCAGGTTGTGCAGGGTGAGGCCTTCAAGCTCAGGCACCACCACTCCGCCTCCCTCGGGGAGCAGCTGCATGGGGCCAGAAGCAGAGTGGGGCAGGGGCCATTGGCGCCCCTGGGCGGTACGCACACTGGTGCTCCCCGGATCAAGGGCGGTGGTAGACGATTGCACCAGCAGGTCGCCGCGTCGGTTGCTGCTCAGGTGGGCAAACAGCAGGGCTGCGTCGTCTAGGGGTTGAAGCCCACCCGCCACCGGTTCGGAGAGGCGCTGCGGTTCGCGCACCAGGTTGTGTTGCTGCAGCGGCAGCAGCCAGAGACGGTGGCTGCCCATGCCATCACCACTGAGCACGGCCACACCGGCACCGTTGCCGAGGGGCTGCACTTGGGCCAGCTGCGGCCACACCGGGGTTAGCGCCTGCCAGCTGCCATCGCGTCGTTGCAGCTGCAGCTGTTCGCCGCCGGCCACGGGCACCACCGCCAGCAAGCGCGGCCGGGGGTCCCAGAGCCACTGCTGGCGGCCCAGGGGCAGGTTGCGGCGGTCGACCCCTGCCAGCAGCAACCGCAATGGTCCGGGGATGGTTTGGCCTGGAAGCAGCAGCAGGCGCAGGGGGTTGCTTTCCCCCAGCCACATCCAGGCCAGCTGGGGTTGCAGGCTGCTGGAGCCTACCAGGCTGGATCTGCGCATCGGTCGGCTGAAGCGCAGGTCCAGGGCTGCTGGACCGGAGCTGGCGCTGCTTGACCCCAGTTCCAGCAGTCGTGGGGGGCGTCGTAGCAGTAGTTGTTGCTGCAGCAAGGCCAGGGCGAGTCCTGCCGCCAGCACCAACGTGATCCGTTGCCCCGTTGCCGTCATGGTTCCAGGGGTCGCTTGGGACGGGCAATCGGAGTGATTCGCTGCGCTACCACCACGCTGCGGCTCTGGCCGTTGCGTTCTTCAATAGTCATGGTGCCTTCCACCGCCAGCCATTGATCCGCCCGGGGCTGCCGGCCCGCCGGCCAGCGCACCGGCAGGCCCACCGGGGTGGCATCGGCGAGGCAACAGCGCACCAGCAGCCTGGCCAGCTGGGGGGGCTCACCCGGCTGGGGCAAGACAAAGCCGCTGATCCGCACGGGATCACCCGCGTAGAGGCTGGGGTCGGGTTGGCTGCGCAGCAAGCGCACCCAATCGGTGAGGCTGCGCTGGGCTGGCGGCAGCACGAAGCTCAGCTCAGTCTCATCGCCCAGCTCGGCGGGCCGGTTGGCGGCCAGGGTGCTGAAGGAGGGGTTGGGGGGAATCGCCAACACCAGCAAAGCCACTGCGGCGCTCAGCCACCAGGTTTTTGGGATGGCTTGGCGTCGCGATGGAGCTGGGCTTTCCTGGCGCCTTAGCGCCGGTTCAGCCAGCAGCAGGCCCGCCAGCAGCAGCAATGCCACACCGCTCAGCGCCACCAGTGGGTGGAAAACGCCGCTGAGCAAGAGATCCAGCCTGCCGCTGAGGCTGCTTTGCAGCAGCGCGGCTCCCCACAGCCCCAGGGCGAAGGCGCGCATCACAGCAGCAGCAAATTGACCCATTGCCCCAGCACCAGCACGGCCACCGCTGCGGCGGCACTGGTGAGGGCGATGGCCTTGGGCTTAAACAGCACCCGGAACAGTCCCAGCAGCTTCAGGTCGACCACCGGGCCCAGCACCAGAAAGGCCAGCAGCGCTCCCGGGGTGACCTGGGCAGCGAAGCCCAGGGCGAGGAAGGCATCAACGCTGGAGCAAACCGAAACCACCACCGCCAGCAGCATCAGGCTCAGCACAGAGATGGTTGGTGCTCCCCCCACCGCCAGCAGCCAGTTGCGCGGTAGCAAGGTTTGCACCGTGGCGGCGATGGCACAACCCAGCACCAGCAGGGCGGCCAGATCGAGAAATTCGCGGCTGCCGTGCTGGAGCACCTCCTGCAAGGGCGGCCGCGCCACCTGGACGGGCTGCACCTTGGCGCCGATGGCACCCACAAGCCCGCTGCGACGCTCCAGCAGCCCCACCTGGGCCAAGGGCTGGCTCAGCCGCCGTTCTTCGAGCAGCACTGGATCTAGTAATTCGGCCTCGGGCAGCAGGCGCAGCACCGTGGCCAGCAGCACCGCCAGCAGCAGGGCTGCTCCGGGGCGGGCCGCCAGCAGCCAGGGCTGGTTGGGAAAGGCGGCCCAGGTGCTGGCCAGCACGATTGGATTCAGCACCGGCGCGGCAAACAAAAAGCCCAGGGCCGTGCCAACCGGGGCACCACCGGCCAGCAGCCGCCGTGCCACCGGCACGTTGCCGCATTCACAAGCGGGTAGGGCAAAGCCAAGGGCGGCACCGGTGAGGGGCCCGAGCAGGGGGTGGGCGGGCAACTGCCGCAGCCAGGCACCTCCAGGGGCCAGCCAGCGGGCCAGGCTGGCGATACCGACGCCAATCAGCAGAAACGGCAGGGCTTCGAGCAGCAGACCCTGAAAAATCGCCCAGGCAGTGGCCAGCTGTGCCAAGAGCAACCCGCAGGGATGGACATCATGGATGCTGATTCAGGGTCTTCGGCTTTGCGCAGCTGGGGGTGGCTCGAGCTCGGGATGGGTGGCGCAGGGCATCCACAGCGAACCCATCGCATGGACGCCGATGCAGCCCAGCTGTTTGGCTTTGATCAGGGCTTCCTGCTTGCTTGGGTAGGCGTAGAGGTTTGGGGGATGGGTTCCGGTGGCCGCTTGGTGGTGCTGGTGGGGGGAGCTAGCTCCGGCGTTCCAGATACCCATCACGTTGACGCCAGCCACCACGATGCCCATGCCCACCACGCAGATATTGATCACCCCCATGCCCACGGCACCGAGGCTCAGCACGCCCATCGGCACCACCCCAATGCTCACGACCCCCATTGGCACGATGCCGATCGAGATGATGCCCAGGGGGGCGATGCCGATGGCCAGCAGTTTGGGTTTGTCGCCGCACTTGGCCATCAGTGGGCCGGCGTATGGCTGCCATGACCATCGCCATGTTGGGCGCAGGGCATCCATTTATCTCCCATCTGGTGCGCTCCGGTGCAGTGGAAGTGCTTGGCGGCTTTTTCGGCCGCGGCCTTGCTGGGATATAGCGCCTGAACCCCACCTCCACCTGGGCTGGTCTGAGCCAGGGCGGCAGCGGGCAGCAGCATCAGGGCAGCAGTAAGCAGTTGGAGCAAGCGGCCCATCGGGCGGTGGCGGTTCATTGAGGCTCAAGTTAGGAGCCTCGCGCCCCTGGCCCACTCATTACTTGTCAGATATCAGGTTTTGAACCACCCCGGCAGGGCTTCAAAACATGCGGCATTCATCTCGTTTTCCCTCGCCTCCACCTTCCAGCAGCAGCTGCGGCCACTGTCGCGGCCGTGCAGCAGTTCGTTGGCCCAGCCCCAAACCAGCTCGGCGCTGGCCTCCATGCCCACATTGGCCATCACCCTCAGGTCGAGGGCGCCCTGGTCGTGCAGCTGGCGCCAGGTGGAGAGGAGGGGGTCATCGGCATTGGCCAGAAAGGTGTGGTCGAATTGATCTGCCAGCCGGGCTTCGAGCTGTTTCAGGCTGGAGAAATCCACCACAAAGCCACAGTTGTCGAGTTCAGTGGCCCGAAACCAGAAGCTAAAACTGCGGCTGTAGCCATGCACGAAGCGGCAGTGGCCCTGGTGGCGCCATTGGCGATGGCAACAGGGATAACCGCTGAAAGTTTTACTGCAGCTGTAGGCCGGAGTGGGCATGGGTGAGGATCGGGACAGCAGCAGCGCAAGGGCCTTGTCAGCAGTATTTCAGCCCCCAGACCCTCAATTCATTGGGGCCTTGCGCTTCAACGAAGCTGGTTTGATCCCCGCTGTCGCCCAGGACTGGCTCGATGGCGCCGTGTTGATGGTGGCCTGGATGAACCAGCAGGCGATCGAGCGCACCCTCGCCAGCGGCGAGGTGCACTACTGGAGCCGCTCGCGCCAGGAGCTATGGCACAAGGGGGCCACCAGTGGCCACATCCAGCAGCTCAAGGGCCTGCGCTACGACTGTGACGCCGACGTGCTGCTGCTCAGCATTGAGCAGAGCGGCGATGTGGCCTGCCACACCGGTGCCCGCAGCTGCTTCTACGACAACGGTCCCGAGCCCACGGCCGGGGGCCCATCGGCCGCTCAGCCGCCGGCAGACGTCTGCACCGAACTGATGCGGGTGATCGAAGGGCGTCGCGACCTTCCCGAGCCCGGCAGCTACACCAACAAATTGTTGGAGGGGGGCGACAACCGGATCCTCAAGAAGATCGGGGAGGAGAGCGCCGAATTCGTGATGGCCTGCAAGGACGACAACGCCGCCGAGATCGCCGCTGAAGCGGCCGATATCGTCTTCCACCTGCAGGTAGCGCTTGCCCACCACGGAGTCAGCTGGCGGCAGGTGCAGCAGGTGCTGGCCGCCCGCCGCGGCGCGCCCCGGCGGGACTGAGGGCCGCCTCAGCCCGTGCTGAGCATGGCCGCAGCAATCCAGATCACCAGGCCGGTGAGCACAAAGCCACCAGTTGCCACGGTGTATTGCCAGATAGCTTGGACCCTTGGTGTGGGCTGGCCTTCCAGCCAGGCTGGGCGCGCCCAGCCGCCGCCGTCGGTCCAGGGGTTTAATCCTCCAGCGGGTGCGCGCCTGGCCATCGCTTCTCGCCAGTAGGAGTCGTAGCGGGGGGCTTGCTGGTTGAAGGGCATGGTGCCTACGGCCTGGCCGGGAAGTACCCGCGAGCGCTGAAAAGGCACCAGGTTGTCGCCGAAGTTGTCGCGGTATTCGTCGGAATTCAGTAGCGCGTCAACAAACTTGGGCAGCCCCTGCTCGGCGATCACGATCGACCAGGCGATCTGTTCAGCTTGGCCATGCACCGGTCGGCCAAATACCCGACCCACCACCTGTTCCACCACCCTGTAATTGCTATTGCAGCGATAAAAATCCCTCTGAAACTTCTCAGAGAGCAGGAGTTGGCGGATGAAGTCGCGGGTGCTGATCTGACCGGAGCGCAGCTGGGATTCCAGCACCGCATCACGATCTACTTTAAAGGCGTGAAAGTAGATCTGACGGTAGGCCTGCTCAATCACAGCATCGGTGGCTGCCGGATCCCGCACCAGGCAAGCGGTGTCGATCTGGCGGGGGCTTTCCTCACCGGCGGCCAGAAAGCTGCTGACACGAGCGCTGTTGGTGAGTGGCTTGGTGGCCAGAACGGGCAAGGGCACAGGGGTGAAAAATCCTCAAGGCGAGCAACGTATAAGTTTTTTCAAGCGCTCTTTAAAAGATTCGTTGGATCATCAGACAACTTGACAATGCGCAACATTGCGCAATTAATGGCAGCCGACCTGGTCCCCGGCTGAAGTTGCGTCACTGCCTGGAAGACCGGGCTGCTGTTGCAGCCATATAAAAGTGGCCCGATCCCGGGCCGTGAGTTGCAGCACGGGGGTTGGCCCGGGCACGCCCGCCATGGCGTCTTGGGGCTGATCACTGTGTCCCCACATCCCGAAGGCGTGGCCAAGTTCGTGCAGGGCCGTGGCCTGGATGGCGTCCGGTCGCTGCCCAGGGCTGATGCTCACCACTACCCGCGGCTCGATTTTGGGGGGGTCGCCTGGCTTGTTCGTCGCCAGAGCTAGCTCGGCTCGGCCATGGCTGGCCCGGCCCCGCTGCAGAGGTGGCCGGCGCCTCAATATCTGTACTTGGGCCGATTCCCTGCTTTCGCTGCGGTGAATCGTGACCAATTCAGCCCAGCTTGCCAGCGCCGCTTCCACGGCTTGCAGCCAAAGCTGATCCCAGCGGGCGGCAGGCCCGTCGGCTGCGGCGGGCTCGATCCACACGCACCAGCTTTGACGCTTGGGCCAGCCGTGGGATGTGGGAACCAGCCGCTGGCGGTAATCACCTGCAGCTGCTTCGGCTGTCAATGCCCTGGCTGGAAAAAGCGCCAGAGCAAGCACCAGGCCGCAAGCCGGCAAACTCGCTCGATTTAATCGCCGGCTTAATCGCCGCAGCATCAGGCAGGCAGGCCGACGCCGCGGGCCATCAAGGTGGCTAGTAGGGGCACAAGGGCAAAGCCCACCAACTCGATATTGAGAATCCAGCCCAGACGGGTGGCAAGAGCTTCGCTTACTTGGGGCAGCTCGCCCTTGCGCAGCGGGATAACCCAGAGGAGGTAGGTGATGGTGGGGTACAGCGACAGCACTCCCACCCCTAAATAGAGCCCAACCTTCCACCAGAACAGGGGGTTCTCCGTATAAAACTCGCTTCCCTGGCCGAAGTACAGAACCCGCAGAATCCCGCTCACCAGCAGGGCAAGGGCTGCCAGGCCATACACCACATCGGTGATCACCATCAAGGTGGCATCTTCGCGGGAGGGATCGGCGCGAATCAGTCGGCGTTCCAGCACCAGGGCTCCGAAGCAGACCATGAAACTGAGGTAGTGCACGTAGGCCACGGCGGCGCTGGGAAGCACCGGTGTGGGCAGGGCGGCAAGAACGGCCATCGGAAGCGGCGGGGCGGGTTCGCGGAAGTCCGGCGACGTTAACGGTCGGGATCGACCTGCGTCGTTGACGCAGCCTGATCCCGAAGGAAAGATGTCATTCCGCTGAGTCAAGATTCAAGGCTTGACTTCCCCCTCTGGGGTGGGCGTTTGTGTGAGGCCCCGGACCTCTTGGGCGGGGGTGCAATGAAGGTTTGTGTCCTGCTGAGGGC
>Ga0315905_10008843_pt1 | contig 10193 bp, 8 predicted proteins | sample LakEriMetagenome_5_FD_203522 | JGI IMG/M metagenome (GOLD analysis project Ga0315905, IMG submission 203522) | Freshwater fungal communities from buoy surface, Lake Erie, Ohio, United States - Buoy 4 MA121 | ecosystem: Environmental > Aquatic > Freshwater > Lake | place: USA: Lake Erie, Ohio... | reverse complement strand
ACCAAGGGAAAGCAGGGGACCGGACTGGGACTCGATCTGGTCAAACGACTCGTTTCGGCCCAGCATGGCAAGATTCAGATGATCTCCGAGCCAGGGCAGGGGACTCAGTTCACGCTCTCGTTCCCGGTGATTGCCAGTCCGATGGACTCGCAGGTCGAGTTTGAATTGCGGGTATAAGGTCCAAGCTCGAGAAGTGAGCCTTCCGCAATCGGCCGAACGGAAAAGCTCTGATGGCTCGCAGAGACGCGGGTCAGTGGAAATCCCGGTGGTTCTCCCGAAGTCGGGTTCTAAACTCGATTCAGATTCGATCTCTTTCCGCGTGAGGAGGAGACGTTCTGAGGGGAGAGGCTCGTGCTGCGATTTGGACTGTGTTGTGCCTTTCGGGATCACCCGATTCGGTTCCGCAACACGACCGTGACTGCCATCCAGAGGATGACTCGCGAGGCAGCGATCGAAAAACTCTCCTCGCTCTGCCTCGCCAATGCGATCGAGCTGCAGCGAGCCCTCGAATGCTGCCAGCAGCTGGGGATAGGCTGCTTCAGAATCAACAGCCAGATCCTGCCGCTGAAGACACATCGCGATGTGGGCTATCAAGTCGATGACATGCCCGATGCAACGGCCATACGTGAGGCGTTCTCCTCAGCCCGCGAGTTCGCCGAGGAACATCAACTGCGAACGGCATTTCACCCAGACCAGTTCGTGGTCCTGAACTCGCTGCGGCAGGATGTGGTCGAGGCCTCAATCCAGGAGCTTGAGTATCAGGCGGAAGTCGCTGAGTGGGTCGGAGCTGATGTCATCAACATTCACGGCGGCGGAGCGTTCGGCGACAAGGCCGCAGCTCTGGATCGCTTTGCCCGGCAACTGGATCGACTGAGCCCACGAGTTCGATCGCGACTGACCGTTGAGAATGACGATGGGATCTTCACTCCGGCCGACCTGCTGCCGCTGTGCCAAGCGACCGGGCTTCCTTTGGTCTACGACGTCCACCACCACCGATGCCATCCCGACGGGCAGTCGATCGAGGCCGCCACGACCGCAGCTCTCGCGACCTGGAATCGCGAACCGATGTTTCACATTTCCAGCCCAGCTGAGGGGTGGGATGGTCCTCAGCCCGAGAAGCATCATGACATGATCAGCGTCTCCGACTTTCCGGAAGCGTGGCGCCATCTCAAAATCACGGTTGAAGTCGAGGCCCGCGCCAAAGAAGCAGCGGTTCTGGACCTGATACAGGCACTGACGAAGAAGCCGAAGCCAAAAAAGAGGTAATCAGCGCGGACGCGATCGTTACTGGGCCTCAAAGTTCTTGAGCAGCTGCAAGCCGACCTTCTGGCTTTTCTCCGGATGGAACTGCGTCGCCACCAGGTTTCCGCGAGCGATAGCAGCCACGAACGGCCCTCCGTGATCGCTCGTCGCGGCGATCACGGACTTGTCGGTTGGGACAACGTGGTAGCTATGCACGAAGTAGACGTGCGATCCGGCAGCCACGCCTTGAAACAGCGGGCAGTTTGGCTGCGTGATATTCAGCGAGTTCCAGCCCATGTGCGGAACTTTGAGATCGGGCTGAGGGGGAAACCGCACGACCTGGCCCGGAACGATCCCCAAGCCCTCGTACTCCCCGTCCTCGTAGCTGACATCAAACAGCAGCTGAAGCCCCAGGCAGATTCCGAGGAAAGGCTTACCGCTGGCCACATGGTCCTGGAGAGCCGATACAAAATCGAGCCGCTTGAGCTCCGCGATCGCATCGCGAAAGGCTCCGACGCCGGGCAGGATGACCTTGTCGGCTGTGGCCAGGTCGCGCGGGTTCGTGGTGATCTCGGCAGCCACTCCCAGATGCTCAAACGCCTTCTGGACGCTCCGCAGGTTTCCCATGCCGTAGTCGACGATATGCAGCATTCGGAGGCTCTCTGTGGTCCGCAGCTGTTCAGACAACTCAGCCGCGGAGCGGGTTCACGACTCGCAGGAATTCTCGCGAATTCAACTACGCCATCGGCAGCTTGACTGCGGTCTTGAGCTCCGAGCTGCGAGCGACAGCTTCGGTGAACTCCATGTATTTGACGGCGTCTTCAAAGGTGGTGTACTTGACCGGTTCCTCGCCGCGAATCGCGCCGATGAACTCGGCTTCCACCCGCCAGCCGCCGCGATCAGCCTGAGGGATGTCGATCTCCTTGAGCTCGCCGTGGCCGTGGTGGCCGACAAAGACCTGCTCGCGTAGCCCGAACACGACCTTGATCGTTCCGCGGCTGCCGTACAGGTGGATCTGCTTCCCCGGCCCGAACAGTACGGTGCCGCTCAAGTGGTACAGGCCTCGAGCACCGCCGGGAGTCTGAGTCAGGATCTGCACGCTGTCAGGAATCGTGCACTCGCGGTACCCGTTGATGGCCGGGTCAGGGCGCTCCGTCTCAAACAGTCCGGTCTGACTGAGCACCTGCGACGGATTCCCGATCCAGCGGGTCACGGTCTCGTGCATGATCCCCAAGGTCAGCACGTTCTTTCCGCTGATCACGGGGTCCTGCCGCCAGTGAATCGGTCGGGAGTAGTCCCAGAACTGATCGTCGGCTCCCAGGACTACATACTCTCGCAGCTGGCCAATGAAGTTGTCTTTAATCAGAGTCTGAATGCGGGAGCCGACTTCCAGACCGAACGGGCTGGGAACAATCTGCGCAGTCAGCTTCGGATGGGATTTCGCGGCCGCGAGCATACGCTGGGCTTCCGCCAGATCGCGGGCCATGCGGGCTTCGCAGAGGACATGCTTGCCGGCTGCCAGGGCGGCGCAAGTCACATCGCAATGCATGTTCGGCCAAGTTCCGATCATGACCGCATCGATGTCGGGAGAGGCAACCAGATCCTGCCACCGTTCCACAACCTTGGGGATTCCGAATTCGTTCGCGACCCGCTCGGAGGAGGCTGTCGATCGATTGGAAACCGAAACGATTTCCACGCCGGGAATTGCGCGGAAGCCGGGGATGTGACGCACGCGGGTGTTGGTTCCAGCACCAACGATTCCAACACGCACACGGGTTGCCGACATGTTCGTCCTCGAATGACCAGAGGCGGTCCAGGAATGCAAGCCGCACAACGTAGCGGGCGCAGGGAGGGTTGTCGATTGTGAAGGCGGCTGAATCACTGGCGTTCTGGCGAATGTTGCCGAATCGCCTCGTGATGCGGTTTGGCAACACCGGGCGTATCTGGCTGCAGGCGATGGACTTACAGCGAGAGAGGGCCAGGAGTGGCGAGGTGTGTTTCCGATTGTCCTCATGCAGTGTTCCAGGGTCCGGGGGGGTTGATCGCCTCGGCGAGATCTCCCAGAATCCCGCAACTCTTTTTGTTACAAAGGCTTGCGCCGCTTGAATCATCCCGATGTCAAGATTTCTGAACAGCGTCAAGGCGGTTTGGCACCGAGGCTGCTTTACACATACTCATCGCCAACGACGCGACGACGAACTTCAGCCCCCACCACGCGAAAGACACTCACATGCTCAAGCTCATCAACGCCCTCAAGAACGACGAAGCTGGTTTCATTGTCTCGGCTGAACTGATTCTGGTCGCCACGATCTGTGTTCTGGGTCTGGTTGTCGGCCTGAGCGAGCTGTCGCTGAACATCAACAACGAACTGGAAGACGTCGGTTCGGCCTTCAGCAGCGTGCAGCAGAGCTACAACACTCAGACGATCTGTGGCCACAAGGGAGCCCTGACTGGCAGCTGCTTCGACGACAAGGCAGACTTCTGCGACGGACAGGATGACGTGCAGTAAGAAGTCTTCAGTTCTCAGTCGTCAGTTTTCAGTTCTCTCGACGCGACTCTCACTCGCGTGATCGACTCTCTCTCAAACAAGTCCTCTCACGATTCGACACTCTCGATTCTCTCAAAGCCCAGGGGTTGCAACCCCTGGGCTTTCTGTTTTAGAACGCTTCCAGATCGGAGCGAACATGCTGGACTTTGTATTGAGATCTCTGCGCGGCTGGCTGGGAGTCGTGGTCGGAGGAGTCGTGGGAGCACTGGCGGGCTACCCGCTGGCCCGGCTGTTTGTGTACCTGATTAAACTCCATCCCTGGATCGGAGAGTTCATCGGCACTCCGCTGATTGCCTTCCCGATTACGATCATCGCGGGAGCGGGAATGGCCAGTGTCTGGGCCACGGAAACCACGGCGGAGGAAGACATCCGCCGGATGGCTGCTCAGCACAAAAAGAAGACAACCGACCAGGCGCCGAAGCCCTGACTTCAGCGGGTGGACTGAGCCTGAATCCACTCATTCACGATCTTCTCCAGGACATCCAGCGGCACAGCTCCCTGGGCAAGAATCAGGTCGTGGAACGCCCGCAGGTCGAATCGGTCGCCGAGCTTCTCGGTCGCGCGGCGGCGAAGCTCCTGAATCTTCAGCTCGCCAATCTTGTAGGCCAGGGCCTGACCGGGCCAGGCGATGTAGCGATCGACCTCGTTCTCGATGTCGAGCAGCGACTTGGCTGTGTTCGACGCGAAGAACTCGATCGATTGCTCGCGAGTCCACCGCTTGTGGTGCATCCCCGTGTCGACGACCAGCCGCACCGCGCGCCACATCTCGTAGGTGTAACGGCCAAAGCGCGAGTACGGATCTTTGTAGAGTCCCAGCTCGTCGCCCAGACTTTCGGCATACAAAGCCCAGCCTTCGATATAGGCGGTGTACCCTCCGTAGCGGCGAAAGTTTGGCAACTCGCCCAGTTCATGCGACATCGCAATCTGCAGGTGATGCCCCGGCACAGCTTCGTGCAGCGAGAGAGCCTCCATCTCGTACTTCGGACGGACCTCGGGCTTGAAGAGATTCACAAAGTAGGTACCCGCCCGCGAACCATCCGCAGCGGGGGGACGGTAGTAGCCGGTGGTCGTGTCGGGAGCAATGTGGGCGGGGATCGCCTCGACCCCATACGGCATCCGCGGCAGCTTGCCGAACAGCTTCACCAGCTGGGGATCGATCTGCTTGCAGAGCAGCTGATAGGCCGACAGCAGGTCCGCCTCGTTCTTGTAGTAGAACTGCGGATCGGTGCGGAGGAATTCGAGGAACTCGGCGAAGGTGCCCTGAAACTTGACTTCCTCGACGATCCTCTCCATCTCGGCCCGAATCCGCTTCACCTCGGCCAGCCCGATCTCATGGATCTGATCGGGAGTCAGATCGGTTGTCGTGAACTCGCGGCAACGGAGAGCGTACAGCTCTTTCCCTTTCGGAACCTGCCAGCAGCCGACTTCCGGCAGACACGCAGGCAGGTAGACCTCGTCAAAGAACTGAGCGAATTTGCGATACGCCGGAACAATGGCTTCGGCGACGAGCTGCCGGGCTTCGCTGGAGAGCCGCACCTGATCCGCCGGAGAGATGTCGTCCGGCATCCGCTTGAATGGCTTGTAAAACAGGTGCGTTTCCGGGTTGTCGGTGATCTGCTTTTTGATCTGCGAGGGGAGCCGCTTCATGATGATCCGCGGATGGATGATCCCGGACTTGGCTCCCTCGCGCATCAGCTCGATCGTCTGGTCCATCGACTTGGGAAAGGCTCGCATCCGCGCAATCCAGTCCTCGTAGTCGCGGACCGTCTGAAACGGCAGGTCATCGCCCAGTGATCCTGCATCCTGAATCCCTTCCCGCTGATTGAGAGGGACCAGATGCCAGCGGAACTCCTGCGCTGCGACGCGGATTTCGTATTCGCGGCGGAACAGCTGATAGTTGAGTAACTGAGGCGGTGCGAGCTGGGACTCCAGCTCCTGCAACTCCTTGAGGACTGCGCGGTCCGTGGCCTGAGACTTGGCGATCGCCTCGGGGCTGAGGTCACTCCACTGAGTGTTGTATCGCCGATCCCCGAGCGACGAAGCCCAGGTTGGAGCCTCCCGCATCGAGCGTTCCCACTCGTCATCGACGAGCTTGTCGAAACGCGGCGAAATCACCGGTGGCTGTTCCGCGAGAGCGACCTGACTCATCCAGAGCACTCCCCACCCGACCAACAGGCTTCGCAGCAGCATCAGATCCTCAGTTCCAAAAACGCTCTCGTCCCCAGCTTCCCTCTTCTCAACTCCGGCTCCCCTCGCCCCCGGGAGAGGGGCTGGGGGGAGGGTTCGCGACCGAAGCCGATGGATTCCAACAGTCTCGTTCGTAGTGGACATCGGAATTCTTGCGAATGCCGCTACGATGGGCTCTGCAGTTCTAGCTGGGCTTCTTTTCTTCGGCCTTGGGTTCTTCCTTCTTCGGTTCTTCCTTCTTCTCCTCCGGCTTAGGTTCTTCCTTCTTGGGCTCTTCTTTCTTCTCCTCGGGCTTGGGTTCCTCGGCCTTCGGTGGTTCTGCTGGCTTGTTCTCAATGGCGCCGATCACCTGCAGCTCCGGCATCGCCTGCTTCAGGGCGGCCATCCCCTCCGGGGTCACCTTCGATTCAAACACGAACAGCCGCCGCAGCTTCTTGAGGCCATGCAGCTGGGCCAGTCCGGCATCGGTGACCTGGGTCCCGTAGAGATTCAGGTAGACCAGGTTCTCCAGTCCCTTGAGGTGTTCGAGACCCGCATCGCCGATCGCCGTTTTTTCCAGATGCAGTCGCTCAACGGTCTTCATCTCCTTGATCGCAGCCAGTCCGGCGTCGGTGATCTTGGTGCGTGCCAGATTCAGCCACAGCACGTTTTGCAGCTTGGCGACCTGCGGCAGCACCTCATCGGTCACGTCCTTGTCAGCCAGATGCAGCGTGACATCCAGGCGGGGATCGTTCTGGGCGATCGCCATTACGTTGCCGCCGAGTGCCTTGACTGCCGCGACAGCTTCCGGATTGGGGGGAGCTGCATCCTCTGCCCGTACCATCCCGGTTCCCAGAATCACAACCAGCGCACAGTGCCACATCCGCATGATGACCTCCCAGTGGATCGTTCTCGCACAAGCCGCTCACGGCTTTCGGCATCTCGGAGTATAGCAACTGTTCCGCCCGGTCAGGGAACCTCGGCGGCCGGAAAGTGGGTACGATTGCCCGGTCGCCAAAGCTGTTCGATTGGCTCGGCTGTGCGAACTCTTTACGCTTGCACGATCACGTCCTCGGAATCCTCGCGCGGAGATTACGATGAGTCGACAATTCTGCCTGCCACTGCTGGTGGCTGGCCTGCTGGTGGCTGTGGCCTTATCCCTTCGAACCGAGGCGTTTGAGCTTCCCGAGGGGACGACAGTATTTGCTGCGACTGATGGCCTGCAGTGGCAGCGTGGCAACATGCACACGCACTCTCACTGGAGTGACGGCGACGACTATCTGGAGTCGATCGCCAACTGGTATCAAAAGGCTGGGTACCAGTTCCTGGTCTTTACAGATCACAACGTCCTGGCGGACAAAGAACGCTGGGTCGATGTCGCCAAGACCAAGGGGAAGCAGAAGGCGTTTGACAAGCTCAAGCAGCAGTTTCCGGACTGGGTCGAAGAGCGGATGGTCGAGGGGAAGCACGAGGTCCGGCTGCGGCGATTCGATGAGGTGAGTGCCCGACTGAATCGAGCGGGCGAGTTCCTGCTCATTCAAGGGGAAGAGGTCAGCGACTCATTCAACAAGCGTCCGATTCACATGAACGCCAGCAACGTGAAGGAGTTGCTGACCCCGCGCGGGGGGACCAGCGTTCGCGAGGTGATGCAGAACAATGTTGACGCGGTGGTGGCCCAGCGGGAACGGACGGGACAGCCGATGATCATTCACCTGAATCATCCTAACTTCGGCTACGCGGTGACCGCCGAGGATCTGGCCCATGTGATCGGCGAGAAGTTCTTTGAGGTCTACAACGGGCATCCGGGAGTGCATAACACCGGCGATAAGCACCATGCCGGGTGCGAGCCGATCTGGGATATCGTGCTGACGAAGCGGATGGCAGAACTCCATCTTCCGCTGATGTACGGTCTGGCAGTGGACGATGGTCATGAGTACCACAATATCCCCAGCCGGGCGTCGGAACCGGGGCGTGGCTGGGTGATGGTGCTGACCCAGGAGCTGAATGCCAAGTCGCTGATAGAGGCTCTCGAAGCGGGACGATTCTATGCCTCCAGCGGGGTCAAGCTGACGCGAGTCGAGTCGACTGCGGGGAGTCTGTCGGTCGAGGTCGATGCTCAGCCGGGTGAGACCTATACGATCGAGTTCATCGGAACTCGAAAAGGTTATGACCCAGTCGGGAAGCCCGTTCTGGATGACAAGGGGATGGCAGTGGCCGCGACCTTGCAATACGGGCCCGAGATCGGTGAAGTGCTGGCGACCGTCCAGGACACGAAAGCTCGCTATGAGTTTCGCGGCGATGAGATCTACGTCCGCGCTCGAGTCACGTCCTCCGCCAAGCATCCGAACCCCAGCGAACCGGGCGAGTTTCAACGGGCCTGGGTGCAGCCGATTGTCGGTCCTGCAGCGGGGAAGCGGTAGCTGACAGCAATTCCCGGAATGCTCACGTTCTGGCGAACGTGGCTACGTTCTGGACGCTATCGACCACCGAGGCGAATCCTCGCCACGCGGCTGAAGTTGGCACTTCCCGATGGGGGCGGGACCAGTCGCAGCTTGAAGGGCATCCAGTGCGGCTTCTCGACCTTGGTGTCGGGCAGCGCCTCCAGCACGGGCAGGGCTGGGTGTTTGATCTCCTTGTACTCCTCGGCACTGGTCGGGTTCAGGAAGATCAGCTTCTTGGCAACGAAGTCCGAGAGCCAGTCCGCGAACTCCATGCTCATGCGGGTCCAGACGACGACCTTGGTGTCGTGCTTCAGAACCAGACCGAACTCGCCGGCCGTCGTCGTGTACTCGGCAAAGTCGTTGAGCAGTTGATCGAGTCGGCAGTTATCATTGAACCGCACGTACTCGACCACAGCTGCGGCGAACTGACCATGTTCGGCGAGCTCGATCCACTTGAGCTTGGGCTTGCCGCGGCTGCCATCAAGGGTGTGGGTCTCGCCGCGGCGTTCTTCTTCCTCCATGATCTGCAGCACGCGGCTATCAGGCGTGGCGGGACGGCAGCGAGTGCGAGCCCATTCCCGCAAGTTGAAGATCTGGTCTTCCATGGTCTTCGAGAGCGGGACCAGCAACTCCTGCTGAGCGATCAGGTCATCCTCGCTCAGCATGTTCCCCTGGCTGTAGCTCTCAATGATCGCGGAGTTCACGATCGTTTCGATCTCGGCCCCGCTGTAGGAGTCGGTCGCCTCGGAGAGCCGGCTGAGGTTGAACTTCTCCGGCTTCCAACCGCGCTTCTTCAAGTGGATCGAGAAGATCGTCTGCCGCTCGTAATAGTTCGGCAGGTCGACGAAGAACAGCTCATCGAAGCGTCCGCGTCGCAGCAGTTCCGGTGGCAAGCGGGAGATGTTGTTGGCCGTCGCCACGACAAACACTGGAGCTGTGTGTTCCTGGAGCCAGGTCAGGAATCGACCGATCAGGCGAGCCACGGTGCCATCGCCGCCTGACTCCGAGTCGAACCCGGAAAAGGCCTTGTCGATTTCTTCGAGCCACAGGACCGACGGAGAGATCGTCTCCATCAGCCGCAGGACTTCGCGCAGGTTCTGTTCCGAGACCCCGCGCGAGGAATCGAGCAGGTTGGCCAGATCCATGCGGATCAGCGGGAACCCTAGAACCCGGGCGATCGCCTTGGCCGAGAGGCTCTTACCGCATCCCTGGACACCGGCGAGCAGGACTCCCTTGGGATAGGAGATGCCTCGAGCGCGGGCATCCGCGCTGAACGCTTCGGCCCGCTGCTTGAGCCAGTCTTTGAGCCCTTCGAGACCACCGATGTCTCCGATTCCCTCTTCGAGGTCGAAGAACTCCAGCAGGTCGGCCCCCTGCACCATGTGCCGCTTTTCGGCGACCAGCGTGGCGTAGACGTTCTCATCAACGACATCTCGGCCATGGAGCGCTCGCGCGAATGCTTTACGAGCCTCACGCCCAGTCAGCCCCAGGACGGCCTTGGCCATGTGCTCCTCCTGGCGACCCTCGAGAGTCAGGTGGGCGAACTGCTGGCTGACCAGTTGAGTCAACTCTTCCTGCATCTCTTCGAGGCTGGGCAGAGGCAGGTCGATCAGGGTCACATCTTTGATCCACTCGATCGGAATCTTCTCGACCGCGCCGACACACATCAGCGTCTGGCGTTTGGCGATCAGCTGGGGCAGCAGGTCCTTGACCCGGCGGATGACATGCGGATCGCTGAGGCTCAGGTGGACGTCTTTGAGCAGGAACAGATGCTCGGGCGGGTACTCGTCGACCGT
>Ga0315905_10008841_pt1 | contig 10195 bp, 9 predicted proteins | sample LakEriMetagenome_5_FD_203522 | JGI IMG/M metagenome (GOLD analysis project Ga0315905, IMG submission 203522) | Freshwater fungal communities from buoy surface, Lake Erie, Ohio, United States - Buoy 4 MA121 | ecosystem: Environmental > Aquatic > Freshwater > Lake | place: USA: Lake Erie, Ohio... | reverse complement strand
ATATGGTTCAAAATCAATATTTTTTCGGGAAAGAGCCCAAACATCTGAAAATTTATGTGAAAGAACTTGGTACATTTTATGGCCAATCATTCCATTTGCGCCAAGTATTAATATTCGTTGTTTCACCATTTTGCAATTCTTTTTTGTCTGAATGAATCAACTCTTGATTGAATAACTTTTTCTAAAAAATATGAAACTCCAATTGTTATAACAAGGGTAGTAAAAGTTAAATAATTATTTGTCATAAATTTAGAGCAAAATTCAAGTATCAAAATATGAGATATATAAACTGGATAGCTTAGAAGACTAATTCTATTATCAAATTTATTTATTTTTGTAGATTCAAATAGAAAAGGAATAAGTAAAAATATTAGAGCAAAAAACACAATTGATACTATTAATCTTGATTCTTCATGACCAAATTTAGTAATCATATTAAGGCCAAGTGCTATAAATTGAAAGCTCAAAATAAAAATTAAAAGAGAATATTTTAAGAAATCGGAATCTACTTTCAAATAAGTTCGAGAAAATAAATCACTTTTATAAATACGATAACTCAAGATACCCAATATAAAAAAACCAAGTTCTGTGGGGAAAAATCTATATGTCCAAGGATCATGGTTTAATCCAAATTTAGAAAATAACAAATATTTTAATGATAAACTAGAAAAGGCTAACCCAACTAAAGATATAATCTTTAATTTTCGAACCAAGATTGGAGCAATTAAATAAAAAGTGATTTCAACGCCAATTGACCATGCTTGTGGTAACAATAAAAATTCATACAAATGAGGGGAAGATGTTTTGGCGAAATTTGAAGAAAAAATTAGTGAATTAGTGTTTCCCCAATCGATACCCATAAACATTGCAGTATCTTGTATAATAAGAAATAAGTTTACAAAAACAATATAAAGTTTCGCAGTTAAATTTAGGCTGGAAAAATATTCAAAAAATAAATTCAAATTCCCAATTCTGTAATCATTCGTTATAGTTCCATATGCAACTGAAATGAGAATAGTTGAAATTAAAACTGTTAAATAGATTGGAAATAATTTTAATAATCTGTTTGAGTAAAAAAGTTTTAATGGCTTTAGTAAATATTTATCGCTTAAAATTAACGACATATAAAATCCAGAAATAATATAAAAAGCCTCCACAGCGAATGGTCCACCTACCATTTTAAACCTACATGGAAGGTGAGATAATACAACACACAAAGCCAGAATTAGTCTGATTAATCCCATAAAAAATAGTTCAAATTATTATTTTGAATACCCAATACTTTTTAATAAACTTATTAGTTCCTCTTCTTTTAAGCGACTGGTATTGTGCGAATTATATTCATCAATCCCTGATGTTACCTGAACTCCTTCAGTAAAGTATTTATTATAATTCAAGTCTCTATTATCTGCAGAAACTCTATAATAAAGGCCCATATCTTCAGCCCCTAAAAACTCCTCTTTTCCTAACAATGTTTCATACAGTTTTTCGGCATGTCTTGTCCCAATTATGTTGATTTCAGATTTTGATTGATAAATTTTAATCATCGCATTGGCTAAATCACCGATACTAGAAGCTGGTGATTTCTGAACAAATATATCACCTGACCTTCCATTTTCAAAAGCATATAATACTAATTCAACAGCATCATGTAATGTCATCATAAACCTAGTCATTTCGGGATCTGTAATTGTAATAGGTTGGGTATTTAGTATCTGATCGTGAAATAACGGGATTACTGACCCCCTTGAAGCCATCACATTTCCGTATCTAGTGCCAACTAAAACGGTGTCTTCAGAAAGACGTGATTTAGCAACCATCAACTTTTCCATCAACGCTTTTGAAATACCCATTGAATTAATAGGATATACAGCTTTATCAGTACTAAGGCAAATCACTTTTTTTACTTTTTGCTTGATGGCCGCATTGAGCACATTTTCAGTTCCCAAAATATTGGTTTTAACCGCTTCAATTGGATAAAATTCACAAGATGGAACTTGTTTTAAAGCAGCAGCATGAAAAACATAATCAACACCATTAAGAGATTGTTCGACACTGCTATAGTCTCGAACGTCTCCTATATAATACTTCACTTTATCATTATTTATTGTAACGCGCATATCATGCTGCTTCTTCTCATCTCTGCTAAAAATTCGAATTTCTTTAATGTTAGTGTCAAGAAACTTATTTAATACAGCATTCCCAAATGATCCGGTTCCACCTGTAATCAATAATACTTTATCTTTAAACATTTTTATTTTATTTTAATAATTTTAAAATATCTACAACTTTGTTTTTAATTTTTAATGTAGTCGGTGGCAATAACAAGTTTTCTAATTCTAGATTATGGATTAGTGAAACTATTTCATTTTTATCATTAGGATCAAATAAAGCACTAGCTTCGATTATTTGATGTACAAATGGCAAATTGGATGCTAAAACTTTACAACCCATTAAACACGCTTCAACCATTGGCAATCCAAAGCTTTCAGACAAGGAGGGGAAAATCAGGTATTCATTTTCTTGATACATTCGCATCAATTCTTCTTTCTCTAATATACCTCGATTATTAATACGAAGCCCTTTTCGTTGGAGTCGTAATATTTCATTTTTGAGAATCGGGTAAGTTTCTTCATTAAATGTTAGCATTAAAGTAGGACTCAAGCAGTAATCATTAAATAATGATTCCCAAGCCAAAAGTAAAATAAGATGATTTTTTTGTGGCACACCATCAGCTACATAAATATAACTCTTCTTTCGGATTACATCTTTTATAATAATATTTTCATTGAAAAATGGAAGTATCAAAATTTTATATACGTTTATACAATAACTTTTAATCAATAAAGATTTAATAAGATCAGACTGAACAATCCAAAAATAATTTTGACGATTATGTAATCTGATATAATAAGATTTTATTTTAAATTTTAATCGATTGAAATAAGAATAATTGCTACTTCTAGTATTTAAAAGGAGTGTGTTATGAAAATATATATATACATGTATATTTTTGATACTAATTGGGGGAGGAACGTTTGCGAAACACAATATGGAAGTAATATTTTTTTCATATAATACTTTTTTATACTCAATTTTTCTAGATCTTAAATTTGTTATTAAAATAGTCTTATTTTGATTGGGAATATTAGTGAGGCAATTGGAATTTAGTCTTTTATCCAAAAAAAAATAATAATTCTCTACTTCCCCTGAATCAAATATGGCATCTACTAAAAGTTCCAATAGTACTTTACCACCAAAAGAATTTAAATACAAGGCATCAATTAAAATCATAAAATAATACTATATTAAATTATAGTTCTTGATTTCAGTTCTTGCTTTTGAAGCCAATGATAAGTTTTGTAAATTCCCGTCTTAAGGCCAATAAAGTCATAATTACCAATAATTGATATAAGCTTAGAAGTATCTAAGTCATTTCTATTAACATCAAAATTTTTTACATCTTTATATCCCCATTTAAAATCAGGGAAGAAGTTATTTATTTCATTTAAAATTTCATTTATCGAGGTTGTGTTTCCAGATCCAATATTAACAATTTCGTTTTGGACTTTTTGTTTAATAAGTTTAAACAAAATAGAAGTAAAATCTTCAATATAAATATAATCCTTTCTCGCCTCTCCATCCCCCCAAACATAAAAAGCTTTTTTATGTAAAGCTGATCTTAAGGCCACATTAATAATTCCTTGCTTCATTGAAGTATGGAATTGTCCGTAAGGGTTTGATAACCTCAATATTAATGGCTTAATCAATCCCTGCTGACTATAAAGCATTAAATATCTTTCAACCGAAAGTTTAACAATTCCGTAGGAGCTATTAGGATGGTTAAGGTCAGATTCTTTACTCTTTGAAAAAGAATTTCCATAAACAGCGCCCCCAGAAGATAAATAGACAATGTCTTTACACTTGTAATTAATCATTAAATTTAAAAAATCCAAGGTTGGAATTAAATTAGAATCTACATCAAACCGAAAATTATTAGAAGTATTTGGAACTGTTGTGCTTATTAAATGTATTACTAAATCAATTTTTTGTTCTTCGAAAATTGGTACTAAACTCAAATTATCACTAAAATCTCCAATATAAACTTTTTTCACACATTTAAAAACAGGAGAAACGCAGTGCCCAATTCCTCTAATGAATAAAACAACTTCATATTCATTTTCTAAAAATTGATCAATATAGCTTAAAATATTCGTTCCGATAAATCCGCTCCCTCCTAGAATTAAAACTCTTTTCATATTGTAGATTTATTTAGTTGGCTTTAATATGATTAGGAAATTTTTTAAAATAATATAAAAAACATCAATTAATTTTTTAAAAGTTTTTGGAGAATTCAAATAAAAGCTGGTAGTACCAAATCCTAGCCCTTTTTTTCGAATTGTACTACCTGAAGATTCAATTTTAATAAGGTTGTTTATAATTATTATGTCACTAGATTTGGGATTATTATCGAACAAGGTTCTTTTTAAAATTCGCCATGCTTCATTTGTCATGGAAAATTCCGAACTCATAGAGCTTGCTAATATTCTATATTGTAGAATAATTTTTGATTGATTTTGCAAATGATAGCCATTTCTTAAAAATTTTATCCATAAATGATAATCCGTAAATCTTCCACCAACAGATTCTGAATATCCACCAACAGCAGTCAAATCTTTTGTCCGCATCATAACTGCAGGATGACATATTACGCAACCAAAATTCAAGAGGCTCTTTTTTACTCCGAAAGTTGTTGTTACCGGAAATGACCTACCAATTGTGATACCGTTCTCATCAATATATTCAACAGCACCAGATATAACAGACAACATAGGGTTTTTTATAAAGAAACTAAATTGAGTTTCAAATCTATTCTTTAAAGAGATATCATCTTGATCCATCCTTGCAATAAAATCTCCTTTTGCTGCAGATATTCCGATATTCAGTGTTTTTGCCAAACCTTGATTCTGCTGATTAATAATTACAATTCTTGAATCAATAAATTCATTAATCGTCTCAAGAGATTTATCTGTCGATCCATCATTTATAATAATAAGTTCAAAATCTTCAAATGTTTGATTAAGTATACTTTCAATTGCTTGTTGTAAATAAATACCAGCATTATAAACAGGTAAAATAACAGAAATTGCAGGTCTTCGTTTAGTCATTAAATAAATTCATCTTATCGATGTTCCAATACCCAATCCTCGCAATCCTAGAATTATATATAATACATTTGCACATATGAATACTAAAAAAATAAAAATTGAGTAAATTATAAAATTTTTAATTCCTGAAAGTTTTGATATAACAGGTATAATAAAAATCGCCCCTATGGACATATAACCCTGGTGAATTTCAACAGTACCAAATGCAGAAAAAATAAATAGACCAAAAAGTAGCATTAGTAGCGTCTCAATAAACGATAAAGGTTGATTTTTATTGTATTTTTTGCGAAGATGATGAAACAATATAAACATCATGGTAATTAAAAAAACTGATTCGAAATAACCAGCAATTAAGAATATTGAGTTGTCGTCAAAATTGAACCAATTTACCCATGGAAATGCACCTATAAATATTCTAACCACATTTAGAGGTAATAACAACCATAGTGAGATGCTAGCTAAATTTCCTCCATAGTCGTTCAACAGTCCGCTAATAATCCCAAAATAGTTATCAAAATAAATTAAAAGTCCCAACATTACTGGGAGGGTAAAAAACACCTTTTTATTTGCTTTAGTAATTAAAAATGTTCCATAAATTATAAAAGGGAAGAATACGTAATTAAAACGCTGAATATACATGCTAATTGTGGCAATAACAATTAAAACAAAAGCCTCTATAGTTCTTTTAGACATCGCTATAAATAACACATAGCCCCCTAATGAAACAAAAAATTGGCCAACAACATCTCTCCAAATAGTGGAACTTATCATTGAAAATGGCTGAAAAACCGCTAAAATTAATGCGAATTGTAATTGGGTTGAATTTGCGCACAACATATTCGCTATTCCAAAAACAATAAAACTTGTGTAAATAGAAAACAATGCGTTTTGTACTGCAAGATCAAATGGATTAAAAGAACCTGAGATGTATAAATTACTCATGAAATAATGTATCTCAAAATGTTTATATAAAGCCATTTGAGGAGAAAAATAAAAAAAACCATTTTCAATTCTTTGTTGAGCAAAATCTCTCATCAAGGATTCTGTATATAGGTATTCCATGTGATCAAACTTGAATACTGAAAATGGATTAGAAAAATAATCAGGAAAAATATAAAATTCCCAAAATAAATATCCTAAAAATAATTTAATTATAAAACCGGTTAAAATAATTACTAAAAAATTAGAACCTACTTTGGTATTGATTTGAAAACATAAAATAAATAGAGCCAATATTGCACAGATTGTAACTATAAAAAAACTACTTAATCGATCTAAATTATTTGAATTTAATGATAATGTTAGTATTACGAATAAAGAATAGCTCAATATAATACGACTCAGAAAATTGAGCTTGAGAAATGATTTATGCTCAAGAATATTATTCAACTTTGCGAAAAATCATTGATTTCAAAAAAATATATAACTGAAACTCATTTTTATAAAAAAACAAAAAGAGAAATAATATTGCTACTGTTATGGTAAATGTGTAAATGTATAGTTCTGCTTGAAAATGATCACAAATAGATTTAGTGCAAAATGATATCATTGCGACAAAAACTAAATCTCTAATTAAGTTTTTATTTATAATTTGACCAACCATGTTTACGTGATTTCGATTTTCCAATATTTTACATGAAACAAAAAAGATTGCATTTGCAATTAGACCTGCCAATACAATTCCTTTTAACTTCATGTAGGGAATTAAAATTAACGCAAAAATCATAAACGCAATTGCAAACAAAGAATCTGTAATTGAGATGAGGTCAAATTTTCCAATTGCATAGTACTGTTGTGAAAGAATTAAGCGTAATTGATCAAAAAAAGCCAGAATGCACAGTAAAGATAATAATATATTACCTCCAAAATTATCAATCCCCACCCAGAGGGAAATAAAATCCTGACCTAGTAAAAAGATGCACATCAAAGAAATCAACAATAAAATCCTAATTAAAGAAAAAAAATATTTGGTATATTGATGGCTTTCATTATTGTCTGATCTTCCGGAATAATATAAACTAAACGAAGTAAACGTTGAAGCAGCAACCATGTTTATAACTGATTGAGTCATCAATGGTAACTTTCTTGTAATATCAAAAATAGCTGTTGCAGATGCAGAAATAGATGTAGCGATTATAAAGTTTTGCATACTTCCAGCAATTGTCATTCCTATTTTTGAAATAAATGGCAAACTTACTTTTTTAACTAAATCAAAGACATATGAAATATCAAATTCTAGATATATATATTTTTCTCGAAGTATTTTAAAGGTATATATATAAACTAACAAACAGTAAATAGCGGCTTTAAAAGTACTTCCAATGGCAATAGCAATTATACCATGATGTGGTATTGCATATATTGTAACAAATATTCCAAAAATTGATGAAATAATATTAAAAAATGGAGGGAGTAATGTTTTCAAAAAAATCTGTGATATACTACCACAATAACTTGATATGATGGTTAGAGCTAAATAAATTGAATATATGCAAAAACTAGTAGCGTATTTTTTTTCAACATTCACATCATGGCTAACCCAAACACTTAAAGTGTTTCTAAATATATAAGTAAAGAGAATAATTATTATGCTTACAATAACACCGAAAAACAATGCAGCCGTAAAATATTTTGAGAACTCCTTAAGTTTTTTTTCAATCCATTTCTCTGCGAGCTGCTGTGTTAAAATCATGCTAATATTGGCTTCCAGGACTACTGCTAAAGATAAAAAAGATATACCTCCAAGCCAAATGCCATATTCCGTAATATCGATAAATTTAAAATAATAAGGTAGTAATACAATATTTGTTAAAAATAGGAAAAGAAAATTTGAAAATGAACCAAGAAAGTTGTGAAAAACTGATAGTTTATTCAATTGATTTTTTTTTACTCACAGTATAGATTATTATTTTTTTCTTATTTATTTTACTTTACTGCATAAAGTACTGCATTTCGTAAAAAAGGAACTTTTAAACGTTGCATCCACATATAGACAAATTTTTGAGAGAAACTTATTTTATAATTTAATGAACCCAGTATTACACTAATTTCATCCGATTCTTCATGTGTGTGATAACAAGCGATTGCTAATTTCGGAGAAAAAGTAGTTAGCAGATTCTTTGCCCCCTTTAAGAGGACACATGCAGCTCCTTCCACATCAGCCTGTAAAAAATCAATGGGGTATATATAATCTTTGAAAATATCATCTAACCTTTTTGAACTTCCGTCATTTATATCAGTTGCAAATGCTTGGATTATTGTAATTTTTTTTTCCAAATGTTTTTTAAATGTTTTCTTGAGGGGAATTATCCAATTTTCATCTGCCTCAATTAAGAAAATGTGTTCAAAAATATCCATAAGGTCTAATGCCAATAAGCCATCAGAAGCACCAACAAGGACAGCGGTGTGGCCATTCATTATTGTGTAAGGTGCCACGTATCTATGTGGAGACTCAATATCTTGTTCTATGAAATGGGTTTTAACAGAACCTAGTAAATCTTTAGCCGACGTTCCTTTAGGGAAATACACTTCATTATTATTTACTACTATGAAAGGATAATATTCAGAATCAAAGTTTATTTCGAAATGCAAGTTCTCATACTTACTGACATAGTTAAATGGAATCATCAAACAATTTTTCTTATTTAATAAATTAATCGCTTCATTGATATCTTGATTCGAATTGTTTGTACCGTAATATTTAATAAGGTTTTTTAAGTTTATCCGAGACCTAATTGGGTAAAGAATATATATAACAAAGTATTTTTTTAATTTAAAAATCATAAGAATTTTTTATATGGAAATCAATAGTTTTTTTGTCTAGCAACGATATTGTTTCTAATACACCAACTGATTATTTAAAATAATTATAAACTAAGTCAATTATTTTTAATTTAACTCTAGATCTAAGTTTATTGTCCCTTTTTAATACAACAGTCTTTTTCATTTCGTTGTAAATTCCAAACCGTTCAGAAGCCTTTACGAATATCGCTTGGAATGAATAATTAAGTAAATAAGACTTTTTTGCCTCAACAACATATTGCAAATTATCTTCATAATGATTTTCAGTTTCTAGGATTTTTTCAATCAAACGTAAACTATATGAATGATCCATAATATCTAACTTAACAAAAGATTTTTCGTTGTAGAACCGATTAATATTTGGGCAATCATAATATAGAGGAAAAGTGTGTGTTAAAAAACAATCACTTAACTTTTCAGAGATATTAAATGGAATTGGCATATTTTCAATAGCAACAGAATATTTATAAGGAAATAATCCATCATCTTTGTTCTCAATTTCCCTAAACCCTCTTCCAAAAATATCAATATCATTTCCAAAATTTTTTTGAAGTGCAATAACGAAATTATATCTAATTTTATAATTCCTATTATATGTAATATAAGATGTATCTGACGCAACTACAGAAAGTAATTTTGTTTTTCTCACGTTTTCTTGATAATACAAATCGTCAAAAGATTTTTGAATAAACCAGGGGTTACCGAGATGGAAATATTCTATATTTTCGCCTTGCAATTTTGTGTCAGCAGTAAAAACTTTTGAAAATTGATTTAAAAATTTCTGATTATATGCCCCATCAAATTCTGCAGTAAACAAAAAAACATTATTGGGATTGACTTCAGCTCTTTCTAAAGAATTTGTTAACCCGCCAAACACAAACCAAAAATCGCATTTAATACAATTGGGGTTGTTTATCTCAAAAATATACTCCTGAAAATATTCTTTAGAAAAGTATCGGCTCATATCTGCCGATCTATGGAAGTAAGAAATTTTTATTATTTTTTTTTTATTCATTTGACACTTATTTTTTTCAATAATATATTTTAAATAAATTAATACGAATTAATTAAAAGAATTATTTATTCAAATTGGAATATGACAGTGTCAGATTTATCATACAAAATATCGCTGAAAGCTAATAAAAGAAAATCATTATTACTTTGATTTTTAAAATAATGCGCAAATCGAGGAGGTACATAAACAGTTTCAGGTTTGGTTTCTGATA
>Ga0315905_10008840_pt1 | contig 10195 bp, 4 predicted proteins | sample LakEriMetagenome_5_FD_203522 | JGI IMG/M metagenome (GOLD analysis project Ga0315905, IMG submission 203522) | Freshwater fungal communities from buoy surface, Lake Erie, Ohio, United States - Buoy 4 MA121 | ecosystem: Environmental > Aquatic > Freshwater > Lake | place: USA: Lake Erie, Ohio... | reverse complement strand
CCACCGTAGCGAGAATCCCCCCAAGTGACGACCGAGCCATCGCTCTTCAACGCTGCAAATGCTCCCCCATTGGAGAAAATTTGAGTCACCCCGCTACTGAGAAGACTTGACACCCCACTGCTATCGCCACCGTTGCCAGCATACCCCCAAGTGACGACGGAGCCGTCGCTCTTCAACGCTGCAAAGGTATCCCTATTAGAGAAAATTTGAGTCACACCACTGCTGAGGCGACTAGCCACACCACTACTATCCCCACCGTAGCGAGAATCCCCCCAAGTGACGACGGAGCCGTCGCTCTTCAACGCCGCAAAGGCACCATTATTACGATACTCGTGCCGAGTTCTGCCCGGAGATGCGGTGGCAATGGGGGTGCGGGTGACTGTTCCAGGAGACACGTCGTTGTCCAAAATCGTTCCATTTACCGCACTGGTAGTACCCACTGAGTATCCTGTCCCTGCTGCTAAGGTCAGTGCTACCGTTTCATTACCATCACTAACCACATCCGAATTGGGATCTAGGGTGAGAATGGCGACACTAGACCCTGGTGCAAAGGTAACGCTACCCGTAGAACTGCTAAAGCTCGTGGCACCGCGTTGCACATAGTCGCCGTTGAAGGTGGCAGTTCCACTTGCGTTGAAGTTGACGGTTAGGGAATTGGTAATATCCCCGGTGCGGGTGAAAGTATAGAATAGGTTTTGTGATCCATCTTCCGTAACTGTGGTGGGTGAGGTCAGGGATAGACTCACGGTGGGGTTGTTATACTCTACATCTAGTTTTTGACCATTTACTTCTAGCCAACCTCTATCATCTTCCGTCTTTAATTCCTCTAATACCCCAGGGGATAACACCTCACCCTGTACTAATGCTGCAAAAATCGCCCCCTCATCTCCCAGGCTATCCACCTGATTGATTTGAGCATCCACATAATGCCCAATTTCTTCTAAAATCACATTAACTATCGCGGCTGGTGAGGCTGTATTTAAAAAAGATTCTGATAGATAAATCTTATTATTGCTGCTGGCATAAGCACCATTCGCCGTCCCCAAAACTTCCCCACTCACTACTTCAATTGAGGGAAGTTCGCTGAAATCTCGACTTTGCCACTGCTGTCGTAATTCCGTCGCTTTGATAACATCATAATTTCTGCCAAAAGCAGTTTGCCAATTCGCCCAAAACCCTTGAGATTGTGCAAAATTGCTTAGGGTTACTTTCACACTCGTAATTGTGCCATTTAACCCGGAGACGTTGATACTTGAGGGGTAGGTTGTTACTGCTCCACCATTAGGAATGGTAATTTCATTGGGATTAGTGAAAACTAGATTTTGCTGACTCATTTTAATTACTCCTGGTTTAGTTAGCACGCAGAAATGTTGCGTATATAAAAAACTACTGTTATGTAATATTCTGAGTGTGGTAGCTTCTTCCTAGCATGAGTAAGGGAAGCGTAACACATCACTTTCAAATGTGATTTTGATCAAACAAACAGCCTACAGGCGATCGCTCTTAACTCACTAGAGTCACCAGTTACGACATTTCATCGTCATTACCTCAAACAAAATTTTTACTGATCCCAGTATAAATCCAAATATATCAAATCCTGTCTAAGTAATGATTATTTTCTGTTTAACTTTTAATGAAAATTAATGAAAAAATATGGAAACTGCTGTGACTAAATAATTCAAACACTGGACATAAAAGGATATAGTGCTATAATGATTATATTTATATTATAAGTGGTACAATTTCTGGTAAATCTGTATCAGCTTATTACTGTATAGTTATAAACTATTACACAAAAGTTATGTGCGTTACGCTGTCGCTAACACACCCTACTCAATAAACTAAATATTTACGTTTTATCATTGTCTTTCCTATTTCTTAAATATCGTAACCCATGATATAATCATCCAAAACAAAACCATTGCCAAAATCTATTACCTGACTATCAATAATTCTAAAACCAAATCGAGAATAAGCTTTAATCCCTTTTTCATTCCTTTTATTGACATTAAGAATTATTTTTTTCAATTTCATTGCTTGCGCTTTTTGGTAAATATGAAATAACATCTTTTGACCATATCCAAAACCATGTAATGAGGGCAATAAATAACATTTATGTAATTTTAAATAACTGATATTATCCATCATTTCTGACCCATAAGATAAATAACCGACTAATTGGGAATTATGTAATACCTGATCATAAAATATCCCTTGATTATAAATTTCATTTTCAATTACTCCTGTTCCATACATTTTATCTAGCATATACTCGATTTGTTCATTGCTGATAATTGTAGGATAATGAGTAAACCAAATTTCTCGACTGATTTTTCTGAGTGTTTCCAAATCTGTATCTAATAACTGGGTAATGGTAATTGATGGATCATTCATAGTGAGAATTAGAACCTAATGAAAATGAAGTAAAATAATTTCCGAACTGACAAACTTAATTTACCATTTAATTGACTATCGTTACCAAAAAAATATATAATATATACTAATTTACATAAATCATCACCAGGGATAATTCTATGAATTACTACATTGCTCCTAGTTTTCTCGATAAACTTGCAGTACATATCACCAAAAACTTCTTAAACCTTCCCGGTATTCGAGTTCCCCTAATTTTAGGTATTCATGGCCGCAAAGGAGAGGGAAAATCCTTTCAATGCGAGTTAGTTTTTGAAAAAATGGGTATCGGGGTAACTTTAATATCTGGAGGAGAATTAGAAAGTCCAGACGCTGGAGATCCTGCGCGGTTAATTCGGTTACGATATCGAGAAACAGCAGAATTAATCAAAGTCCGGGGGAAAATGTGCGTACTGATGATTAATGATTTAGATGCGGGTGCGGGACGTTTTGATGAAGGAACTCAATATACAGTAAATACTCAATTAGTAAATGCTACATTGATGAATATTGCTGATAATCCCACAGATGTACAATTACCGGGAAGTTATGACTCAAATCCTTTATGTCGTGTCCCAATTATTGTCACAGGAAATGATTTTTCTACCCTCTACGCACCATTAATTCGTGATGGGAGAATGGATAAATTTTATTGGGAACCTAACCGAGATGATAGAATAGGAATTGTCGGCGGAATTTTTGCCGAAGATGGACTTTCACAAGGAGAAATCGCACAATTAGTTGATACTTTTCCCCATCAATCTATTGACTTTTTTAGTGCTTTGCGTTCCCGGATTTATGATGAGCAAATTCGTAATTTTATCCATCAAATCGGTTTTGAAAATGTCTCTTTGCGAGTTGTCAATAGTTTGGATGGACCACCAGCATTTAAAAAGCCAGATTTTACTCTCTCTCATTTAATTGAGTCGGGTAAATTCATGGTTAGTGAACAAAAACGGGTGGAAAATTCCCATTTAGTTGACGAATATAATCGTTTAAATCGAGGTAAAGGTTATCAAGTTGCTGCTCCTGTTGTCGAAGTTCCAGTTAGTAAACCTATCAATAATCAAGCCAATCATTTAAGTTTAGAAACTCAAGAACAAGTTCGACAAATTTTAGCTCAAGGTTATAAAATTGGCATTGAACACATTGATGAAAGACGTTTCCGTACAGGTTCTTGGCAAAGTTGCGGTTCTTTTTTTAATATTGATGCCCATTCCGATGCTATTTCTAATTTAGAATCTTGCTTATCTGAATATAGGGGTGAATATGTGCGTTTAGTAGGAATTGATCCACAAGCAAAACGACGAGTAGTAGAAACAATTATTCAACGTCCTCATAGTAAGTAATTGGTATTTTTTTGAATGTAGAGAGATTCCATGGAATGTCTCTACATGGCTTGAATTTACAGCGAATTTCAGGTAAATGAACCACGGTTTTTGTTTCGCGCAATCTCTCTTAGAGATCCCGAAGGGTAGGCGCAAAGTAAGGAAGGCGCAAAGGAAGAAGGTAATCAAAGTCTGGTTTAAATCGCCGAAAACTGCTGTAATATAGCAATGTAGGCTTAAACTGGAGTTAAAAATAGGTCAGCTTCTGCTTGTCTTCTCCGTCTTAATCCTACTGGTTATAGCAGCGATGATGAGTTTAGATAAGTGATTCATGGTAATGTCGTGAATAACGTCAATAAATAGTTAAAGGCTAAACCGGATAATTTTTGATAGCGATCGCTCATATTATATCATGTCCACTTAAACACTTACGATAAAAATAATGCTAATATTTGGGGATACAATCTGTAAATTCCATGTTGACTAACCAAATTTCTCCACGTTTTGGCAGATCAGGGTTAATACTCAATGATGTCACCTGCCATTAACTCTTGCCATTCAGAATCTTGTTGATAGTGAGAGAGCATTATATCAGCTTGACTTTCGAGAATATTCCCACGTTCAGTCATTGGTAACTTCAGAAAAGCAAGACGCTGTTTTAAGGATGGGGAGATATCTTCAGTGGTAGAAGAATGAGAACTAACTACTTCAACAGTTTGTCCTACAGTCAGATCTGGAGATTGAATTTCAATTCTATTTCCTGGTAGGACTTTTGCTGTCGTGTACAAAGTTGATTTGACCATTTTTAGCCCTTTGTTTAAGTATTTTTATTGTACTTTATAATATTTGGCGATCGCACTTAAACTCACAACTTCAATCAATGTGCATGGTGCGTTCCCCAAAAATCTATTGGTGGAGCAGTAGGACTTGCATTAGGGAACGCACCCTACGACAACTACGTTTTTATGTAAAGTCCCAAATCACCGAGGCTATCTCCATTCCATCAGAGTAGCACTGCTACGTGATTTGGGTTAAACTCTCGGCACTTAGATAAAGAAGCTACTAACACCAATAGTACCCAAAGCTGGTAATGTACCACTGTATTCTGTGATATTCACCAATAGGTCATTACTAGATTGGAAGCCAGCCACACCATCATTAATAACTAAATAAGTTCCGGCAATACCAGAAGTGGTGACACTGACTAAAGCTGCACTATTTACACCTAAAGCCTGATTACCAGTTAATGCTCCATTAGCATCAGTAAATACACTATTTGCCATATTTATTAAGGTAGTAGCTGTACTATTAGTAGCACGAGTGAAGGCAGTGGGAGCATTCATAGCTACACCCAAGGAAGTCAACAGGTCAATTTTATCAGTGCCGATGGCAAAGTCGGTAATTCGGTCTGCTCCTGATACTGGGGATTGTCCAAATTGGAAAACAAAGGTATCGCTTCCTGTTCCACCTGTGAGGGTGTCTCTACCTGCACCACCGTTGATATAGTCATTTCCTGCTGTCCCAATTAGGGTATTATTACTGCTATTACCGATAAAGTCATCATTTTGAATTGTTGCCGTTGCAGTAGTTGTGGTCATATTTGCGCCATTACTGGCGTTGGAGAGGGTAACGGTAAAGGTTTCGTTACTTTCTTGGGTAATATCGCCATTGACATTAACCGTGATCACTTTACTGGTTTCGTTAGCGGCAAAGGTGAGAGTACCCAATGGTAACGTTCCACCGAAGTCAGTGGCGTTAGCGGGATTAGTTCCTGTACCTGCTACTGTCCAATTGACGGTATTTGTACCTGTGGTATTACCGCTACGAGTAACCGTAAAAGTAAAGGGTTTTGTACCTGAGTTACCTTCTGTTTGTACTGCATTTGCAGGAGCGATCGCTAAAATCGGGGCTGATTTATCAACAACTTTCAGTGTTAGTTTATTGCTAGACCATTGAGGTAAAAACTGAAGGGTAGAGTTGATACTTAAACCAGTAAAGTCAAGATTAGATGAGGAATTTAAAGAATCGTAGGTCAAAACATCAAAGGTGCTGCCAAGAGTAGGAGTAAAGTTATTCAGTAGGCTAACATTCAACTTTCCATCAAAAGTGGCAGTTCCATTAATATCCACTTGATCAAAGTTCGTTCCTGCAATGTTGCCGCCAAGTTGAATATTGATGCTGGCACTGTTGGTTTCGGTGTAGCTACTATTAATTGTCAGGCGACCAAATTCGGTGTTGCCAGCAAGACGCGGATTGAGTAAGCCAGAGTTTGTCATTCCAATGTTTTTGACATCAATGTTTTTGACATCAATGCGGCCATTGCCTTCTATGCTGCCACCGTTAATGGTTAATGCCCTCTTAAAAATAAAGTTGCCCCCACTGAGAATTAACTTGGCATTGTTGTGAGTATAAATTGTGCCGAACTGGATGGTTCCAGAACGGACTTCGACAGTTCCCGTATTATTGAAATCCCCAATAAAATTTTCTCCGGGCAAGGTTTTCGTGTAAGTACCAGAATTATTGAATGTGCCACCTCCTACGCCACTCGAATACCCAGAAAGTGCTTTTACCTCATAATTGCCCGAATTGTTGAGGATGGCACCATCGAGAAGTTCGAGACTACCCCCATCGTGAAAGATGTTTCCAGTATTGTTAAGTTGAGCATCTAGGTATCTTCTACCGCGGTCAGTTAAATTTAAGTTACCACTATTGGTCAGAATTCCTGTACTCTTAAAAGTACCAGTCCTCCAATTAGTTGTCGTGGGCAGTGTCCAATCTCCATCAACATGAAATCCTCCGCTTAGGGTATCAAGAGTTAATTTAACGGTATTAGCAATAGTGGCTCCTTCCGATGCTTTTAATTTTACGATTCCATTGTCAACAATGAGGTTGCCATCTCCGTTGATTTTGCTTCCGTTACTGAGGGTATAAATGGAATTAAAAATAAGGGTTTTACCGCTATTTATGTTGAAAATTCCTCCATCACTGACTCCACCATATAGTCTAAGCGTACCTGCTTCAACACTGACCGTTCCCTTGTTATTGAAATTAACGTTAGTGTATCCAAATCCTCCAGCTATTATCGTGGTTTTCTTGAAAGTTCCAAAGTTGTTAAATGTCCCTTCAGCTATATCGGAACCGGTAGCCACATTTAAAATACCCACTTCATGCAATTCAAAATTGCCATAGTTGTTGAAGATAGCGCCATCGAGAAAACCAATTGTCCCTGATTGTAATTTGAAATTACCAGAGTTATTAAGAACAGAACCTACTTGAAAAATCAAATTATATGATCTTGGTAAAATTTCATTGAGGAAATTACCAACGATGTTGCCTGTATTATTGAGTTTGGCATCTAAATATTTCTTTTTACCGCCACCGATGGTTAAACTACCGCTATTAGTCAGAACCCCCGTACTTTTCAAGGTCCCTCCATTCCAATTAGTGATAGTGGGAAGCGTCCAATCTTGATCCACCTGAAATCCTGCTACTTTATCAGGCTCACCAAAATGAACTCCATATTGTGTACTGTCAATAGTGAATTTAACCGTACTAGCAATGGCAGATCCCTCTGATAGTTTTAAATCGAAGAGTAGATGATGGCTCTCTAAGGTCAGGTTGCCATTCCCGTTGATTTTTGATCCATTGCCGAGGGTATAGCCACTAGTATAACCATAAGAACCACCAAATTTAAGGGTTTTACCGCTAGTGATGTTAAAGATTCCCCCATCACTGACTCCTCCCGCTAATGTTAAGATACCCGACTCAACATTGACCGTTCCCGTATTATTGAAAGTAACATAAATCCCACCATCTCCTGTTGTGGTCTTTCTGAGAGTACCTGAGTTGTTAAAAGTCCCAACAGCAGACGATTCTAACTTGGAAATAACTCCTGATTGCAGCTCAAAATTACCAGAATTGTTGAGAATAGCACCATCTTGAAAGTACACAACACCACTAACACCAGCATTGGTAGTGATGTTTCCTATATTATTAAGTTGGGCATCAAGATATTTTTTTGTATTACCTCCGATGGTTAAGCTACCCGTGTTAGTCAATATTCCCGTACTTTTGAAAGTCCCTCCATTCCATTTGGTGATAGTGGGCAGTGTCCAATCTTGATCTACCTGAAATCCATATAACTCTGGATGTGATGAAGTGTCAATAGTGAATTGAACCGTACTAGCAATGGCGGCTCCCTCTGATAGTTTTAAATCGAAGAGTCCATTGCCCTCCAAGGTCAGGTTGCCATTCCCGTTGATTTTTGATCCATTGCCGAGGGTATAGCCACTTTTCCCACGAATTTTAAGGGTTTTACCGCTAGCGATGTTGAAGATTCCCCCATTACTAACTCCTCCCGCTAATGTTAAGATACCCGACTCAACATTGACCGTTCCCGTATTATTGAAAGTAACTCCAATCCCACCATCTCCTGTTGTAGTTTTTTTGAGAGTACCTGAGTTGTTAAATGTCCCAACAGCCGAGATTACATTGCCAAAAATCCCACTTTGCAGATCAAAATTACCAGAGTTGTTGAGAATAGCACCATCTTGAAAGTACACAATACCAATAGCGTTGGTAGTGATGTTTCCTGTATTATTGAGTTGGGCATCAAGATATTTTTTTGTACTACCTCCGATAGTCAATGTCCCTATTTGAGTAATTGGAGTTGCTGATGATAGAGTTCCATTATCCCAAAGAGTTCCATTTAAGGTAGTTGCGTTAACCCATATGAAGTTGTTAGCCATGATAAATTTGCTCCTAATTTCTAGTGTTTTTTGTATTTAATAGCTTTTCTCTCTGTTCTTGAGACAGATGTTTTCTTGCTGGCATAATTCAGAAGCGATTGCTTAGTTACTTAATCTTCTATTATACAATCTAGCTGCACAACAGCTTATCTTAGGAAACTGCTGTATTAGGGTGATTTGGGTTAAAATAGCTCTCCTCCTGTGATTGGAGAGCTTAGGTCTTAGATAAAGAAGCTACTAACAGCAATAGTACCCAAAGCTGGTAATGTACCACTGTATCCTGTGATATTCACTAATAGGTCATTACTAGATTGGAAACCAGCCAGACCATCATTAATGACTAAATAAGTCCCGGCAATACCGACAGTGGTGACACTAACTAAAGCCGCACGATTTACACCTAAAGCCTGATTACCAGTTAATGCTCCATTAGCATCAGTAAATACACTATTGACCACATTTGTTAAGGTAGTGGCTGTACTATTAGCAGCGCGAGTGAAGCTGGTGGGAGCAGCCAGAACTCCACCAGAGGCAGTTAACAGGTCAATTTTATCAGTGCCAATGGCAAAGTCGGTAATTCGGTCTGCTCCTGATACTGGGGATTGTCCAAATACTGGGGATTGTCCAAATCGGAAGACGAAGATATCACTGCCTACTCCTCCTGTGAGGATGTCTCTACCTGCACCACCGTTGAGGGTATTATTACCACTGTTACCAGTGAGGGTATTATTTAAATTATTACCCGTACCATTAATATTGCTGCTTCCCGTCAAGGTCAGGTTTTCCACATTATCAGTTAAGGTGTAGGAAATAAATGCGTTGACTAAATCAATTCCTGCGTTGAGAGCTTCGATAACAATGTCACCTACATGATTAACGGTATAAGTATCGTTGTCGGCAAGTCCGATCAAGGTATCTGCACCAGTTGTACCGATTAAGGTGTCAGCGTTAGAAGTTCCAGTAAAGGGATCGTCATTGGTAATTGTCCCCGTGACTGCTCCTGTTGTCCCAATCAATTTAACAGAATCAATTTCTTCCCAACCGCTTGTATGATCAATGTCAACATTAATTCTTGCACCAACAACTAAGTAATTCGTTTGATCGAAATTGATTTTGAAATCCACTGGAAGACCAGGCTTACTAGTATCAATTCCTGACCAAACAGAGTAATAAGTACCTTGGTCGCTTAACAAATCAATGCTTCTGACAAATCCATTTCCGTAGGTTTCGCGAATTTCTATAGCACTAGCATATACTGATGTAGCAAAACCTACTGTGATAAACTCATCTGCTTGCAGATCTCCGTCAGCATTCGCTGGTCTAGGAGCCCATGACGTTGGAAGATCCCCGTAGCTTAGAGTATTAGGTTGACCTAAAATTTGTACTGCACCCCATGAGCCTACAGACCACTGAGAACTAAAAGAAATAACTGTGGAAGCATATTGCTCAGTTTGTGCGGGAGTACCAATAAAGAAGCTACTAACAGCAATAGTACCCAAAGCTGGTAATGTACCACTGTATCCTGTGATATTCACTAATAGGTCATTACTAGATTGGAAACCAGCCAGACCATCATTGATGACTAAATAAGTTCCGGCAATACCGACAGTGGTGACACTGACTAAAGCTGCACTATTTACACCTAAAGCCTGATTACCAGTTAATGCTCCATTAGCATCAGTAAATACACTATTGACCACATTTGTT
>Ga0315905_10008837_pt1 | contig 10196 bp, 9 predicted proteins | sample LakEriMetagenome_5_FD_203522 | JGI IMG/M metagenome (GOLD analysis project Ga0315905, IMG submission 203522) | Freshwater fungal communities from buoy surface, Lake Erie, Ohio, United States - Buoy 4 MA121 | ecosystem: Environmental > Aquatic > Freshwater > Lake | place: USA: Lake Erie, Ohio... | reverse complement strand
TCAAGGCGCAGGAAGTGGCAAACACGCTGTGGGCGTATGCGACGATGGGGCGGGAGCCCGGGGCGGGGGTGCTGAGGGGGCTGGAGGGGCGGGCGGAGGCTCTGGCGGGCACGTTCAACGCGCAGAACGTGGCGAACACGCTGTGGGCGTATGCGACGATGGGGCGGGAGCCCGGGGCGGGCTTGATGAGGGGTCTGGAGGGGCGGGCGGAGGCACAACAGCAGCCTGATAAGTTTTGACATTCTTTATTGAACTTTAGCGCGTGCGTTCACATTCTTTATTGAACCACCAAAAAAGGAACAACGGGAAAGGGTGGAGGCTGCGCAAGCAGGCAAACCCTTTTCCTCTCTTTCTCTCGTCTCTTAGAAGAGAAGAGAGAAAGAGAGGAAGGTGCACGTCCTCGCGGACCTGTTCCGCGAATGGCAGATCCCGCCTTTCCCTTCTTTCCCTTCTCTTTTCTCCCCTCGCTTCTCTTTTCTCCCTTTCCTTCCTCCCTCCTCTACTTTCTCTCTGTCTCTCTCTCTCTCTCTCGCTATTCTCTCATCTCTCTCTGCAGGAGGGATCATGCGGGGTGGTTTTGCCGCCGTTTTTTACAACAAGATTCCGTCCCGTTCATTTTCCACATCCCTCATACCCCCTCCGCCGCCCTCCGTCTCCAAGTCTGATGGTCCCTCTTCACAGCGCTTCCTCGGCCCGACCTAGGCGGCGTCGTGAAAGACGACGTCAACGTCCTCCGACGCCTCAAGCGCCTCGAGGAACCTGAACACCTACAACAACAACACGCAACCACAGTCTCAACCGAACGCACGCACGCGCACTAAGGTATCGCGGTACAAACGTAGCCAAGGTCGAGGTCGGCAGCAACAATGCCTGGAAAAGCGAAGCAGAGCTAGCAGAAAGGGGCACAGTCGGCCCGGCCGCACCTCCTCAGACTTGTCTTCAGGGACATGATGACCGGCGAGCGGTACCATGACAAGCTCCGCCGTATCCGCTGCAAACCCCGCCGCGCCTGCACAAGATACCCATACCCTCATAAGGTCACGTGACCATCCGTCGTGTGTGGTGCTAAAGTCTGCCTGCCACCGCGTTCTCGGACAACGGGGTCAATACCGAGGGCGTCGCCGACGGCAGCGAGCTCGTCGGGCTCACACGTGACTCGCCAGGCCCCCTGTTCCTGTCCCTCTCCTGCCGTGTTACCGCATGCTTCAGCGCGCACCCACGTACACTCACAGCACGCGCGCAACACGTGGGCATGGACCCGGGTCGTCAAGTGGCGTCCTTCCTCGGGTGTGGATGCGCGCGCAAGATGGCGAGAGAGCGGGAACCAACCAGATTCAGCATCTTTGGCAAGATCGATCACGTCTTGCGCGCCAGCACAGATGGCTGCATCTACAAACCCCTCGCTCGTTTCGGCGGTGATCCCTGACACATCCAACTGCCCGAGCTTTTTGAACTTGAACCCCACCGACCCTGTGCACGAATTCCGACACGGTCTCATTTTTGGTGCTTGCAGTCAAGACATACTATCATCATGCGTGTGTGCACGTGAATGCTGCGTAACGTTGGTGAGCGCATGCGCATACATATTTCACGCAGCACATGGTGCAGTGCTTTGGCGCCTAGACGTAAACGTTGTCGTCCTCTGCAATTCACGCTGAGAGAAACACCCACACACACACGCACACACGCATCCGCATGTGGAGGATTTCACCTGTGGTGCCCAGAGAGCCGCCATGTTCTTTGAAGATGTGCCGCAACGTAGGTGCTGTCCGTGACGGTTTATCTATGGGGGTTTCGTGATTTTACATCAACGACCGCGACAGAGCCGGCGCGGGGAGGAAGCACCAGGCCTCGCAACCCACCCACGCGCAGAGACAAGCGTACAAGCAGCACACAGACCCAATCGCTTGCAGTACATGCCACGCGACAGCCACCCTCTAGTAAACACAGCCTCGGCAGCGCTTGCCTGCAACCCTAACCCGCAACCCGAGCCCCCTCCCTTATCCAAGGAACCTACCTGTAATGCACTGCACCATGACAGAGACCCCACCCGGGCCCTTTCCCTCATAAATGACCATGCCTCCCGCCTGAACGTCTCGACGCACCGGGTATATATACGCGAGAGGGTATACATGCGAGTGAGACACACAGAGACGTGCATTGCACCACACATGCGTGGCTGCGCGCATGCGTGCGTGCGTGAGAGCGCGCTCGGCGCGTAAGCCAGCAGATATGCACGCACGGACCTTGGCCTCCTCGGCCTTTTTAATCGCGCGGTCGATGATGTCCTTTGGCACTTTCAGCTCTTTCGCCTTCTTCAGCACGTTGCTCAGCAGCCCTGTGGTGCGCAGCCACACGCGTTTGCCGTCGGCGTGAGGCATCGGCAGTGTCAAGGTACGTGGCAGGCACGGGCAGGCTAAACACCATTTGTCGGCGAGTTGCCGCCGTGGTTCATGGCGGACCGCACCTGCGAACTGCACCACACAACAGATGGTCACGACGGAAGGGGCGGATGCGCGGCACTGGCGCGCTGGCTGGCTATCGCGCGAGTGAGCCCTTGCGGCGCGGTTCAGCACGGCACGTGGTAGTGTGTGTGTCCATACGCGACTTTGGCGAAGATGATTGAGCGTTTTGCGTCCTCTGCGCCCTTCTTGTGTCGAATATTGTGCCACTTGCTGTGGCCCGCCAAGCTCATCGCCGGCATCCACGCCGGCCACGCTGCCGTGCGCGCCACCGCGCTGCCCCATTTGTTGTTTCCGGTTATGCCTGCCACAAGTGCGCATCCTGCCAAGCGCGCCACCAGTGGCACCTCCGGGCGCGCAAGACAAATGCGCGCCAGCGGGTTTGCCATTTTCCAAGCGGTTGGAAAAACCGAGTATTACTGTATCACTTGGTACCAGAGAGCGGTCCGGCGAGGGACGAGTGGACTGAGAGAGCTGCGCCCATGGTGCAGTCGCAGCCGATCAATCCGCCGCCGGCAGTTTCGCCCATCAAGTTGCTGATGGAGCTGCGGGGCAAGACGGCGAGCATGAGTCGAGGGCAGGTGCCTGCCATCCGGCGATGCAGCCGCGATTGGCAGCGTGTGCGCGGCGATGCGTGATCGGCCTCTCGGCGCGCCTGTGGGATTCGTCCTTCCGGCCAAGCAGGATGACGCTGACGGTGCCCACCCGCACACGACCAACAGGCCTTTGCCTCGCGCACAGCAGTTGTGCCGGAATTCCGCAGCTCGCAGCCAGATCTCGAGCACAGGAACCGCACAGGAAAGTGGGCGGACGTGAAAGATCGCTTTGAGATTCCCACGGCATGCCCCCTCAGCGCAATGAGCTCGCCGGGCGACCATTCTGAACCTGCACATTCGCAGAGTGCTCGCCTCTCTGCCGCCTCTACTGTGCTGCACTCCCGTACAGGTCCCCAAACTCATGAAAGGGAAACGGGTCCAAATATAGGAAAGAGTCCGGGAGTGGCCACACACAACACTCAGATCGCAGGATACCGGGTAGGGGGTAGAATCAGTGCACCTCATGGGGAAACTTTGCCCTTTTTACCTTCTCCACCCATAAAGCATTTCACAGCGAGCATGCGCGCGCGCGCGCGGGCAAAAAAGGGAGCGGGAGGGAGAATGGGTGCGTGATAAGTAATGCCAAGCCAGGATCAAAGTTCTTCTGCGAGCCGGGGGGCGCCATCCAAGGGAGAAGCTCGCGCGCTCCATCACCAGCCCGCCCCAGCTTTGACCATGCTTTGCCTTTCGTTGCTCTTTCGCTCCCAACCCCGACAGGTGGTGGAGCACTAAAACCGGGGTCGCAGCTGCTGCAGCAGCGCAGACCGGCCACATCTGGGGGAATTGGGAATTCAGGTGTCGCGGGAGGCGCGATCCAGAGCCCGCTGCAACGACGAGCAACGACGAGCATCTCGGTGCTGAAACTGAGAGCATGTCTGACCCCCAGCGCAGCCGGTACAGAGTGCTGTCTGCGCTCCTGTTGCTTTGGTTGAAGCGCATCGTGCTGCTTGCGGCTTCCAAGCATATGTCTCTGCCGCTGCTCGAGGATTGAAATAGCGGATACTAGTGTCAGTGGTGAGCATACATATACGGATGCCACCCTTGAGCTTGGGCCCGAGCAGCATCACGATTATTTACCCCGCTTTGCTGTTCTCCCTTGGATGCAGGCATTAACTCCAACACTCTTGTTGAGGAAGATCCAGCGCAGCGCAAGTTGGACATGGGACCCGGCGCTGATTTTGATGTGCGACCAACCACTGCTCCTCAACCGCGCCGCAGAGGCCATCAACCTGCGGATGCGCATGACGGCATTGATCGAGTAAGGCTATCTCCAGTCTGCAGTGATCCGGATAATCTAGTCAAAGACTGAACTGGTGGGCTGACGTGTGTCGAAACTGACTGGCTTGTTTGCGTACTCGTGTGGCATGCGAATCGTAGCCTCCTCACGGTGAGCGCAACCTCGAAGAAGCTGCACGCCCAACTACTGCTCCCGAGCCTGATCGAGCAACCCAATGGAGATCTCCGAGGAGCATCCGGCAACTTGACGAGACATACTGCCTTGGAACTCCCGAGCGCTCGAGGTAATAGTGCGTGATGTAATGTTGATGATGATTTCTTTTATGCGTTCTTTCAGAAACAAAAATAGCCTAATGGTAAATACCCTTTCCGGGTGCTATTGAGCCTAACTTGCCAGCGTGCTGGGACGTGTACTCAGTGATGAAGGTGCTGAGTCAGGCACACAAAGACAGTTTTTTTTTTAATGCTATGAGTCTTTCACCTGGGGTTGATATGGTATGCAGGCCTCCTTCTAACGTGCAAGGCAGCGCGTTCATGCCACGCAAGATGAGTGAAAGGCAGATGCGCAATCGGGAGGGGCGGCCGGCAACAGCCAACGTGGGGAAAAGAAGGGCAGAACTTACGATTGGAGACATACTGCCCGTAAGGGCTTGGAATTTGCGAGATTTCGAGTGGAATCAAGAACATTGGAAAATTGAGAAAGGGAGGTTGAACGCGGAAGAGAAAGAGATTCAGAGGGTTGAGCGTGAGAAACAGCGTGCGCTCGAGGAAGAATATGCGCACCAGCAGCATCAGCTCTTTCTGCAGAAGACGGCGGTAAAAGTCAAAGAGGTTCAAGAAGCTCTCAAGAACCAAGCCGCGGGGCTCATATCGGCGCTGCGACAAATTGATGTGAACGGCGATGGCGAGATTTCGCAGCGGGAATTCTGCAGCGCTGTCAGCCGGCTTCAAGGTATCAGCGTGTCACAAGCCGAATTTGTCGCGCTCTACAGGCACTTGCTGGCTAGGAGGCCAGCGGGTCAAGGAAATAGTAAGAAACACCTCACCATTGACGACTTGGTGGATCTGCTCGACATCGGAACCAACGAAGGCGATACTTCACCATCAGCTTGCAAGTCACCACATGAGAATGCAGACGCGACGCAAGACGATGAGTTGGTGGCCGCGAGTGCAGATGCATGTGGAAGTGCTGCTGCTCCTGCTCCTGCTCCTGCTGCTCCAAAGCACACTGCGGCAATAACGCCCATCAGGCGCGGATGGAGTTGGAGAATGCAGCTGCGCGAGAAGCACCTGGCTCGCGCTGAAAATAAGGACTATGTGACAGCCGATGAAAAAGTAGCCGCTCGACCCCTGCGTGAGAAAACTGCCGAGGAGGTCGAGGAGGAGCAGCACATGCTGCGCAAACTTTACAACGAGCATCTTTCGCTCCCTGCCAGTGAGCGCAAACGCCTCATTGCGAAAGGGGTGACACCATACTCTGAGGATATGCCTTTCCGCGATGGCTATCTCTGCAATGTCGACTCGGCGCGTGCAGAGAAGGAGGTGCTGATGTACACAGACCAATGTATCAGAGTAGAGGGCAGAGTTTATATGTGTATGTGTGTGTATGTGTGTTTGTATAAAAATGCGTGTGTACATCTACACACTCCCAAATACTGGTTTCGTTTTTGCCCTTTTCGAAGTTGCAGTGACGTGCTAGGCGCAGTACTACTTCCGACTGCGCTTCCCTTATTGATAGTGGGCGATGATCGACGCGGGCAGTATAGATTTGCATGCTTAGGTAATGAGTTAATGTATATGTACTCACGATCATTTGACTGATGTGTGTGGTTATGAATATGCACATTGAACACAGGGGCTGGAGCATCCGAAAGGCGGACCGATGGCAATCCGCATCCTCGAGAGAGACGAGCGAGAAAAGTACGAGGCACGACGCCGTGAAATGGTCTTGTCGCATACGACTGTGATCCGGAACGGATTGCTGGAAACACCGGAGGCTCAACAGGAGAGGGAGCGCAAGGCACGTCGCGATGTTCGTACAGAGGCGAGAGAAGTCGCCGACCGCGCGGAACGTGAAGCTCAGTATCGTACATGGAAGGAGGCTGAAGGTTGTGACACTCACATCGAGCATGTGGCGGACGCAGAAAAGAGAGCATTAAGGGAAGTCTCCAGCGACTCTTCGTTCACTTTGCCATCACAGATGGTGTCAGCCATACTAAAGCACATGCTATTGCTGAATAAGGATGCCAACGCGCAGGTGTCTGGATGCCGGAGCCTCGTTGACATGATTGTGCCTGGCGGTGCGGACGGGAAGATCGGAACCTCCACAGGGCATGCACCAAATTTTGGAGGCTGGACGCACGCTCAGGCGGTAGTGGCAGAGGCGGGAACGATTGAGATAGTGCTGGAGGCCATGCGAATCCACAATGCTTCAGAAGCAGTTCGACTTGCTGGCATGCAGCTTTTGGGCGCTTTAGCTATCGGCAATCAAACAAATCGCACTCGTATCGGTTCCACAAGGGGAATTGAGACGATCATGGATGCTATTCTTTTCGGCGTGCGCCCAGACATGTCAGATTTGCGAAGTCGCAGTCTAACCGCCACTGGGTGCTTGGCCCTCCGAAATGTTGCGGTTGAACACGCCGATAATCTCAAGACCTTAGTGGCGAGCAGGGGCATACAATTTCTCGTCGCTGCGCTCCGAGTATTCGCTGACAGTCAAGAAGTTCAAGTATGCTCCGTGCTTGTTTACTACACATGTATGCTCCTGCGCAAGCCTGCACCTGACACACGCTCACCCTTTGCCGCACAGGAGGGCGCGATGGGTCTGCTGCGGAGTATGGCGCAGAGCAATCTTGAGTGGTGCAAATCTTTAAACAACCTCGGCTACAGCAAAGTGCTTCGCAGACATGCCACCAGCACTAATGTCTTTCCAGTCGGTGCAGGTACTACTACGTCGTTGGATTCTGTCTCCTTCGCTCATTTTGCCTTCTTGATTTGCTCGAGCTCGCACTCTCTTCCCTCACGAGCCGTTTTTTCGTGCTTGAACCGTGCGCTCCGCGCTCGAGTTTGCGGAGTTATGCGCGGCTGTTGATGCACCATGCATGCACGAACGCAGCGTATGACGCTTGCACCATCTCGATGCAAAATGATGAGCAGATGTGCAAGCAAGATACTCATGCGATCGGCAGTGGTACACTGCAAAAATTGTTGGGCGAAAGGGAGACTTGTACATAATCAAATGGGCTCTGGACTCGTGGCCTCACTTCCGCGGTGCCATGGGCCACGGTGGGGGAAAAGAGGCCACGGAGAATTGGCCAGGAGTACATGCAGCGCAATCTGAAGGCAAGGTCGTACTAGACGCCGACTCCAAGTTGCGAGTCTCTACGGCCCGCAGCACAACGGGTGAAGGCGAGGGGCGCGAGCTCGAGAAGATTAAGGATTTGCTTAAAGACAGTGCAGACTTGCGGCGGGCGAATGGGGGGAAGTGTGTAGTTAAGGGGGAAAGTAGAGGCAAGCAGCTGTGGGGGCGTGTCAGCGGACGTGGTGCTACAGGCCTGGCTCTCAAAATGACGGCAACCCTCACAGCAGCAGCCAACGTGGCAGCGCAAACCAGAAAACTCAAGGTCAAGGAGATGGGAGGGGGGGGGGAGGAAAGGGAGCTATCGCATTCCCCTGTCAGCGGCAGGATGCTGCACCAGGACCAGAAACCTCACCAGGCCTGGAAATCGATGTCACACCCGTTCTGGCATCCACGCATGCCAGTAAAGGCTCCGATGGGTATGACCAGGAGGCGCGCTGTCGAGAGAGAGGAGGACCGCGAGATGCGTCGGACACAGCAGACGCAGAACCTCAAGAGCGAGGAAGAGGAGAGGGAGGCCGCGACCTTGCACTTCCGACGAGTCGAAGCCTCCCTAGTTACCCTTACCGGCACTGAGGTTGCATCTGAGGATAGCTGTGCGTGCGTGCGTGCGTGCGTGCGTGCGTGCGTGCGTGCGTGCGTGCGTGTGTGCGCGTGTGTGCGTGCGCGTGCGTTTGTGCGCGCGCGGTGTGCGTGCGCAACACCCGCGCACCCAGCAACATTGCACGAAGCTCATGACGTGGATGCTTTACACACAAAACAGGAGGTCATCAAGGCGAAACGGCCAGAGAGCCCCATATTCCGAATGGTGAAGCAGGTGTTTTCAAGAATGCGCAAACACGAGCGACACAATCCCAATTACACACACTACCACTACGGGTGCAGTCCCGGGCCTTGACAGAGCGGTTACACGAAAAAATGCTAGATGCCCCACAGTACACCCTTATCCTGGTTTCATGTGTACAGAAGTCTGGCTGCAGTCCATCGTCTTCATCCTGGTACACCAGCTGTGGATACTCTGACACTCCAGAAAACTCGTTTGGAAACTTCAGAAACTCGTGTGAAAACTCCACACGAATTTCTTGGGGCCTTGCAACCTTGTTACAGAAAAGAGCAAAAGAGAGAGCAGTGCTTCAAAGGAAATATTTCTATTTTATATACACGTTTTCTAACATTATGGTAGAGGGGAATGAACTTTGTCTTCATCACCATCACCGAATGATGGCGGCAGGGAGCGCGTCAAAATCGAGCTCGGAGGGAGCCGCCTCTCAGAATGTCCAACGTAGCGCCAATCTTCCAACGGGAACCGCCTTAATCGTGCACCATTAGACCCTTAGGCGTGTTCCTATGGGAAGCAACCACCCTGAGATCTTTGCCAGGCCTCGCGGCACGCCCGCTGGCACGGGCGGCGTAGATCGTGCTCCTTCAAAATCTCCCCTTGAGCCTGGGTGTGCGTGTTTCGTGAGTTTGCACGCGCAAGTGTGTGCGCTTGTACACGCCTAAGAGAGAGCGCGCGCAGGAGGAGGGAAGAGGGCTGAGAGCCAAAGAGGGGCAAGTTAGAACAGGCCAAAAAGGAAGCCCTAGGCCCTCCCGATACCCTGGAGGCCAACCGCAGATCGATTTGAGGGTGGTTTGACAACGCAGAACGATTGGAGGGTGGTTTGACCCCCTCGAGACTCAGTCCTTGCACTTTGTACACTGACTCCGTCCTTGCCTCCTTCTAAAGTTCTCTTTCCACTCTGTCCCTCTCTAGGGAAGGGGTCAACAGGCCTGACCTGCAACATCCGATGATTGGCTACCGAGTGCAAAAAGAGGTGTTGTAACCTCTGCGCTTCCTCTTCAGTGAATCAGCACCAGCCTGAAAGGGAGTAAAGGACTAAGAGGAGTCTCGAGTTCTTGTCATGTGAGACATAGACATAGGGGGCGCACGCATGTAGACTCACCGACACACTTGACGATACTTGCACACTGACAAACACAAAAATCGAAAACAACGTATTTGTGCGTGTGCACTTGTCTAGGGCAGGGGCAGAGGATCAACATGACTCTGCTACTGTATCCTGGCTTTTCCCGGACCCGAGGCCTTGTTTAAAGATGACGCATTTAAGGGGGGGGGGTCCTTGTTTAGCCCCAAACCTTCGTTTCTGCCAGTAAAATCATCGTTTCTCCTCCCGTTTTCGCCTCCTTGCTCAGGCGAATTATTTACAAGTCTGCATTTTCAGCACAGCAGGCCGCAATCTCGCTTCGAGGCCTGGAGATTCATTTCGGCTCCCAGTGCCATGGACTTTGTACTGTAGCACTGGCGCCCAGGGGGCGGCAGCGGAAAGAATATTTGGCACCTTTTCAGATCCGGCACGCCTGTTTTGGTACCAGGATTTCAGTGGGTCGAATGCTCAAATTCAAGTATTCTTCTGCTGTTTGGAACAATGGTGCTCAAAATTCGGCCTTCATAAGGGCTATCCACTGATGTAATCCACGCGGGGTGGAATCATGAATCATGATGCCGCCTCCTCCTCAAATTTCGTCCGCAGAGGTCGGAAA
>Ga0315905_10008836_pt1 | contig 10196 bp, 6 predicted proteins | sample LakEriMetagenome_5_FD_203522 | JGI IMG/M metagenome (GOLD analysis project Ga0315905, IMG submission 203522) | Freshwater fungal communities from buoy surface, Lake Erie, Ohio, United States - Buoy 4 MA121 | ecosystem: Environmental > Aquatic > Freshwater > Lake | place: USA: Lake Erie, Ohio... | reverse complement strand
GCCGTGTCGACTTCCAACCCCCGCACCGGTCCCCGCAAAAAAACGGCTGTATCCGCATCGCGCGGGGCGCGGTCCCGGAAGCTGGCGGGTTTGAAACCGTCGGCCGCCCGCGAGGATTATCTGGAATGTATTTCGCAGCTGATCGGCAGCAAAGGCTATGCCCGGGCGGTAGACATCGCGGCGACGTTGGAAATCGCGCAGGCCAGCGTGACGAACATGACCCAGCGGCTGGCGATCGAAGGGTTGCTCAAATACGAGAAGTATCGGGGCGTCACCCTCACGGCGGAGGGCGAAAAGCTGGCGGCGGACATCATTTTGCGGCATCTTATTTTGACCCGTTTGCTGCGGCATTTTGGCATGGATGAACACACGATCTACCGCGACGTGGAGGGGATGGAGCATCATGTGAGCCGGCAGGCGTTGCGAGGATTCAAGGCTCTGACAGAAGCTTTGGACGCGAGTCCCGAGCTGGTGAAACGGGTACGCGTGGCGATGGGGTGAGATGGGTGGAGAATTTTGGAGTTTTGCGCGTGGCTCCCTTGCCAACCGTGCAGGGGGCACTACCTGTAGCGCATGTCAGTGAGTCGGAAACCACGCTTGCTTTACGCCCTGCGCCGCGGCGCCCGGCGGTGGTTCGGCGTCGCCTCGCTGGGGGTGGGGCTGCTGTCGGGAACGGCGGGCGCGGCCGACGCACCGGCGGGGCAGGCCGAGTTTTTCGCGGGAGAGTATGCGGAGGCGTTGAAGAAGGCGGCGGCGGCGGTCGAGGACATGCCGGGTGGCGAAGACGGACAACTGCTGCGGATCGAGATTTTGCTCGCGCAAGGCCGCGCGGAAGCGGCCGACGAGGCGTTGACGGAGGCGTTGCGTGTTCTGCCCCAAAGCCTGCGTCTGGTGTGGTTGGGGCGCGACGTGGCGTTTGCCAATGGCCGGCCCGAGGTGGCGGCGCTCCGGCTCGATCAAGTGCGGCAGCTCTACGGGAGCCGACCGAGCGCCTACCGCAACCCGGCGGACTTGGTGGTGTTTGGCCGCGCGGCGTTGCTGCTCGGAGCGGATCCCAAGGATGTGCTGACGAAAGTTTATGCCCCGGCGCAGAAGGCCGCTCCGAATCGGCGCGACGTTTATCTCGCGCGCGGCGAACTGGCCTTGTCGAAAGGTGATTATGCGCTGGCGGCGACTGCGTTTCAGGAAGGCGTAAAGCTGGTGCCGAACGATCCCGATTTGCTGAGCGGTCTTGCGCGGGCCCATGAAGAAGGCGATCGCAAGGAAATGCTGGCCGCTCTTTTGGCGGCGTTGAAACTGAACCCGCGGCATGTGCCGAGTCTTTTGCTCCAAGTGGATCACGCGATCGACGGCGAACGGTATGCCGACGCCGAGGAAGATCTCGCGACGGTGTTGAGCGTGAATCCCGATCAGCCCGATGCCTGGGCCTTGCGGGCGGTGTTGGCGCACCTGCGCAATGATCCGGCGGGCGAGGCCTCGGCCCGGGCGGCGGCGCTGCGCGTGTGGGCGACCAATCCGCGCGTGGATTGGCGCATCGGCGAGAAACTCTCGAAGAAGTATCGCTTCGCCGAAGGCGCGGAGCGGCAGCGGCAGGCCCTGCAATTCGATAAAACCTATCTGGCGGCAAAGGCGCAGCTCGCGTCCGATTTGTTGCGGTTGGGCGAGGATGCCGAAGGGTGGCGGCTCGCCCAAGAAGTGCACAAGGAGGACGGCTACGATGTGGAAGCGTTCAACCTCGTGACGCTGCAGGACACGATGGCGAAGTTTACGACCCTGCGGAACGAGGACTTCGTCGTTCGTATGACGGCGCACGAGGCGGCGGTTTACGGGCCGCTGGTGATGGATCTGCTGGGCCGGGCGAAGACGGCGCTCGTCGAAAAATACGGGGCCGAACTCATCGCGCCGACCACGATCGACATCTTTGCGGACCCGAAAGATTTCGCCGTGCGGACATTTGGGATGCCGGATATCCCGGGATTTCTCGGCGTGTGCTTCGGCCGCGTGGTGACGGCGAACAGTCCGGCGTCGACGGCAAAATCCAACACGAATTGGCAGTCGGTGATGTGGCACGAGTTCTGTCACGTGGTCACGCTCCAGCTCACCAAAAACAAGATGCCGCGGTGGTTGAGCGAAGGGATTTCGGTTTACGAAGAGCGACAGGCAAATCCGGCGTGGGGCCAGCATATGACGCCGGTTTACCGGGAGCTCATCTTGAAAGAAGGCCGCGAAGGATTGACGCCGGTACGCAGCATGAGCGCGGCGTTCCTGGCGCCGCCGACACCGGAGCGGCTGCAGTTTGCCTATTACCAAGCGTCGCTGGTGGTGGAGTTCCTGATCGCAAAGCACGGACTCGACAAATTGCGCGCCGTGCTGCGGGCCTTGCGGGATGGGGACGATATCAACCGGGCGCTGGCGCGGCACATCGCGCCGCTGGACGAGATCGAACCGGGGTTCGTCGCCTACGCGCGCGATCTTGCGAAAGCGATGGGCCCGGATTTGAACTGGGATAAGCCCGAGAAGGAACTGTTCCGCCCGGGTGCCGCCGTGCAGTTGCAAGGGTGGAGCGCGCTGAGGCCGAAGAATTACTGGTTGGAGCAGCGGCGCATCCGGACGTTGCTCGACGACAAGCAATGGGCGGAAGCGAAGACCGCGCTCACGGCATTGTTGAGCGATTATCCCGATCAACGGGGCGATGACAGCGCGTTGCGGTTGCTCGCGCAGGTGCAGCGGGAGCTCAAGGAAACGGCGGCGGAGCGGGAGACCTTGCGGAAATGGGCCGCGATCGACGGCGAGGCGACGGACGCCTACTTGCGGCTGGCTGAACTGGCGGCGGCGGATGGCGAGTGGCCCGAGGTAAAGCTGAACGCACGCCGCTTTTTGGAAATCAATCCGCTCGTGCCCGCGCCGTGGCGCTTGCTGGCCAAGGCGAGCGCGGCGGGCCCTGACACGGCGACGGCAATCATGGCGAACCGGACGCTGCTGCGGTTTGATCCGGCCAACCCCTCGGACGTGCATTTTGAGCTGGCGCGGCTGCTGCAGAAAACGGGCGACCCGGCGGCACGGCGCGAGGTTCTGTTGGCTCTCGAAGATGCGCCGAGGCACCGGGCGGCCCTAGCTTTGTTATTGGAGCTCGAAGCAGCCGGACCGGCCGGGTCGCCCTCAACCCAACCATGAGGAAAGCTCCGCTGATCGTCGTCTGCTTCGCCTTGGGCTCCGGCCTTTTGCTGGCGCAGCGATGGTATGGCGAGGGCAGCGGCATCGATGAGAACACGCGCACGGCGCGAGAAGTGGCTTCCCATAGCACGGGCACGCCGGAGTGGAGCAACCGGCCCGGCTTCGAAAAGGACGTGTTTACGTTTGCGCGGATCCGCTACTCCTCGGGCGGCGGTCGTTCGTCGTTTGCCGGCGGTTTCGGTCAACGCGTCGGTGGCTTCGGCCGGCGCGGCCGGGCAAATTCCTGGGCCATCGACACGCCCGACAGCGACCTCAATCTCTCCTATCGCCTCCAGCAGATGACCTCGATGAAGGTCGATCCCGATGGACGCTATCTGCGCCTGACCGACCCGGAGCTCGCCGAGTACCCGTTTATTTATATCGTCGAGCCCGGCGGCCTTAACCTGAGCGACGAAGAGGTATCGGCGTTGAGGCGTTACCTGCTGAACGGCGGGTTCCTGATGCTCGACGATTTCTGGGGCGCGGCGCAGTGGGATAACATGGCCGGCGAGCTCAAAAAAGTGCTGCCGGAGCGCACCTTTTCCGAACTGCCGATGGACCATCCGGTGTACACGGCGGTGTTTCAGATCAAAGCGAAGGGCCAAGTGCCGAGCGTGTATCTGGGCATGCAGAGCGAGTACGACCCCGCACGCCGCACGTGGGAGGACCACGGGCCCGACAGCGAGCAGGTGCACCATCGCGGTTTGTTCGACGACAAAGGCCGCCTCATGGTTTTGGCGTTGCACAACACCGACAGCGGCGACGGATGGGAACGCGAAGGCGAGAGCGATTACTACTTCAAGAATTTCTCGGAGAAAATCGCCTATCCGCTCGGGATAAACGTGATGTTTTACGTGATGACGCACTAGCATGATGACCCTGCGCAAAGCTTTGAAAATTACGTCGGTCCTGCTGCTTGCGGCCGGCGGGGTGGCGGCTTTCGCCCAGTTTGGCCCCAACGATCCCAATCGCTTTCGTTTTGGGTCCGGCGGCAGCGGCGGTTACGGAGGGCGGGGGAACTATTACTCGCCGATCATTCGGACCGAGGGCGGAGTACTGGTAAACGAAGACTCGGTCCGTACCGCTCGCGAGACAGCCCCCAACAGCACGGACACGCCGACCTGGATAAACCGGCCTGGTTTTGAGCATGATGTTTTTACGTTTGCCCGTGTGATCTTCAAATCGATGGACGACTCGGGCTACCTGGGGACTTACAATTGGGGCGCCGGGCCACACCTGAATTGGTGGGTGGATTTCCCGGACGCCGATTTGAATTTTTCCCTCCGGCTCCAGCAGATGACGTCGATCCGGACCGATCCCGACGGCCGGGTCTTAAAGCTCACTGATCCGAATCTGAGTCACTACCCGTTCCTTTACATGACGCATCCGGGCTACATCAAACTGTCCGACGCCGAGGTGACGGCTCTGTCCCGATACTTGCGCAATGGCGGCGTGTTGTTGATCAACGATTTTTGGAGCGCGCTCGAGTGGAATAACTTTGAGACCCAGATGCAGCGGGTTTTGCCCGGACGGACATGGACGGAGCTTGATACCGATCACCCGATCTTCAACTGCGTCTATAAAATCGGCGGACCGATGCAACGGCTACAGGTGCCAACCATGCAGTTCTGGGATCGAAGTTTTGATCCGAATAATCCCAACTCGCGCCTTCAGCAGGTGGATCGTGGTCAAGGTTCCGAAAAGAAGCACATTCGCGCGTGGCACGATGACCGGCAACGCATCTCGATCCTCGCGATCCACAACAGCGACGTCGCCGACGGTTGGGAGCGCGAGGGCGAGTATGAGGATTATTTCAAAACGTTTTCCGAGAAAATCGCCTATCCGTTGGGCGTTAACATCGTCTTCTATCTGATGACCCACTAATGAGCATTGCCCCTCCTCCCGTCCTCGTCCCCGACGCTTTCCAAGCCGAGCGCGCCGCCGTCGAACAACTTATCGCCGGCCGCGCGCGCATCGACGCCGAATTGGCCAAAGCGATCGTCGGCCAACGCGCCGTGATCGAACAAATTCTGCTCGCGCTGCTGGCGGGCGGGCACGTCCTGATCACCGGTGCTCCCGGTCTGGCGAAGACGCTGCTCGTGAAGTCGATCGCGCAGATCTTCCACCTCAAGTTCCAGCGCATCCAGTTTACGCCCGACCTGATGCCGGCGGATATCACGGGCACCGAGATTTTGCAGGACGGGGAAGGCGGACGAAAACTCGCCTTCGTGCCCGGACCGATTTTTGCGAATCTGGTGCTGGCCGATGAGATCAACCGCACGCCGCCCAAGACGCAGGCCGCGCTGCTCGAAGCGATGCAGGAGCACCAAGTCACGGCGGCGGGCGTGCGCCACGCGTTGCCGGAGCCGTTCTTTGTGCTCGCGACGCAGAATCCGATCGAGATGGAAGGCACCTATCCGCTGCCCGAGGCGCAGCTCGACCGCTTTATGTTCAACGTCGTCATGGATTATCTGCCCGAAGATGACGAAGTGCGCGTCATCTCGCAGACCACCGGCGGCAAGCCGGCGGCGATCGAACCGCTGTTTACGGGCGAGGATGTGCTGCGGTTTCACCAGCTGGTGCGGGCCGTGCCGGTCGCCGACGACATGGTGCGCTATGCGGTGCGGATCGCCGCGGCGTCACGACCGCGGCAAACGGGCACGCCGGATTTCATCAACGACTGGGTGAGCTGGGGCGCGGGCACGCGCGCGGCGCAGTTTCTGGTGCTCGGCGCCAAGGCCCGGACCTTGCTGCAAGGCCGGGCGCATGTGACGGTCGAGGACATCCAAGCGCTCGTGGCTCCGGTGCTGCGTCACCGCGTGCTGCTCAACTACCGCGCCGAGGCCGACGGCATGCGCGTGGAAGAAGTGATCCGCCGCTTGGTCGCGGCCGTGCCGGTGCCGGTGAAGACGGCGTAAGGCTCCGCGCTCACGATGGCCGTTGCAAATCCGCCTCCCGCGCTCGCCGCCGGCACGCTCATCGAGCCGAAGGCGCTCATGGGCATCCGTAGCCTCGAGCTGCGGGCGCGGGCGGTCGTCGAGGGATTTTTGCATGGATTGCATCGCAGTCCGTTTCACGGTTTCTCGGTGGAGTTTACCGAGTATCGGGCCTACACGCCGGGCGACGATCTGCGCTACCTGGATTGGCGCGTGTTTGCCCGGAGCGATCGTTACAACATCAAGAAGTTTGAGGACGAAACGAATCTGCGGTGCCAGCTCGTCGCGGACCAAAGCCAGTCGATGGCCTTTGGCTCGGGCGGGTACACCAAAGCCCATTACGCGGCCACCCTCGCGGCGACGCTCGCCTATTTTCTCCACCTGCAAGGCGACGCGGTGGGGTTGCTGACCTTTGATGAGACCGTGCGAGATTTTCTTCCGCCGCGGCAACGGGCCGACCACTTGCGGCTGCTCATGCTCGCGCTGGAAAAACCGGCCGGCGGCCGGGCGACCGATCTCGCTGCTCCGCTGGAACGGGTGGCGCAGCTCACGCGGAAGCGCGGGTTGGTGGTGCTCATTTCCGATTTTCTCGCGCCACTGGAACAACTCGAGCGCAGCCTCCTGTTGCTGGCGGCGAGCGGGCAGGAAACCGCGGTGTTTCAGGTGCTCGATCCGGCGGAGCTCACCCTCGCATTCGAGCGGCCGACGCTGTTTCAGGACATGGAAACCGGGCGCGAAGTTTACGTCGATCCGGCGGCGGCCCGCGCGGGCTATGTCGAAAAAATGACCGCGCACTTCGCCGCCGTGGCTGGAATCTGTGAAAAACTCGGCGTGGCGTATCAACGGGTGACGACGGATCAGCCGCTGGAGCTGGCGCTTTTCGAATTTCTCGAACACCGCCGACGGCGGAAAACGCGGGGCCGCGTATGAGTTTTCTGACGCCGCTCTTTTTGCTCGGGGGCCTCGCGCTGGCGCTGCCCGTGATCTTCCACCTGATCCGGCGGACGACGCGGGAACGCACGGTGTTCAGCTCCCTGATGTTTTTGCTGCCCACGCCGCCCCGGCTGACGAAGCGCAGCCGGCTGGAGCATTGGCTGCTGTTGCTCCTGCGCTGTCTGGCGTTGGCGCTGTTGGCGTTGGGTTTCGCGCGGCCGTTTTTTAAGGAAACGACCGCCAACGACGCGGTGGGCCCGGGTGCGGTGCGACGGATCGTGCTCGTGGACACCAGCGCGAGTATGCGCCGCGCGGGGCTTTGGGATGAGGCGCGGGCGCGCGTGGATCTGGAACTGCGGGCGACCGGTCCGGGCGATCAGTTGGCGGTGTTCGCGTTTGCCCGGGACAGCCGGCCGTTGCTGAGTTTTGGCGATTGGACCGCGACGCCGCCAGACACGCGGGCGGCACTGGTCAACGCGAAGCTGGCGGAGGTCTCGCCGGGCTGGGGGGCGACGAACTTGGGCGCGGCTCTGATCGGCGCGGCGGAAGCGCTGATCGATACCGAAGGCCAGACGTTGACCGGACCGAGGGAAATCGTGCTCGTAAGCGACTTGGCGGCGGGAAGTCACACGGAAGCGTTGCAAGGCTACGAATGGCCAAAGGGTGTGACGTTGCGGGTCGAGACCGTGGCGGCGAAGGCGGGGACGAATGCGAGCGTGCAACTGCTCGCCGACCCGACGGACGGCGACCGCCAAACCGCCGCGACGGTGCGGGTGCGGGTGAGGAATGCGGCGGACGCGCAGCGCGAGCAGTTCTCCGTGGGCTGGGTGCCGGCGGCGGGCGGGGCTTTTGTGGGCGCACCGGTCGAGACTTATGTGCCGCCGGGGCAGAGTCGGATTGTAACGCTGCCGGTGCCCGCGGGAGCCGCGCAGGCGATCGCGCTACGGGGTGATGACGAAGATTTTGACAACACCGTGTTCGTGATCCCGCCGGTCGCGCAGAAGATTTCGGTGGCGTATGTCGGCGGTGAGTCGGCCGACGATGCGCGGCAGCCGTTGTATTTCTTGCGGCGGGCGTTGCCGACGACGCCGCGGCTGGCGCTGGCGGTGACGCCGGTGCCGGCGGGGGCGGGCGTACCGGCGGATTCGTCGGTGGTAGTGGTGACCGATGCGCTTTCGGCGGGTCAAGCGACCGCGCTGCGCGAACAGGTTTTGGCGGGCAAAACCGTGCTGGCCGCACCGAAGAATGTGGCTGCGGCGGTCGCGCTTGCGCCGCTGCTAGGGCTGGCGACGTGGCCGGTGGAGGAAGGTCGGCCGAAGGGCTATGCGATGTTGGCGGAGATCGATTTCAAGCATCCGCTCTTCGTGGCGTTTGCCGATCCGCGTTTCAGTGATTTCACCAAAATCCACGTGTGGAAGTATCGGCGTCTCGATTTCTCGGCGCGGCCGGAGGCCCGGGTGTTGGCGAAGTTTGACGACGGCAACCCGGCCATCGTCGAAGTTCCAGCGGGCAAAGGCCGGGTGGTGGTACTCGCCACGGGATGGAACACGGAGGACAGCCAATTGGCGGTATCGTCGAAGTTTGTGCCGTTGCTTTACGCTTTGCTCGAGTGGAGCGGAGGGTTGGCGACGCCGGGTGCGCCGCAGGCCATTGAGGAAAACTTGGCGCTTTCAGCCGGACCGAACGAGGCGGTGGTCGTGACCGGTCCGACAGGCCCGGCCACAACGCTGGCGGCGGGAACCAGCCGCTTCACGCCCCTACAGCCGGGCATCTACCGATTCGAAATCGGGGGGCGCACAGAAGTGCAGGCGGTGAATCTCGATCCGGTGGAGGCGCGCACGACCCCTTTGCCCACGGATGAGTTGGAGCGTTTGGGCGCACCGGTGGCGCGGACCAAGCCGAGCGCGGTGAGTCCGACCGGGCAGGAAATGGCGCTGCAGGGAGCCGAGGCCGAAGGGCGCCAAAAACTCTGGCGTTGGTTCGTCGTGGCGGCGTTGCTTTTTTTGCTTGGTGAATCCCTTTTGGCAGGTCGAGCCGCGCGCCGAAGCGTGACGGCTCCGGCCCCCCTCGCACCATGAATGCTTTTCTTACCGCCCGTCTTCGCCGGGTCATCCGACGGCACCAATGGCGCCGGGTCTCTTACCGGCTCGCGGTGGTGTGGGCGATCGCGGCGGCGGTGGGCCTCGTGGTGCTGATGGTGCAGGCGCAGTTTGGTTGGTCCTCGCTCTATTCGTTCCCCGCGATTGCGGCGCTGGCGGCGTGCGGCGCGATGTTGGTGGTGTGGCGCAGCGTGGAAGAGCGGCCGAATACGCGGACGATCGCGCATACGATCGAGAAGGCGTATCCCGAACTGCGTGGTTTGCTGCTCACGGCGGTGGAACAGTTGGAGGCTGACGACGGAGGCGAGGGGAGTTACCTGCGCTACCGGGTGCTCCAGCAGGCGGTGGAACACTGCCAGGAAACGGGCAACTGGCGGGCGGCGGTGCCGACGCTGCGGGTGCGGGCTGCGGACTTGGTGCACGGAGCGGCGCTGGTGCTGTTCGTCGGCACGTTTTGGGTGGGGCGCGAGAATTGGCGCAACGAAGGCGGCGGCGTCGGTGCGACGATGTTTGCGGCGCGGGGTCTCACGGTCAGCCCGGGCGACACGACGTTAGAACGGGGCGAAAGTCTCGTGGTGTTGGCGCGTTTTGGCGGAGCGTTACCGGCCGGGGTCGAACTCGTCGTCAATGACGGCAGCGGCCCGGCGCGCACGATTTCGTTGGTAAAGAGCCTCGCGGATCCGGTCTTTGGCGGAACGGTGCCGGATGTCGCGACGGATTTCGTTTACCGCATCGATACCAAGGGCGAGCGCTCCCGGGATTTTAAGGTCACGGTGTTCGAGTATCCGCGGCTCGTGCGGTCCGACGCGGAGTTAGTATTCCCCGGCTACACCGCGCTGCCGCCCCGCCGGATTGAGGACACGCGCCGGGTGAGCGCGGTCGAGGGCACCCAGCTCAGCGTGACGTTCCAACTCAATAAACCGGTGGCGACCGCCAAATTGGTCGCGCGGGGCAAGGAGAAGACGGAGATTCCCCTTGCGATCGAGGACGGGAAGGCCGTCGCGACGTTGTCCGG
>Ga0315905_10008835_pt1 | contig 10196 bp, 19 predicted proteins | sample LakEriMetagenome_5_FD_203522 | JGI IMG/M metagenome (GOLD analysis project Ga0315905, IMG submission 203522) | Freshwater fungal communities from buoy surface, Lake Erie, Ohio, United States - Buoy 4 MA121 | ecosystem: Environmental > Aquatic > Freshwater > Lake | place: USA: Lake Erie, Ohio... | reverse complement strand
GAGGTATGCGTATGTCGGATTCTCACCTACGGGCTCTGCGCCCCAGAAGTATGTGTAGAAATCACGAAGGTCTTGTGTTGCGTCCACGAAATTTGCCTTTCGAGAACCCGTCCCCCCTGGAAAGGCATTAACAGGGGGGACGGGCGGTCTATGTTCGCCTTACTTGGCGAAGGGGTTTGAAGCGGAGGTCTTAGGAGCTACCGATGCCTTGACGGTAGTAGGTGCCGATACGCCCTCGCGAGCGACCTTCACGTTCTTGATGTTCTGGAACACCTTGCCCTTGTTGGCACCCTTGCCCGAAGACGAGTATACCTGAAGCGTACCACGAAGCCCAATGAGGTCTTCACGGTCGACATTGTTTACTTCGCTACGCTCGACACCAAGGTCAAGCAGGCGAGCAACGTAGAAGCCAAGCTTCTGGCGTTCCTTGTCGGTGATGTTGTCGGCATCTGCAGGGAGCTCAAACATTTCGCTCTTCTTCTGCCCTGTGTCTCCGAGGATGTATTCCATGATTACCCATGAACGGTCAGGGTAGTTCTGCGAGCCGTTCTTGACGAATACATCGCCAATCTCAAACTCGAAGATGCCGTCTTCAATCTCGAAGGACGGAGCCTCAATGTCACTTGTGTCGATGCCAAAGTCATCCAACAATCCCATGATTTTTCCTTATCTCTTAGTTGTTATTTGTTATTCAGTCTCACCGACAAAGACAGGCTCGTCATCTTCAGAATAATCTTCAGAGACAGGGATGCCCTCATCAGGGAGTTCATCCGAGGCGATTGTAATCGACTCGAATTCTTCAAGCCCAACCGTTTCATCGGTGAGCCAATCGTGCACAATCTGCACGAAAGTTGCGGTGTCACACTGGAGCGGAAGCCCGCCGATGCGTGACTTGGCATCGACAAGTGCGCTGGGGTGCGACTGGACGAGGCGTTCGTAAGTGGTGTTCTTACCAGAGCCCTTGATTTCGTTAGTGACGTGAGCCGTAACGTGCATCAGTTTCTGAATACCATCGTTGTTCTTGGGCGTAAACCCAGGCTTAGTGACCTTGACCTTGCGGTGGTCGACAGTCTCGCGTTCGTGCGCCACAAGGATGATGTGCAATCCGTTGATGGATTGGAACATCTCAACCGCACGGCGACATGCATCGCCAAGGGGCTTGTACAAGCGAGCGTCAATGCCTTCGGTAGGGATTTCATCGCGGGTCGCGCCTACATCCTCACGGAACAACTCGTCGAGGAGCATGTCGGCGGCAGTGCTGAACTCATCAATGATGACAGCGCCGATGTTGTCGAAGCCTTTATCGCCTTTACGGATTGCTTCAGCGATAAGTGCGAGGTCGGAGAACTGCTGGTACTGGACGCGAATTACATCGTCAACCATGTGTGAGTGGTTTTCCAGTGATACCCAACCCTCACGGGTGTCAATGTACAAAACCTTTTTGCCCTTGGCGATGTACTTAGCAAGCCCAGTAGCGAGGACAGTCTTGCCCGTACCAGGTTTTCCATACAACATGCACATAAGAGTCTTGTTGACTCGCTCAGTGCCAAGGTCAGTCATACGCGACAGGATGTCGTTCAGTCGTTTGTTTGTGCTCATTATTCTTCCTCATTTTCAGGTGTTGTTACCGTAAACTCACGGCGTTCTCGTATCTTATATTCAGTCCGCAACATCAGCTCAACATTCCCACCAACGAGCTCTGTCGAACATACTGCGCGGAATGAACAGGACTGGCATACCATCTTGTTAGCAACACGGTATGCTCGCGCCTCTTGCTCCTCGATAGGCAGTGTCTTCAACGCTTGAATCTCGTTGGCAACACCAATTTGTTCGAGGAAAGTTGTCTTGACTCGTGTGACATTGGGCTTGAGCATCATCAAGTGGTGCATTTGCTCAGGCGTGGGTTCTTTGATTTTGCGTGTGCGAACCATGTTGTAGGCACCATAAGCAACGTCATAGCCAAGGGCTCGAAGGGCTCCAATATATTTAGGAACTTGGGGCTGAAGGTCGCTGGCTTCAGGAGTGTAGAAATCGTACACAAACTTGTGGTCGATGACTACTGTCTTTCCGTCAGGGTCTTCGGCAATCATGTCAATGACAAGCGGGTAGTGGCTTTGTGTTTCTTCATCGTAGAGCAGATTAAAATCTGCCTCCACGGCTAAGATTCTCCATCCGTAAGCCACGAAAGGCTCTTGCGAGAAGTAGCCCCATGTCGGGTCAAACAATGCGTGAAACAAAGCCACACGATTGTTTGCCTCTTCAAAGCCTTCTTCGACAATGAGGTCGTACTCTTTCCGAGCAGCAACCATTGCAACCTCTACCATCTTCTTCTGCCCTTCGACAGTGCTATCGCCAGAGATGACATCGTAGAAAGCTTCAAGCACACGGTGCCCAGCAGTACCCATAGCAAGGCTGTGACTCTCGCTAATGCGCTGAAGGCTGAGCCCATAACCGTAATAGTGCTTACGGCGACAGAGCAGGTAGTTATCTACTTCGCTGTGGCTTACGGTACCCATTATTTGCCTTTCCCTTTATTAGCCCCGCGCATTTCAGGAGGCATTGAGCGCTCAAGATATACGGGGATTGCTTCTTTTACATATTCAAAGTATTGCTGTGCCATGTCATACGTCTCTTCAATATCATCAAGTGCTCTATGAGCGACTCTATCCTTGACCACGGACATGTAATTGACTCCGCAAGCGTTCATCATCAAACGAATGGAGGAAGTGTCGAGGTGTCGGTGCGAAAGCATCTCGCTGAGGCGGGGCATGTCACGAGACAGGAATCCCTTGTCAAAGTGTACAGAAGCCCCTGCCAACATTACGGTCTGCTCCCAGTCTTTGTTTACTGACTCAATGCTTTGCAATATCTGTTCTTCAAGGTCTTCAACAACAAGCATGTTGCCTTGCCCTTCGTGTGCCCAAATATAACTTTCGTAAAGACCGCTGGTCTGGTGCATGTTCAGAACAAAATCATTTTTCATAAGCTTGTCCACAACAGACATCAAAGGGTGGTGCATCATTGCTGTTTTGCCTTCAGTAAGTTTGAGTAATCTTTCATCCGTTACAAACCATGCGACTTCGAGAATCGAATCTCGATTGAGGTCGAGCCCAGTTGTTTCAATGTCAATCCACAAATACATGTGCCTTTGTCTCCTGATTTCATAGCCTCGTTCTGAGGTGCTAAATGTAAACATAGCGTACCTAATCTTTCGTGTCAACTTTATCGAGCAAATTCTTTTTAGATGCCCAATACTCTTCGTTAGATTCAATTTCCTCAGCCGTAGCCAGCGTCACTTTGTCGTGTTGCTTGAGCTCGTACTCGGGCAACGGAAGGTAAGGCTGAGAAGCAGGGGGGCGCTCGCCGTAGAACTTATTGTTTTGTGCATGCCAACGATTGTGGCAAGGCGAACAGATGCGATGAACATTGTCAGGGCTGTTGTTGATGACGCTCTTGTCAGGGCCGTGGTGTCGGTCTCCCTTGTTGGCACCTTTCTTGACAGGCTGGATGATATGCCCAGCACAGCCAATAATGGGCTCGACACCCCCGCCTGCATACTTGAGCCCCGCCCATTCACATTTCATGTCAGCAAAGATGGGATACATCATGGCGGCACGCTTACGCCCCGTGGAGCGTATGTCAGTAATCTCGGACACGTCAAGCATGGGGCGACCTACGCCTCGCTTCTCTACGTCCTCATCAAGGATGATGTCGGCAAGCGAACAACAGCAATGCACCAGCTCATACTCTTCTTCGACAGGAGCTAAGCACTCAAAGTGCAGACCTGTAACGCATCCCCAGCAGGACGAAGCAACAATGTTCACAACATCTCTCCATTCTTCATAGCCTCAAGCATGCTACCCGCAGTAAATTCTGCTTGCTTGTCTTCGGTCATAGTGTCCGCGAATTCGGATACCATTTGTTCTTTTCGGTAAATCGTATTAGACATCCAAGTATCGACAGAAGCAGGGATTCGATATACATATACATCGTTCTCTTCTGTCTGTCCGATGCGGTCGGTGCGAGCATACGCTTGGTCACGTTTGCCAGGGTTCCATTCCTCGTCAAGGATGTGGGTAGCCGTAGCATCGGTAAGGTTGAGCCCTGTGCCACCTGTCTTGTAGTTGCAGAGCACAATGTCCCATTGAGGTTCCTCGCCACAGCCTCGAAAAAAGTTACGCTTTACTGCTTGGCGCACAGGTCGAGTTGTCTTACCTGTAAGTGTGGCGACACGCAGACCCTTAGATTCAAGGCGCTTAGCAAACTCTTCGAGTGCCGTAGTGAATTGACTGAACACCACTTGTCGCCTGCCTTCCTCGTGAACAGAGAGAACAATCTCCATTGCCTTATCAAACTTAGCCGATTCCCGTACCTCGCTACCAACAGAGAAGATGACGTTTCCCTCGAAGTCTCTGAGCTCGATGCCACCAGCCCATACATTTGCTTGACGCTTGCGGGTAATGAGGGAGATGAGGTGCATGATTGTCATGGCTTCCCCGCCCTCTAACATAATCTGAGCACGCTCAGACAACTGTCGAATTACTTTGTATTGCTTCGGGTGGCTTTCCTTGTCAATGTCGACACGAACAATGTGTACTCGCTGGACAGGTAACACGATGCCAGCATCAGTTCGGCTACGCGCAAGGTAGCGACCAGCAATCAAGGGGCGAAGGTTCTCCAGTTGCCCATCACGGAATTCCATTTTGCCTGAGTGGTAGTTCTGGATGCAGAACGATGAAGCAAAAGAAGTCTGGCTATTGAACAGAATGGGGTCGCACAGGTGTAGAAGGGCGTAAATGTCGAGGGGAGAGTTGAGCAGCGGGGTTCCCGTAGTAAAGCACAAGTTCTTCACGCTCTTGGTAGCAAGGTGGCGGTCAAGCATGAATGAGTAGCGGGTCTTGCCGTCTTCGTGGATTGTCCATCCGCACGAGGGGCATGCCTTAGCAATCTTGGCGCGAGTCTTGACATCAACGTACAATCCTTTGATAAAGTTCCCGCAGTTAGCGCAAGTGTTATCTACTTTGCACAACATTTCGATGTAGCGAAAGTTGGCGCTCGATATGTTCTTGAGGTTGTGTGCCTCGTCAATGATGATGGTATCCAGTTGCCATTGCATGAACTTGGCGAGCAAGTCATTGTCTCTACGCCAAATCTCATAGTTGACGACAACAACGGCGGAGTCTTGCGCGAGTATCTCGTCCATCATGGCGTGACGTACTGTCGGCTTCTTTTTGTACAAATTGTATACTTTGCGATGAGGTGCCAAGGTCATGACCTCTCCAGCGAATTGGTCAGTGATGTCAGCCTGACACACAATCAGCACACGTTTGGCTTTCACAAGGTCGAGCCAGCCAATGCTCTGTCGTGTCTTGCCCAGCCCCATGCCGTCGCCAAGTATCCAGCGCTTAGCTCCAGCCCCAAACAACACACCGTCCCATTGGAAGGGCAGGATACCTTGGTACCACACCTTGTCTTCAGCAATACGAGTGAACTGTTCCTTGAGGCGTTCGACATCAGCAGTAACTACTTCTGCTTGTTCCTTGGCTTCAGCTCGCTTCTCTTCGCGCTCAACCCGCTTACGCTCATCGCGCATGAGAGCGCGTGTGCTGGTCTCTTTCTTGTCTGCTTGGTCAATCTCTCCAAGCAACGCTTCGAGTTGCTTACGCTTACGCTCGCGCTCTTCTGCTTGCTGGTGAAGTTCGCGGGTCAGGTCGTCAACGCTTGCCATTTTTGTATTTCTTGTATTCCTTCAGCGAAACAAAGAATCCAGTAAGACTAAGCGTCAAAACAATCAGGCTTGCGGTCATGTATGTATCCATTACTTGTCTAACCTTTCTCTCCAGTTAGGACGGTCAAGCCCTTCTTCGATGTCTTTAGCAAGCGACAAGAGCAATATGCCTACCCCTCGCAAGCCCTGTGCTCGTGTCTCACGGTCATTGCGGGACTTACTGTCGATGTCCAGCAGTTGCTGTATCAGTGCCTTAGCGTCCTCAGTCCATGTCAGCCAGCCCTCTTTAGGCTTCTGATACTTCACGAGAATACTATTAGCGTCTAATTCAGCGTGACGTTCAGCGTAGAATTTGGCGGGTCTGCCCTCTATTACCTGTATGCGCTGTGACCCAGCACACACACGATAGACAGTAGACGTAGGTGTTCGAGTCCGATGCGAGATTTCTATCGCGGTCAGCGGGCGCTTAGCCTCAAGAATGGCAAGCAAGATACTGTGCTCGTAAACGCTCAATAGCCAGTCCCCCACATCAGGAGCAGTATGCTCCCCCAAACAACTACCACAAGACCTGCGCTACCGACAAACAACGTCAGTAACTCCCATTTCTCTTCGGCTGTCAGTTTGTCAGTCTTCTCCATTAGCCCGTTTCCAATCACGGTCAGGGTCATCGAAGTAGTCAGCGTCAACGGTCGTCTCGTAGACAAACTCGTCTTCGCAGTTAGGGCAGGTCAACATGCCTGAGACGTAGCCAGCCTCGTAGCCTTCCACGTCCTCGATAGGAAAGTCAATCTCGTAGTCGTTGATTACCCAGCAAGACGGGCACTCAACCTTTATGTCACTTGCGTTGTAGTACATTATTTGCTCCTTACATGGGCAGCGAGGTTCATCAGGTTGCGGGCAAAGGACTTACCGACAACGACCAGCAAACTAGCAAGGTCGTCCCTAAAACGGCGTACCCAGAATCGAATGGTGGTCATTTGTCGTCTTCTTTCTTGATTGTCAGCAAGTTGGACAGTTCCTCAAGGACATCTTTATCGAAGAACGGGATAGTGGCAGGCTCTTTGCTTTCAGCAATGTAGTCAGCCGTCTCGATAAGGTATTGGCTCAGCTCTTCGGTCAGCCAGTCGCTCTTGCGGTCAACGCGCCGTGCTACGTCAGCCCACGGCACTTTGACGTTCTCGTCCGTGAGGTTTATGTAGTCTTCTTCTGACCACAAGTCCCACAACACAATGTCGTCAGTCTTGTAGTCGCCTTCTTCTACCCAGCGCGTAAGACGCGCCAGCATTTCACCATACGTTGTTGCGTTCATTACTTTCCTTTCATAAGGGGCTCAACATCGAGCCCGTGTCGTTTCAGTCGTGCGATTGTGTTTGCTAGTGCCCTATGGTCTGACTCAGTAACGTGTATTGCTACTAGCGAGCCGTCAGGCGTCTTGATAAGGTATCCCGATTTAGTGCGTAGCATCGGGACATCGTGCTTGTGTAGCACCTTGGCTAATGTTTTCAGGTTACTCATATTTGCTCACGCTCGACAAGTCCCAGTCAGCCAAGTCAGTCTCTTTGACAATTTGGTACACGGCGTCACGGTCTACGACCTCGACCCAGCGCGTACCCCAGTCAGTCTCACCCAGTTGGGTTACAGTCAGCGCATGCTGGCTAGGCTTCCCGTAGTTACAGGTCAGCATATGTCCTACGTCTACGCCGTCCAGCGTAGTCAGGGGGTGCTTGATTACTTTGTTCATGGTTAGTGCCTTTCGTTAGGGTGTGTTAGTCATGCAGTCTTCGACAATTACCTCGTGGTAAGTGCCTCGGAATTCCCAGCCAGTCTGGAATTCGAGTTGGACGATGCCCGCCTCAATAGCCTCGTCTTTGTCGTGCGCGTAGACGGTGGTCGTCAAGTTGTAGTAAAGCCCGATGTACTCGACTTTGTACAGTGTGGTCAGCAGGGGCTCGGCTTCATAGATATCCATGTAGCCGATACTTTCCAGCGTCCATTCCTCACGCTCAATATGTAGCGCAAGTTCTTTCGCTTCCTCGGGGCTATTCGCCTCGACCTCGATACTGTAGTTCTTGTTGCGGTCAGCCCGCACGGTGTATTTAGTCATTATTCAAGGTACCCTTCTTGGTCGTTAGTCAGTATGCGTAACGCGAATAAGTAGGCGTCACGGCTTCCTCGTGCGTAGTGTTGCTCTTGCTCATCGCCAATAGCGATGGCTTCTTCTACCTGCGTGGCGCACACTTCGGCGTTCAGTCGCATAATGTTTTTCATTACATCGAATGTAAGCCCGTGCTCGGTAGTTTCTTCGTTATACATTAGTTCTCCTCTTCGTGGTCGAAGTAGTCGTGCTGGCAGGGGATACAAAAGCCGAGTTCTTCGGCGTGTATGTCAGCGGGTACAGGTGTACCGCATGTCTGACAGGGCAGGGTGTCGTATTCTTGCTCACCCTCGCATATCGGGCAGAACGGGTTACAGTCATAGTTACCCGCGTGATTAGGGCACGGTGTCATAGTCATTAGTTCCCCCAAACTGCGTAGCGGTAACGGTGTCCAGCCAAGGGGCTATCGCATAACCCGCAACGCCACTTAGAAAACTCCGTGAACCCCTCACCCGTCTCAGTGTCGTAGTTAGGTGTCAGAAAGTGGTCAGCCATAAGGCGGGGATTCTCTTCAGCGCTGAACATACAGTCAACGCAAATTTCAAGTTCGCCTATTTCTTTGTCGTAGTTCATGCGGTCACCTCGTTAGCTTCGTCCGAGTTCTCGTACAGTGCTTCGTTGCGTGCGTCAAGAAGTCCAACTACTGCTTCAGTCAGTTCGTTGCGGTACCAGAAATACATGCTTGCCATGACTTGCTGAATGATAGTCCCGCCAGTGTCTGCGCCGTAGTCCTCTGCGTCGGGCATGCCTACGGCTAACCATTCTTGTATGCATGCGTAGGTATAAACATTGACCATGCCATCGGCTTGTTCGTGAATAGCGTCATCAAGGTCATCGGGGTCAGTTGCGTCGGGGTTGTAGTCCAGTATTTCTTGAGCGACGATACGGACGCTCTCTAGCAGGTCTCGCTCGGTAATTGTGTCGTTGTACATGTCTTGCCTTTCGTTAGTTGTGTCGGGGTATGTCCCCGTCTTCATTAGTTAGCGTACCACACACTAACCCCATGTCAACGCAATTTGGTAACAAATAGGTAACGGTCGTGTCCCGCGTGTCGTGTCCAATTTCGACAATTTCCCTAGTATCGTGAGTCCTTGACGGACTCACGCGGGGATAGCGGGAGTCCTTTTCTCATGCCAATTCTCACGCGGGGCGTGTTGCCCAGTAATAGCGCGGAAAAATCGTCTCAGGCTAATTCTCACTTGACAAGGTATATTTTCGGGGGTATGCTCCATCAAGGAGCATAACCCCCGAAAAGAAGAAAGAAAGTCGGGGGCTTTTTTATTGGGTCGTGCAACCCTGACCACGCGCCCAAGCCCCAGAGGGGCGGGCACGGGTCGGGCGGGTTGCGGTAGCCAGCCGATAGGGCAGAAAGCAGAAAGCCCGACAATCGGATATACAGGGGTAATTCAGTTCGAGGCAGTCTGCCCGAATTTTGGCAGGGACAGTTTGTCCATCCTTGATTCCATCAGGGCACGACAAAACCCCCCTTTCGGGGGGCTCTGCCTTAGCGTACCCTAGTTGACGTAAGTCCAAGCCACGCCGTTGGTGCTGGTGAGCATTTGAGTTGCCCCAGCGTTGCCAGTTGCCCAGTCGAGAACGTCCAAGATGTTTTCGTCATCGGTCACGACACCCTCGTAGTAGAGTTCGTCGTCATCGTCCAAGAGGCGGAACTGAAGCATAGGGATGGACTCCTTATAGGGGTCGCCCTGGCTCAGCCCGTGAGCGTTTAGGTTCGTCCCAGGGGGCGTGTAGCCGTCCGTGACGTGGTCAACGGTAATGATGTAAGCCATGTCTTGCCTTTCTGTCGGTGAGCCACCCAGGTTGGAGAAGCCCAATAAGAGAAGTCTGCCTGGCTGGCAGACAGCCAGTTCGTCCATTTGATTCCATTGGAGGGGTTGGGGTGGAGCCCCCTTTCGAGGGCTCCACCGATGGACTAGCCGTTGTATGCGAGTGCGTGGTCGCAGATGTCCGAGTCGCAAGGCTCGCAGACGAAGTAGGCGAGTTTCTTGATTCGGTGAAGTGAGCCCATCGTCATGTTGTCTTCCAGCGAACGAATGAGCATGAGGGCGTCTTTCCAGTACACGGCGTTGCCCGTGTCAGCGTAGGCGTTCAGCATGTCAGCGATGGACTCGCAGGTGCTCTGAGCCTTGGCGACGTGCTCGCGGACGTATGAGTGGTGGATACCGTCCCACACGCTCGCGGGCGGGCTAGTTAGGTTGGTCATGGTGTGCCTTTCAGTTAGTAGGTGATATTTAGTTATAGGTCAAATCTAGCGAGCAGGCGGTCAGTTCGTCCACTCTTTGATTCCAGTAG
>Ga0315905_10008833_pt1 | contig 10198 bp, 7 predicted proteins | sample LakEriMetagenome_5_FD_203522 | JGI IMG/M metagenome (GOLD analysis project Ga0315905, IMG submission 203522) | Freshwater fungal communities from buoy surface, Lake Erie, Ohio, United States - Buoy 4 MA121 | ecosystem: Environmental > Aquatic > Freshwater > Lake | place: USA: Lake Erie, Ohio... | reverse complement strand
CTGAACATGTCTCCTCACTCCTGCAATTTATTTTTCAGATGTACAAGGCCCAACCCACGCGACATTATCATGTAAGCGCAGGCCTTGGATGACGCCTTGTAACAGTCAGTGCCGCCAGGGCTGGGAGACAGCAAGGTTTAGGGCGGCCTCTCGTGGCAGTGCCCTCGAGAAGTAGAAGCCCTGAATGGTGAGCGGTCCCAGCGTTTGCAGGGCCGATAGCTGTTCGGCAGACTCGACCCCCTCCAGCACGATGCCCAGCCCCAGGCTGTTTCCCAGCTGCACAATGCCTCTCAAAAGCTCCAGATCTTGGTTTGACTGAGCGATGCCAGTGACGAAAGAGCGATCGACCTTGAGTTCGTGAACGGGGATGCTGCGCAGTCGAGCCAACGACGAGCTGCCCACTCCGAAGTCGTCAATGCTGAGCCGGAAGCCCTGCTGCCTGAGAGAGGCAAAGATCTCATCACCGGACAGTCCAAGGTTGGCCATCACTGTCTCGGTGATCTCGAGAACGATCTGCCCAGGGTCGATGTCATGTTCTCTTGTGATGCGGAGCAGCTCTGCGCGGTAGGTCTGCGAGAGCAGCTCTCCGTTTGAGACGTTAAATGAGATCGGTAGGCTGAGACCTTGGGCCCGCCAGGCCTGTGCGCATTGAACGACCTGCGCAAAGACCTGGAGTCCAACTTCCAGCATGAGACTTGAGACCTCAAGTGTCGGGAGAAATTCAGACAGCGGAATGAGGCCCCGGTCGGGGTGCTCCCATCGAAGCAGCGCCTCAAAGCCGACGATCTCGCCAGAGGCGAGGTCCACCTTGGGCTGAAAGAACGGGGTGAACTGCCTACGCTCGAGCGCGAGAATGATGTTGTGTTCCACGGCGCGCCCAGTCATGGAAGATTGGCCGCTCTGCGCCTCGAGCTTGAAGCCGTTTCCCCCGCGTTGTTTGACCACTCGCATGGCGCGATCGGCTCGGCTCAGGACCTCAGAGACCTCCTCCTCGAAGGTCCCAATTGCCCCTCCCACACTGAGTGAAAACACAAACCGCTGACCGTGGGATTCAATAGGCTGGCCGAACATCGCACGCAGACGACGCACCCAGTTCTCCAGGTCGTCAAGGGGCTCTGGGCTCATCAGCAGAATCGCGAATTCGTCCGCCTCGAGCCGCACGGTAATGGCCTCCCATTGCTTCAGCTTGGATAGTTCTCCCGCAATCGACTGGAGACTGGCGCCAAGCCTCGCGATAATTCTGTCTCCCGCGTCGTACGAGAGTGCGTCGTTGACGCGCTTGTAGCGATCGATATTCAGGCAGAGCACCGCAATGTGAACGGCCTGACCGGTCGCCTGCACGGCCCTCTGCTCACTGATAAAGCGCTCCTCAAGGTGCGCGCGACGGGGTAGCACGAGCGCCTCACTCTGGTCAAACAGGGTTAGCCGACTCTGCGAAGTGAACTCGTTAAGCTGTCGCTCGAGTGCGAGTTCGCGGCGGCGGTCCGTGATGAGGCCCACAAAACGAGTGCCTTCGCCAGGGATGGGCGGAATCTTGCGCAGGCTCAGGCTGATTGGCAGCCGTTCGGCGGAGGAATTGAGTCCCATCACCTCAAACGCTGCGACTCCGGAGGAATCCTCGCAGCGGCTCAGCAGAGAGGCGAGTCCATCCTTGAGCTCAGGCATGAGTGAATGGATCTTGAGCCCCACCATTTCCTGCGACTCAAAATGAAAGAGCGTCTCGGCGGACTCGTTTGCCTCGAAAATGGTGCCGGCGGCATCAAAGGTGAGGATAGCCTCCTGTGCCGCATTCAGAATCGCACGGAGGTGAGACTCGCTCAGGGAGAGCCGCGATGCTGCCTCCCGAAGCCAGAGGCTGCCCTCGTAGAGCTCCTGCGATCGTGTCTCAAGGAGCCGCTCGGCCTCCTCTCTGGCGCTGCGTTCACGCTGGAGTTTGCGCCGGAGTAGGTCCTCTCGTGGGTTCATCTGCAAGGCTCAGCTCCTCAGGTGGACCCTGAAGTGTGCAAAGTCTGCTCGGCTCAGGTCGTCCTCGCGGGTCACGGTTGCGTCTGCTTTGAAGTACTTGATCGAGCCGAGAAGCAGGCCAAGGGCGAGGTCCGCCATGGGTCGATGGGACTCGTAGTGAAGTGCGATGGACGGGTCCCGCGGGTCCTCTGAGGCGCGATCCTGCACGCGGACTTTCGGCGGCAGCGAATTTGGGTAGAGTCGCAGCACCTCTTTGTGAATGTGGGAGTCGAGGCCCTGCAGAAAACCGCGGAGGCCGGAAGAGAGGTCTACGAACGACTGATGTTTCTCGGCCAACACGGGAAGCAGAAACTGCCCGAAGTCCTCGCAGAGCGCTGAGGCAGGCTGCCCGACCGTTCCGGAGAGGGTGGTCACAAGCGCCAGCAGCTCCTGGTATTCATACTGGCCGACATTGGTGTAGGCGCCACCTGTTGCGGTGGGCGTTGCGCATAGGACCCCATCGGCGATGTCCTCTCCGAATCTGCGCTCCATCCAGTCCACAAACGCCACAAACATCATTCCGCGCACTGACTATCGCCTCCCTACGCCGTCGGCAGCTCAACCGTGAAGGTTGTGCCCACACCGACAGTCGATTTGCAATCGATCGTACCGCCCATTTTGGTCACAATGCTTCGGACCATGGCAAGGCCAAGGCCAGTCCCTTTGCCGACCTCCTTGGTGGTAAAAAAGGGCTCGAAGATTCGCTGCATCACGTCATCCGGTATGCCACTCCCGTTGTCGATGACATCGACTGCAACGCGCTTCTCGCCCACCCTTCGAGTACAGACTTCAATTCGACCGCCGCGACGCTCGCCAATGGCATGACTCGCGTTCACGCAGAGATTCACCAAGACCTGCTGGAGGGCTCCGCTGTCGCCCTTGAGAGTGGCCCCCTGAGCCTCAGCGGTAGCCGAGACCGCAATCTCAATGCCCTTGAGGCTCGCCTGGAGCAGGCCCTGTGTCTCCTCCACGAGGGGAAGCAGCTCGAACGTCTGTTGTGAGATCTGTAGGTGGTCTGCCTGCTGAGGGTTCTCCCGTGCCAGCCCGTTTAGCTTGATGACGATGTCTCGGGCGCGTCCGGTGGCCTGAAGGATCGCAGACAGGTTCTTGGTTGCTTTGGAGTCAGGGCCCACCTTCATCTCGACCAGTTCAGCGTGGTTCTGGATGACGCCAAGGAGATTGTTAAAGTCGTGGGCCACACCCGCGGCGAGCTGCCCTAAGGCGTCGAGTCGTTGGGACTGTTCCATCTTTCGAACCATTTGCAGGTTCTCCTGCTCTTTGCTCTTGAACTCCCGCATGTCCTTGATGGTGATCACGCCTCCTGTGACTCGGCCGTCTGCTGAACGAAGGGGGGCCGCAGAGAGTGCGACTGGCACCTGCGGCCCGTCGGTCTGCGCAAGGGTCCATTCAATATTCTGCATACGGCGCATGAGCTCGGCCCGAATCTCATGAATGGCCCGGCCAACACAGAAGACGGCCATGACAGTCTCATTCGATAACAGGGGCACCAGCGTGAGCGGTGCAGCATGGCTGGTTTGATCTCGCTTGCGCCATGTGAGCTGGTCGACTTCCATGCCCTCGGGGAGGTTTCCGGCAAATACGCGCTCGATGGGGCCAGAAATGGTCCAGAGGCTGTTGTCATCAATGAGGCGAAGAAGCGCCTTGGTCTTAAGCCCGCCGCGCTCGTAGCCCAGGACATGCTCTGCGATGGCGTTTGCGAAGGTGACGGAGGCGTCCTTGCTCACAATGATGACCGGCTCTGCGACCTGCTCCAGGACACTCAGGAACTGATCGGGATCAAGGTTGTACAGCCGCTGCACGGCAAGGTTGCAGTGACTGGGGATCCAGTTCTCGAGCGATTCTGACGCATGCCCCCCCTCCACGAGCCTCGATAGGGAGTAGCCCTCCACGCTCTCCTTTTTGCGAGAGAGAAGATCGAGCGCCTTCGGGTTGGCGGACACGACCACGCCCTCGCTATCAATCTGGACGACCCCATCCTGCATGGCATCCATGGTTCGCTCGAGCAGAGCGTTCTGTTCCCGGACCTCCTCGCTTTTTCGAATCAGCGCAGACACGTCGTTGATGTTGATGACCGCCTGCTGAACCTCTCCCTCTGGGGACTGGAGGAAGGCGGTGGTGATTCTGGCGGGAATGCCTCGGCCGAGACGCCCTCTCACAATGGCAATGAGGCTGTCATCCTCGTCATCCACGAGGTCGCTCAGGGTTGCATTGGTCATAATGGACCAGGGAAGGTCTTGCTCAGTCCGCACAAACGCAAAGGTGGTGGTCTCCTGAGGGCTTAGGGAGTTGATGAGCGCGACCTCCACAAAGAGCTCATGGCCGTCCCGACGGACGAGCCCAATGCTGCTCCCACTGCCCATTCTTTGCTGGTGCTCGCCCTCTCGCTGAAACTTTCGGATGAGATCCTCATGATCCATGCGTGCGGAGGATGGGATGAGCGAGCTGAGAGCCTTACCGGTCAGGCCACCGGGGCCGTAGCCGGCCAGGCGGCAGAGCCTTGCATTGGCTGCAATGACATCGCCCGAGGAGTTGACTCTCAGACACCCGAGTGGCATCGCCTCGAAAAGCTGTGCATGCGTCTCGGGGCTGCTGCCCTCGAGGACAAGAAGCCGGTCCCGAATGCCGCGAATCATGTTGCCCACGGCCGATTCCTGCTCCTCAAACAGGACCGCTGCTGGCCGTCCGACCACCTGCTGCCGCCGCAAGCCTGTGAGCTTTAGGAGGGCGGGGTTACAGTCCTTCACCTGCCCCTTGTGGTCGGTCACGATTAGACCACTCTGCATGCTCGACACAATGTCGTTCGCGTACTGAATCTGTTGCTCGAGAGTGGTCTGGCTCTCTCTGAGTCTCTCTTGGTTTGCCTGGAGCTGGTTGGTCAGGCGTTGTGAATCCATCAGTGTCGCCACGAGGGTCATGCGGTTGTGCGCTGCTTCCATGGCAACCCCAATGGCGACTGCGCTGGGGCGAAGGAGGTCTTCAACACTCAGGGGCAGCTCGTAACTTGAGCAGATGAGCAGGGCACCTCGGATACGGTTCTCAAAGGCGAGTGGGGCCAGGAGGTAGTGTCGCGATGCCTGATCCCTCTCGGGGGCTAGCACGGCAAGCGCCTCTTCGGGGAATGCTCCCGTTTTGAGCATCTCGCCCCGTTGGGAGAAGCTCTCGCAGAGGGCGCTGCGCAAGGGGAGCTGACCAATCGGCGTGAAGCCCTCTTGTGCGTGATGGCCGACCCGGCTCAGGACTTGTCGCTGAACCATCGAGTCGTCTTGCCCAACGAAAGTGAACTCATAGATGCCGCAAGCGCTCACATTGAGATAGTCGGTCAGTCGCTCGCAGATGGCCTGAGCGAGCTGCTCAGGGGTGTACTCATTTCGAACCGTCTCGTTGACCAGCATGAGCCCGCGGTCTAGCCAGAGCCTGTGCTCGCTCTTGGCCTGGTTTGCCCTGAGTGCTTCCACCATAACCCGGATGTTTGCGAGCACGCTGACGCGGTCTTCGCTCATGAGTCGAATTGGGTGATGCAGGTTTCCGGCGACTACGGCCCTGGTCGCAGCCATGACCTCCTCGGGCTCGCCGCCAATGAGTCTGCGGATGGACTGAAAGGTCCAGAAGACTGTTCCCAGCACCATCAGCGCCCCAATGGTGAGGAGGAGGACGAACTGGAGTTCGCGCCTCCGGTACTCGGACTGCAGCTGAGCGATTTCTGCATTCGCCGCGGTCAGGCGAGCCTGAATGGCGTAGTCGATGATGAGGCTCAGGGGGTCGCCATAAGCTCTGTGGGCTGCGATGAGCCGCTGTCCGGCCTTCATCGCCGCAGTGCTTCCGTAGGCTGGATCGAGGTCCGAGCCGGTGGAGGACTCCATGGCCGTGCGCCACTGCCTTGCTGAGGCGCCGAGCCCGGTGCTCTGGAGTGGCATCTGGGTTGAGACGTTGAGCGTCGGCTCAATGCGAAGCACCTCCTCGATCTCAGTCTGGGCGCGTTCGACCTCCTTGAGGACCTCTCTGGGGGCTGGATTTCCCGAGGCCGCTGCGCCGGCGGCTTTGTCCTGAACAGACCTTAGGCGGCCGGCGATGGTCTGCAGACGCTCAATCTGTTGAATGCGCTCTTTGTAGACTTGGTCTAGCTGCGCACCGAACTCGTTGACCTGAACAGCGGCGAGCCCGATCAGGCCGGAAAGGCCAACCAAGAGTGCGGTACCGCTGAGTCGAAATCGTGTTTTTAGGCTGAGATTCATATTGTTTCGACTAGGTTTGATCAGCAGATTCGCATATGATCCCTAGCAAATTCGTTTCGATTGAGATGACTAATCATGACAACTATTTTGCTGGCTGACGATGAGGACCTTCTTCGAGAGGGGGTTCGCGAGATTCTGGAAACGGCCGACTACACGGTTATTGAGGCCCGAGACGGTGAAGAGGCCCTTGCACAGTTTGCAGTTTCTGACATTGATCTGGTCATCACAGACGTTGTGATGCCCAACATGGACGGCGTCGACTTTGTCACCCGCCTGCGGGAAACATTCCCCGATGTCCCCATCTTGACGATCTCCGGCGGAAGCCGAGTCGTGAGTGCCCGCTTTGGACTCGACTCCGCGTTGCTCTCCGGCGCGAATGCGTCTCTGACGAAGCCGTTTACGGCCAAACAGCTTTTGGAGAAGGTCCAACAGCTGCTCAACGGCCAATAACTGAGCCAACATGGCCAAGCTCGGACTGTTCCAGGCCGCGGGAAAGCCCGGGCCTGAGAGTGATGTCTCTGCTCAGGAACGAAAGGGCCTCGAGGCCGCTCGCGTACTCCTGGTGGACGACAGCCGACTGATCCGCATGGGCCTTCGTCGCTCGCTGGAGGGCATTGGGCTTCGCGACATTGTTGAGGCCGAAAACGGCAAGGAGGCGATAGAGCTTCTGGTGCGTGATCACTTCGACCTGATGCTTCTCGACATGGAGATGCCGGAAATGAACGGGATGGCAGTGCTTCAGGTGCTGCGCGACTCTCCGCACCACCCGTGGCCGCCAGTCATTGTGATCTCTGGTGGCTCGGGAAGCTCAGGCATTGATGACGCCGTGCGCTGTATTGAACTCGGCGCCGAAGACTACCTGCCCAAGCCATTCAATCCGGTTCTGCTGAAGGCTCGGGTCACGACCTCGGTCGAGAAAAAGCAGCTGCGAAACCAAGAGGTGCTTCGCATGCGGCAGCTCAAGCGGCAGCACGAGCAGTTGCAGGAAGAACAGTCGCGCACGGAACAGCTGCTGCTCAACATTCTCCCGAAGTCGATCGCGGGGCGCATGAAGGCCGGTGAGGAGCGAATTGCTGACGCATGTTCCGCCGTGACAGTCATGTTCTCCGATCTCGTAGGCTTCACCAAAATGAGCCGTACCAAGTCTGCGGAGGAACTCGTGGAGTTGCTGGGTGAGCTCTTCTCAAAGTTCGACCTCATCACTGAGAAACACGGACTTGAGAAGATCAAGACCATTGGAGACAGCTACATGCTGGCAGGAGGGGTGCCTGTCGCACGGGACGACCATGCCGAGGCCGCCGCTGACGCCGCACTCGAGATGTGCCAGGCCATTGAAGAGATTCGTGCCCGAACGGGCGCGCCAATCCAAATGCGGGTCGGGATGCACAGCGGCCCCCTGGTCGCTGGCGTGATTGGAATCCGCAAGTTCACCTATGACCTCTGGGGCGACACGGTGAACGTTGCGAGTCGAATGGAGTCCGCGAGCGAGCCGGGTCGTATCAACATTAGCGCGCACACGGCTGCATTGTTGGAGGGGAAGTTTCGACTGACACCACGAGGGCCGATTGAGGTGAAGAGCCTGGGGCCAGTCGACACCTTTTTTGTTGAGTCTAGACTGGCTTAGGGAGAGGGCCGTTGAAACTAAAAGTTACCCCGAATGACCGGGAAGTCGTCATGAGGGATGATGACTTCATCGTGTCAAAGACCGATCCGAAGGGGCGGATCACCTACGGAAACAAGATTTTCATTGAGTTTTCGGGCTACGAAGAGAAAGACCTCATCGGTAAGCAGCACAACGTGGTGCGCCACCCGGACATGCCCAGGGCCGTTTTTCACATGCTCTGGGGGAATATTCAGTCACGCAAGGAGATTTTTGCGTACGTGAAGAACCTGTGCACGGACGGTTCGTACTACTGGGTGCTTGCAAATGTGACCCCCTCGGTCGACCCACAGGGCAATGTCTTGGGCTATTACTCCGTTCGGAGAAAGCCGAATCGCAAGGCCGTTGCCTACGTCACCGACCTCTACAAGAAGATGATCGAGATCGAGGGCAGGGCCGGCACGAAGGATGCAATCGCAGCCTCGACTGCTCACCTAGAGTCGCTGTTGAAAGAGAAGGGGGTGAGCTATGAGCAATTTGCTCTCGGCCTTCAGGCGCTTTGAGATCTCCGCCCAGGTGGCGATCGTCATCCTGGGCCTAGTCGCTGCGCTACTCGCGTTAGCCGCCTCGATTGGTCTCTCACTGCAGTGGTTTGCTCCTGCGATGTTAGTGCTTACGCTTGTGGTCTGCGCAGGTGCATTCAAGGGCATCGCGTCTGAGCGGGCATTGCAGGGCCAGATGCAGTTGGTTCTTGACTCGGCCAGTCGTGGCCTGCTAGAGCCGCGAATCATTAATATTCCCCCGGGCGCAGGGCTTGCCGACTGCGCATTGCGCTTGAATGAGGTGCTCGATCAGGTTGAGGCCGTCTTTCGGGAGAGCCTCACAGTGGTGACCCGAATGGGTGCAGGTGACTTTAGTCGCAAGCCACAGGCAGCAGGGCTTCGTGGCCTCTACCCGGAGGTGCTGGCCCAGATTGAAAGGACACAGGTCTCGGTCGCGCAGACGGTGGAGAAACTACAGAAGGCCATGTCCGCGATGGCAGCAGGTGACTTCTCGACGAATGTGTCAACCGATGGTGCCTCGGGTCTCTATCGGGACATTCTGATCGACGCGCGCGACGCCGTAAATGCCCTGAATTCGATTCTGAGCGATGTGGTCGCCGTGATGAGTTCAGTCTCACAAGGCAACTTGACCCGGCGTGTTCAGGCGACTGGGGCCGGCAGCCTCGAGCGTCTCAAGGCGGACCTGAACGCCTCCCTGGACTCTCTTGCGGACTCCCTTGGACGGGTCAACGGGAACGCGCAGCGGGTTGCGGGGGCGGCCAACGAGACGAGCAGTGCCATCGGGCAGCTTGCTGATGGTGCCCACAGCCAGACGCAGTACATCGGACAGGTTGTCACCGCGATGCGGCAGACCTCTCAGGCGGTTGGCGAGATCTCGGATAGCACCGAGCAGGCGAGTCGGCAGGCCCAGGCCTCCGCCAGCGTCGTGCGCGACGGTCGTGCAAAGATGGAACAGCTCGTCGAGGTGGTGAACGGCATTGGGAGCAGTTCTGAGAAGATCAATAAGATCACCGATGTCATCGAAAAGATCGCAAACAAGACCAACCTGCTCTCGCTCAACGCAGCCATTGAGGCCGCTCGGGCCGGAGAGCACGGAAAAGGGTTTGCGGTGGTGGCTGATGAGGTCGGAAAGCTTGCCGCCAGTACGGCGGACAGCACCAAGGAGATTGCCGGGCTGATCAAGCAGGCGGCCAGTGAGACGGCCACCGCAGTCGTTGCCGTTCGTCAGGTGAGCGGCGACATGGAGCGTATCGTTCAGAGTGCAAGCCAGACCGACACCATGCTCCAGCGAATCTCCTCCGCGGTCGAGGAGCAGACTCGCACTATGCAGGAGATTAATGTCAGTATGGCGAACCTAGACAAGATCGCTCAGAGCAACGCTGCTGCATCGGAAGAGATTGCCGCGAGCATGGTCGAACTCAGTCGTGTCGCATCCGCAACACGCAACGAAGTGGAGAAATTCACCTTTTGACCATGGAACTAGTCCTCTTTCACGCCCACGAGAACCGGTACGCGCTCCCTGCGGAGCGGGTCGGGAAAGTCATTGAACTGCTCCCGGTGACGCCGCTGCCCTACGCGCCCTCAACTGCAGAGGGCCTGGTGAACGTCTCGGGCTCCGTTCTGCTGAAGGTTTCGCTTCCAGAACTCCTCGGCGTGCCCCCTGAGCGTCGACGGTCGGAAGGGGTGCTCTTGGTCGTGAGTACGAGCCGCGAGATGGTGGTGATTCAGGTCGATTCAGTCTCGAGCAAGGTCACACTCGATGAGTCAGACCTCACGCG
>Ga0315905_10008832_pt1 | contig 10199 bp, 9 predicted proteins | sample LakEriMetagenome_5_FD_203522 | JGI IMG/M metagenome (GOLD analysis project Ga0315905, IMG submission 203522) | Freshwater fungal communities from buoy surface, Lake Erie, Ohio, United States - Buoy 4 MA121 | ecosystem: Environmental > Aquatic > Freshwater > Lake | place: USA: Lake Erie, Ohio... | reverse complement strand
CTAAACCCGGGACTACTTGGTCTGATTCGATGAATATTAAAGGTTTAAAATCGAAAAGAACACTTAAAGTAATTGACATAAGCAATAATGTAGCATCCATAGACATGAGTACTTCCATTCAAGGTACAACAGAAAGCGAAGTACAAGGTATGGCTATGAACATGACAATCAATTCAACAGTAAAAAGTACATTAAAAGTAAATTTGGACAACGGACTAGTTCTATCCAATAAGAATAGTGGAGACATCAATTCAGATATGGAAATGATGGGACAAAATATGCAGGTGACCTCAAAAACCTCCGGACTTACCACTAATATAATTCAATAATCAGCTTATTTTAAGCGAGCCGATAAAGTAACGTCCTTTTGGCCATGCCGGCAATACAATAACCTTTGTTTTGCAAGAAGTCATTGATTTCTTTTCCATCCAAGGATTCAGCTTTCAATGATCCTTCAATCAGAATAAACTCAGGCTTGTATTTTTCCCAGTCGTTAGATCTGAGGATGTTTATATCATGACCTTCTACATCGATCGAAAAAAAGTCAATTGCTTGACCTTGGGGTAAATATTTATCCAGGATTTCACTGAGCGGCATCACTGGAATCTCTTTCTGAGCAATTAATTGGTATTGCGGCATCTTTGATCTTTCCAGCGATAGTTTTTCGTCAAACCCATTGATGGCCGGTTCATTGAATTCAAAAAAACTGAGCTTCCCTTTAACGTCTGAAACAGCCAATTCCAGATTAATATCTTTTCTTCTATATTTTCTAAACAATTTAATTAAATGCGGAGTGGGCTCCAGGTTAATTCCAGTCCATCCTTTCGCATAAAACAAAGCCGTATTGGAGAACCGAAAAGGATGATGTGCACCTATATCCACGTAGAACCCCTTGTGCCCTCTTTTTTTATACTTATAAAATGAATAGAGTAAAACATCCTCTCCATCTTGGGCAAAGGATTGCGTTGAGAACATGTATTTGGGAAATAACTTTTTTAAAAAATCTCCCAGTTTTTTTCTAAGCATGATCAATCGTTGTAAATATTAAGCTTCATTGAATGAGGAAAGTTGAAGATAAGTTGGAAAATTTTATTCCACTTGAAATCTTCCTTTTTTACCTGTAAAATAATGTGCCATGGCTTTGAATAAATAATTGGATTGTTTGTTACCATATTTGATTCCAAATCGATATCCCTGAATTATTTTAAAGCAGGTTCTTAATAGATGAAATAACCAGGCCCTAAAACATCTGTATTTAAATAAAATGTATAGTTCATTTCTTATTGAATAGTAATCTCGTTGTAATCTCGATTTGTCTTTTTTCAATCCTCTTTTGGGCTTAACCCCCATCCTTCCACTTTCCGTTCTGTATCTTAAATACAAATTACGATCACAATATAGATTGAATCCGGCTTTTGATAATTTCAAATCAAAATCCAATTCCTCTAAACCAAAAAACAACTGATCATCTGGTAAGATTGATTTCCTGACCGCTTCAGCCCGAATCAATTTTGACATATTACCCGCAATATTATCTACTTGAATGGTTCCTTCCTTGGTGAGTTCAGCATCAGGTACCCTTTGAATGAGTCCTGTTTTACGGTCAAACCAGTGACCAACTGCGCCCACACAACCCGCATCCGGAATGTCAACCGCCATACGAAGTAATATTTCAAACGTATCAGCAAAAAAAGGCGGATCGTCGTCATCTCCCCAATAGATCCAATCAAATCCTTGAGATGCTAATTTTTCCAAACCAATTTTGGCTGCTCCTGCCGGACCAATATTCTTACCCACTCGAAAGTATTCAAGCTTTTCTTTATTTTCTTTTTGATAGAACCAACGTTCTGTTTGAACAGTTAAGCTATTATCAATAACCAGAATTTTTTTAGGTGGGAATGTTTGATCTAAAATTTTTTGCACCGTTTCATCGATCAAATGCGAACGTTCATAAGTCATGATAAATGCCGCGAACCTGATGTTGGATAGCTGGATATTCATAATTTATGAAATAGAGGTTTGAGTCTTCCAGATAAATCTTGCAAGCGCTGGATATAAAGTAATCAAACATTGTACAGTCAGCTTAATGTTAGATGGCTTCGTTTTCCATGCCTGGTAAAAAAGCTGATGTGCCAATTTGGTATCATCAAGTCTAACAGCACTTACTGCTGCAACTTGGAGAAATAGAATTTTAATACTTGGATGCTTGGTAAAATAATTGGCGTGTTTATCCAAGATATAAAGATTGGAACTCAGCTTGTTTTTCGTTTGTTTACTTCCCCCGGTTGCTGATTCATAGTAGGTGATATTATAATGATCGATGAAATCTTGTGTGATTATTTGTTCATAGCATCGAAATTTGAGTTCCGTATTTTCTCCATAGCGAATCGATTCATCATATCCTCCCAATTGTTCAAAAACAGTTTTTTTCATCGCCCATGCCCCTGCAAGAAACGATCCTTTTTCTCTACCACCCGTTTGGTAAGGATCCAAACAGCTAATCTTTTTTCTTTCACCATTGGTTTTTTGAACATGTATGCTACAAAAAACCAAATCAGCATTATTATTTTCAATACAATGATGGAAGTCCATTAACCAATTTTGTTCGACAGAATCGTCGCTGTCTAAAAAAACAACATATCGTCCTATTGCTATGGATGCTCCTGTATTACGCGCCGCACAGACCCCTTTATTGGTTTGATAAATGTATTTTATCTGTTCTTGTTTGATGAAGTCATCCAGTTCAAGCGCCGTTGAGTCGGTAGAGCCATCGTCTACAACGATTATTTCAAAATGGGTATAAGTTTGGTTAAGGACGCTCTGAATCGCCCGTTGGATGGTTCCTGCCCGATTGTAGGCAGGTATAATAACAGAGAAAAGCAGCATAGGATGATTGGTAAATACAACTCGATGAATCAAAGTATGCGGAAATTAAAATGCACTTTTAAAATCACGATTTATTGAAACTTCAAGTTTTGTTGTTTAAAGGTCAGATTTTTTTGAATAAAAAAAATTAACCCAAACAGATAAGTTTCATTGGTATATTTATCCATTTTGCCCGAACGTCGATAAAATGTTTGGGTGAACCTTATCAGTTGATTTTCAGTCGTTTTAATGCCTTCTCAAAACTATTGGAAGTTAATTTCCCGATTTCATTCGAATCGTTGCTGCCTGAAAAAGCATGATGCCGGCTGCAACGGATACATTCAACGATTCGAAATTTCCGGGCATGGGAATGTGAAAGGCCGCGTCCGCTTGCTTCATCAATGAAGATTGAACTCCCTTCTCCTCGCTCCCTAAAATGAAACAACAAGGTTCATGAACCGATAATTGATCAAGTGTTTGTGTTGCGGTCATTTCACTGGCAAATACTTGTATGCCGTTCAAGTGCAAGCATTCAATGGCCTCAGAAAGATTTCCCGTTCTACAAACGGCGATCTGATCGAGTGCCCCTGCTGAAGTGAGCACCGCATCTTCTGTCAGTGCCCCTACTCCACGCTCAGGAATAATGATTGCATCAGCGCCAAAACAAACAGCACTTCGTGCTATAGCGCCAATATTTCGGATGTCGGTTATTCCATCCAGCATTATCAATAATGGCGATTTACCTTGTTCTACTACAAATGAAATTACTTGTTGTAGATCCTGATACTGGATCCTTGCTATTTGGGCTACACAACCCTCATGATTAAAAACATTAAGCCGATTAATTTTTTCAACAGGTACTTTTAAAATCGGGACCATGCGTTCTTTAGCCGTCAACCGCAATTGATCAACCCAAGGCCCATGAACATTGGATTGTAAATATATCCGATCAAGGGCTTTGCCTTCCTCTAAAGCATTGGATACTGCTTCTCTTCCCACAATCAAAGTGTTTTTTTTGGGGCGATGCTGTGGGGAACGAAATGTTCTCATAAAATAAAACAGATTGGATGAATATTTGAATGTTCAGTCAAGATAATAAAAAAAGGGGCGGTTTAAACCGCCCCTCGGGTAAGTCATTGTGTTTATTTAATTCCAAAAGTTTTCTTCACCTCTTTCACTGCATCCAGTTTTTCCCAAGTGAAGAGCTCCACTTTTTTAGACAACTTCTTTCCGTCTGGTGAAATGAACGTCTTTTCAACGATTTCATGTTTACGTCCCATGTGACCATAAGCGGCAGTTTCACTGTACATTGGGTTACGCAACTTCAAGCGTTGTTCGATAAAATATGGACGCATATCGAAGCAAGACATTTTCATGATTTTATCTGCAATTTGCCCGTCTGTCAAACCAACTTTTGCAGTACCATACGTATTCACATTGATACTGGTTGGTTGAGCAACTCCGATCGCGTAAGAAACTTGTACCAATACTTCATCACAAAGACCGGCAGCTACCAGATTCTTTGCGATATGTCTTGTTGCATAAGCTGCAGAACGGTCAACCTTGCTAGGATCTTTTCCACTGAAAGCACCGCCCCCATGCGCTCCTTTTCCTCCGTAGGTATCCACGATAATTTTACGTCCCGTTAATCCGGTATCGCCGTGTGGACCACCAATCACAAATTTCCCAGTTGGGTTGATGTGATATTTGATTTTGTTATTGAAAAGGTGTGCGTATTTAGGATATTTAGCTTTTACACGCGGGATCAGGATATTCACGATGTCCTTCTTGATTTTTGCCAACATGGCATCATCTTTTCCAAAGTCGTCGTGTTGCGTAGAAACAACGATGGCATCAATTCGAACAGGACGATTATGGTCATCATATTCCAATGTTACCTGGCTTTTTGCATCTGGACGCAAATATTTGATTTGCTTGTTTTCACGGCGTAAAGCAGCCAGCTCTTCCAGAAGCTTATGCGCCAAATTCAGCGCAAGTGGCATGTAATCATCTGTTTCATTGGTTGCGTAACCAAACATCATACCCTGGTCACCTGCACCTTGTTCTTCTTTTTTCTTACGGTCAACCCCTTGGTTGATATCACCGGATTGTTCATGAATAGCAGATAGTATACCGCATGAATTTGCTTCAAACATGTATTCGCTCTTGGTATAACCAATTTTACGAATCACTGCACGAGCAATTTCTTGCACATCCAGATAAGCCTTGCTTTTCACTTCGCCCGCCAAAACTACTTGTCCTGTTGTAACAAGGGTTTCGCAAGCTACTTTAGATTGTGGATCGAAAGCCAGGAAATGGTCAATCAATGCATCGCTGATTTGATCAGCTACTTTATCGGGGTGACCTTCACTCACCGATTCAGAGGTAAACAGGTATGGCATAAAATTATTTTGTGTGTGCAAATATACGGGAGCAGAACAATTTACAAGTCTTAATGACCCTTAATTATTACTTGATCTTTGAATAAATGACTCTCAGGCGCATGCGATATTGCGGGTTGGGATGTGCTCCTCCCCCTACACGAACCCTTCCAAATGCAATTGGATTGCGATAAGGAATCATCACAGGTGCATATTGTGGGTAAGAAAAACTATGTGCAGGGAAAACGCGGAATTTGAAATTCGAGGTTTTTTGAGTTGCGATTTGTTGAACATGTCTGCTTAAGTTAAAAGCGTAATAAGCCTGAGAACCGGAAACGGATTCGCGCTTACGAACATATCCTCCATAGTATCGGAAATCAACATCAAAGTTGGATGGGAAGAAAGGGTAACCTGGTTTTTTGAAATCAGGATCATACAATGCACCCGGATTCAAATCAAAATAAACCGGCTTCCATTTGTTCGAACCTGAATCAATCAAGTCAAGATATAAATAATTTGGTTCAACAAAAACCTTGTCGTTGATTGGATCCGGAATTTGTTGAATCATCAACTCTGCATGATGAATGATTCGATTCGGGTAGTTGGTTAATGCAGGAATTTCAAGATTCGCGAAGGTTCCCGGCGTGGTTTGCAGATACAGTTCTTCCGTACCTGTAGGCAATGGATTTCGGGTTCTTTCAATTTTATTGGAGACCGATGATCTTCGAACAACCTCTCCCTGAAGTCCGGAATTAAAATACAAACTGGAATAAGTAGTGTCTATTGGACCTCCATTTTTACGTTTGTAGTGAATTTCAAGACGGGTTTGAGCTTCCAGTAAGTTGACGTATACCAACGCATTTCCACTACTAGCTTTGATACCAAAACCATTACAGAATCTTCTGAATAGAGAATCGTAACTAAAAGCCTTGTTTCTGATTGTATCACGGGTGAATAGAGAGTCTCTGAAACGATCGTATAATTTGATTCGGATTTGATTATTGACAGAATCGAATTTTCCCAGTTTGACGAAACGATCCAACTGTCTGATATCAACAGTTTTAATATCACTTAATGGTGCACCAATTCCCGGTGCGAAGTTGATAGTACGTTGTGATAAAACTGAATCCCACTCACCTCTGATATCATTTTCCACTTCAAAAACCTGCAATTGCAGCGGTTGCGAGCTATCGCCATAAAAAGCCTTGTAACTCAGACAAAGAACCACAGAATCAGCTGATACAATCGTGTCTTTCGCCAACTTTCCAATGGTGTATGGATAAAAGTTTGGTTTGAACTGGAGATAAAGCGAAGCCTGTGTAGTTCCTAAAAGTGGATCGTTCAGTCTGCCAATTACATACTCTTCGGTATAAGAAAGCTTGGTTGAATCTTTATATATTCCATCGAATACACCTTGTGTGCTGATCACATCAAGTGTATCTGCAAAAGTGTTTATGTTATCCACTTCAGGAATGAGATCTCCACCGATATTGCTGGTATCCAAACGGGTACAACCTGTAGTTGCAGCAATTGTGAATACAACAAAAAAAGTCAGGAAACGAAATAAAGCGTTGTGCATGGGTTAAAATCAACCGGCAAGATCGGTATAGAGCTGTAAATAATCTGTTAAATCGGATTCAGGATCGAATGGTAGAATTTTCTTCCCTTTGACTTTTGAAAAATCATCCAAAAGTTTTTTCTCGACATCATCAGCACCAAAAGTAATGGCATCTGAAAATTGAGCACCGGTGCGGAAAAGTGCAGTGTTGTTGTTTTCCTTCAGAAACTCCAATTCTTTAGGTGTGATGCTTTCATGAATCGTTGCCAATTCAGCAAAATCTGCACCCAGTTTATCAGAAAAAGTTTTACTACCGATGGTATAAATGATTTTACTGTGACTGAATACCGGCTCGCGCTTGTAAACAGTTTTAAGATACATAGGGATGAGTCCGGTCATCCAACCGCTGCAATGAATTAAATCAGGAGGCCATCCGAATTTGCGAACTGTTTCCAAGGCGCCTTTGCAAAAGAGAACGGTTCTCAAACCATTGTCATCAAACCATTGATCTTGCTCATCCGTAAATATTGATTTACGTTTGAAAAAATCTTCGTTATCCAGAAAATAAACCTGCAATCTGGCATTGGGAAGTGAAGCAACTTTTATGGTCAAGGGATAGTCGTCATTCTGAATGGTAACGTTAATTCCTGATAATCGTACCACTTCGTGCAAACGATGCCGACGTTCGTTGATCACGCCAAATCGTGGCATGATACAACGCACTTCAAAATTGTTCTCGTGTGATAAAACAGCCAGTCGGTTAACCACCTCTGCGAACTCTGTTAATTCGAGATAAGGTGATATCTCGTTTGCAATAAATAAAATCCTTTTCTTTGTGGACATGATTGCTCGGTTAGATGGATAATCCCATTAAGCCGCAAAAATACTGTATTTTACTCAAATCGCCCTGCTTACTTAGACAAAACGACGTTTGATGATCATTTTTCATAAATCCGATGATGTTCAGGCATATTTGACATCAGAAAAAAATAAGGGCACCCGAATAGGATTTGTTCCCACCATGGGCGCATTACATCAGGGTCATCTATCGCTCATTCAATCTGCGTTGAGTAAGAATGATTTGGTGGTTTGCAGCATTTTTGTCAATCCAACCCAGTTTAACAACCCAACTGACTACGAAAAATATCCGAATACCATCAACAAAGACATTGAATTATTGGAGCATGTCGGTTGTGATGTTTTGTTTGCTCCCAATATTCAGGAAATCTACCCGGATGGATTTACCCAAAAGCAATATCCGCTTCATGGCCTGGATGCGATTTTGGAAGGTGCTTCCAGACCCGGTCATTTTCAAGGTGTTTGTATGGTTGTTGGTCGATTATTAGAATTGGTTCCATGTCATCAATTATTTCTCGGGGAAAAAGATTACCAGCAATGCTTGGTCATACAAACCATGTTTGAAACATGTTCAATTCAAACAGAACTGATCATTTGTTCAACTATGCGAGAAGCGGATGGTTTGGCGATGAGCAGTCGCAATCTCAGACTTACCGAAACGGAGCGCGCCTCAGCAAATCAGATATACCAAACATTGATTTGGTTGAAATCGAATTTGAACGCATTACCTATTAACGACTTGATTAAGTCTGCCGAAAGTCAACTTATGTTAGCAGGATTCAAAACGGATTATGTTGCGATTACGGATGAAAGGCTCAATCCGATTGAGCGAATTGAACCGAATATGCAAGTTAGAGGACTGATAGCCGCAAATTTGAACGATGTCAGATTGATAGATAATTTACTGCTTCAAGGAAGTCCGGAAATAAACACAATTTAATATCAAACTTTCATGAATCGTAGACTGAGAACTTGGCTGCAATACATCTTGTTTACAGGTGGTGGTCTTTTCCTTGTTTGGTGGCAATTAAAATCTATGACGCCGATTGAAAGAAAAGAATTTTATCATGCAATCGGACAAACAAATTATTGGATTATCATTCCAATTATATTGATGAGTTTAGCAAGTCATTTGAGTAGAGCGATGCGATGGAAACTGCTTTTGGAACCATCCGGCTATCATCCAAAAACAGCTAATACTTTTATGGCTACCATGATAGGTTATCTTGCTAATTCAGCCGTTCCGCGTTTAGGTGAGGTGCTTAAATGTTCCATGTTGGCTAAATATGAGAAATTAAGAATTGATCGGCTGGTAGGCACTATTATTCTGGAACGAAGTTTTGATCTGATATGTTTTGCCTTGTTTGTAGGACTAACCATCGTTTTCCAATTGGATTTAATTGGCTCAACATTGAATGAGTTTCTGCAGGCATTTCAACAAAAAAACGAAGGGATCTCATGGGTAAAAATGCTCGTCATTTTCTTATTTATTTTGCTGACTTTTTTTATAGTAAGAAAACAATTTAAGAAAAATGCCAGTCATCCGCTGATACAAAAAATTAATCAGGTTATCATTGGTATTATTGATGGATTCAAAAGTATTTTAAGACTACAAAAAAGAAGCGCATTTTTATTGCACACCCTTTTTATTTGGTGCATGTATTTGGGTCAGATATTTATTGGGTTTCAGGCCCTGGAACAGACCGCTTCCCTTTCGATAGGAGCTGCTTGTTCAGTGCTTACGCTTGCATCACTTTCTATGATCGTAACGCCCGGAGGAATCGGATCATTCCCCATTTTTGTAATGCAGGTTTTATTAATCTACCAGATTGAATCTCCGGTTGGCAAGGCATTTGGGTGGATGATGTGGGGCGTTTCAACCGGTCTGATTGTAGTAAGTGGATTATTATCACTGCTTATCATGCCTTGGTATAATCGTGATAAAAAATAGAACAATTCACGATTATTTAATTTCAATAGGACATGCTTGTTTCTCGATTCATTTAAATTGCAAGTCTAACAATAACAACTTGTTTTGACTGGTTTAAAAAAATGGTTCGTACGTGATTTGAGTTGGCTTGCTTTCAACGAGCGGGTTTTGCAAGAAGCTGCTGATGTAAACATGCCGCTGCAAGAACGTATAAAATTCCTTGGGATTTTTTCTAACAATTTGGATGAATTCTTTCGGGTTCGTGTAGCAACTCTCAAAAGAATGATTGAATTGGGAGATAAATCAGACAGATGGTCGGAACAGAACCCTGCCAAGACATTGGAGGAAATTCATGAGAAAGTTATTCACTTACAACAATCTTTTGAAAAAACATGGCAGGTTGTTCAGCGTGAATTGAAAAGGCAGCGTATTTTTCTCGTCAACGAGAAGCAAATCAATGCAACCCAAAAAAAATTCATACTTGATTTTTTTAATGAAGAAATCAGGGGACATATCGTTCCGTTGATGATTGAGAGTATGCAGGAATTTCCGATTTTAAATGACAAATCGATTTACCTTGCTTGTACACTTTCTAAAAAAGACCGAT
>Ga0315905_10008830_pt1 | contig 10201 bp, 8 predicted proteins | sample LakEriMetagenome_5_FD_203522 | JGI IMG/M metagenome (GOLD analysis project Ga0315905, IMG submission 203522) | Freshwater fungal communities from buoy surface, Lake Erie, Ohio, United States - Buoy 4 MA121 | ecosystem: Environmental > Aquatic > Freshwater > Lake | place: USA: Lake Erie, Ohio... | reverse complement strand
CAGTGCATGCGCGATGCCGGGGCGGATCAAATGCTCGGCAATTTGAAAGTAGGCGTCCCGCCGCGGCTCGTTTTCCAGGGTGTTGAGCAGCTTGCTGGTCATGATCATCATCTCGCAGTTGTCATGTTCCTGCGCGATGTCGAGCAGCGGCCAGTAGCGCTCGGCTTTGAACGCAGTGTCGTTCTCGGCGCCGCGTGCGGTCACACCGGCGATGAAGCGTTGTTCGGGAAACTCGGCACGGAAGCGCTTCAGCACTTCGGCGTAGAGGTCATTGTCGAGATCGAAGATGTAACCGGTGTCCGCATTGAGCACGAAGACCAACTCGACGCCGTAATGCGCACCGCATTGCTGCATCCAGCGCACGCTTTTGTTGAAGCCGTCCCAGTCGGGCTTCCGGTTCTTGAACGGTAGCAGTGTCGCTACGCAAAGCCGCGCTTTCGTTTTGTGATCGACGAGTTCCTCCTCGCTCGTGTAAGCCCAAACCGTCTCATTCCAGGCGGTGGACGATTTGAGATCGGCAGGATTCGAGATGAGAGCGCGGGTGTCAGACATGACTCATTTAGAGCATGATCGGCCCGATCGGCCAAGATGAATTCCGAATCCTCGTGATCTGATTTTCTGATCACACCTCCAGGCAGTGACATGGAATGCAGGCTCTGTGTTTACTCTGTCTTGCGCTAGTCAAGCACCTCCGCTTTGATCAACACTCATGTGTGGCCGATTGAACCAATTCGCGAAGATGCCCGCGCTCTCTCTCGCGGGACGGGCGCTGCGCCTCGAGCGGCGCAAGAAGGTGCGCGAGGACCCAAAGGCTGCTGCGCACATCATGCACAACATTTGCCCCACGGACTATGCGGATGTGATGACGCTCACTGACGGCGAATGGGCGCTGGAGCGCATGCGCTTTGGGCTGGTGCCGTCGTGGGCGAAGGGCAGTAAGGCGGATATAGCGAAGAAGTTCCTGCACACCTTCAATGCTCGCTGCGAATCGGTCTTTCAATTGGCGTCTTATCGCGGGCCGATTTTGAAGCAGCGCTGCCTCATCCCCGTGCGTGGCTGGCATGAGTGGCCGGACAGCCGGACTCCTTATTTCATCCATCTAAATGACGACGCGCCGTTGCTACTCGCGGGTATTTTCGATGTTTGGGAGAGTGTGGAGGAGGTCGTCACCTCCATGAGCGTCATCACGACGCCGCCTGGGCGCTACATGGGCAAATTTCATGACCGCAGCCCGCTCATCCTGGAAAACAAAGCCGCACTCGACTGGCTCCAGCCCGATCTGCGAGCGGACGACCTTCGCGCTTTCTTCAAACCCTACGAAAGTGAGCATCTGGAGGCCTACCGCGTCTCCACGCTGGCGAATCATGCCCGGAACAAAACGGAGGCCGTGTGCGCCGCTATCGCCCCGCCAGTGCCACAGGCCGGGGATGAGCCAGTCGTGACTGAAAATGACGTAACACCGCTCTTGGAACTATTCAGCACCTAGACGCATCCCGCCGGATGAGCTGAGGATGCCGAAAGCGGAATATCGATTTCAAGAGCAGCTTGATGCGGTGAGACTCTCTGGATTTTTGGTGCGTCAGCCCGGGGTGGGACTTTGATCCGCCGCATCTGCTTCTGGATTCTGTTGGAAGGCTGCGATAGGCTCCAGCTGCATGCCCAAGCCTCGCAGCCTTTTTTTTGCCATCCTTGTCTTGTTTCCCGCCGCCAGTTTTTCGGCTGGCTTGGATGATGCGTCGGAGTTTGCCGATGCGAGGCAGGCGCTATCCGACGGTCTGCCGGGTGTGGCTGCGGTGAAGGCAGAAAGGCTTCTGAATCAGAAAGGCTGGACATCCGCGGAGACGCGTCGGCTGGCCACCTTTGCCGCCGAAGCTTGGGCGCGAGAGGAGCAGGCAGACCGTGTGCTGGCGCTGGCCGAGGCGCATGAGCTTGATGATGAGGTTTTTTGGCGGGCACAGGCGCTTGCTTTGAAAGGGGAAGTGGCTTCAGCGCGCAAGGTGATCACGGAGGATGTTCGAGAACCACGCCAACCGCGCACGCGCCTGCTTCTGGCGCAGATTTTCGCCGCGCTGGGTGAAAATAGCGCCGCTCGTGACGAGATCGCACCGCTGCTGGCTAGGGTGGATGAGCCGCTGCGCCAGCAGGCATCACGGCTGCAAACCGAACTGGACCTGAGCGATGGCAAACCCGGCACCGCGCTGGCGGATGCCTCGCAGGATGCCTCTGTGAAGTATCTCCGCGCTCGTGGGATACTTCAGCAAGGGCAAAGCGTTGCGGCGCAGCAACTGCTGCAAGCCGTGAAGGCCTCCGCCGCAGGCGGGGAGCGTGTGCAGCATGCGGTTATTCTTCTTCAAGCTGACATTTTGCTGCAACAGCGGCAGTTCGCCGAGGCGCATGATCAGTTGATAAAGTTTCTCGACACCACGGTGACGACGGACCTTTGGACTGAGGCGTTTGACCTGCTGGATCAGGCCCATCTGCGCCTCCAGGAGCCAAGAGAGCTGCCTGAGGCCGTGCTGCGCTGGATTTCCAGCGGCAACACCCCGCAGCAGCAACCGCAGCCTTCACTGGCGCTGATCAAAGCCACCTCGGAACTGCGCGGGCACGCGCTTTTCATCGTCGCGAAATGGCTCGTAGCAGAAAAACGTGACATTGAAGCCGTCAGCCTCCTGGAAGCCTTGCTGCAAATGGCGCAGGACCACCCGCGCCGCGCAGATGCCATGCGTCTGGCGATGGAACTGTACGCGGCGCAGGGAGCTGGCGAACGCGTGCTCGCGCTGGCTGAGGCTTGGCGGCAGTTGTCAGGCGGTGCCTCTGCCATGGTGGATTTCACCGCGGGCGGCATGTTCTTCCGGCGTGGGGATCATCGTCAGGCGCAGCGCTTGTTTCAAAACGCTGCCAACATCGCCACTACGCTCACAGATCGTCGTCGCGCGTTGTTCAATTCAGCAATCGCGGCGTTGCTCGCGGGGGATTTCACCTTGTATCAGAGTCTTCTCGGCCATCTTGAGGTGGTGACCTCTGCCGCCGGGGATGGGCAGGGCGCGGATGACAACGGCGCCACGCTGGAGCTGGAAAAAGCGTTGTTTGCCGCCGCGAAACGCCAGCCGGAGGCAGAACTGGCGCTTCGTGCCTTCATTCGTGCTCATCCTGACCATCCCCGTTTCGCAGATGCCTCTGTCACGCTAGCGGAATGGCTGCTCATGGCCGTGCCACCACGTGTCCATGATGCGCGGATCACGTTGGACGCCACCACGGCGGCGACCACGCTTAGCCAATCTCAGATGCAACGCATCGATCTCACAAGGCTGTGGCTGCATGATGCTGAGGGGGATCTCAAGGAGCTGCTTGTTCAGGGGGCCGCCTTTCTCAAGGCTTGGCCGAAGAGCACATTTGTGCCGGAGGTGCGGATGAAAATCGCAGGAGCACACTACCGGCTTGAGGATTTTGCCAGTGCGCGGACGGAGTTTGAAATCATCGCTCGCGATTACCCGGAGACGTCGAATGCCGATACCGCGCTTTATTTCGCCGCCATGTCCGCCTCCTCTGTCATGAGTGCAGAGGGCCGTGTCCGGGCACTGGCCACCTGGGAGGAGCTAGCGCAGAAAGGTGGCCCGCTCGCCGTAGCCGCACGCAGGCAGCAGGCGCTGTCTGAGCGCGCCCAGGGCCGCTTGAACGAGGCGCTTGCCGCGTTGGACAAGCTGCTGGCCTTGAAAAATCTCGATGTGGAGCAGCAGCGCATGACGATCTGCGAAAAAGCCGAGGTACTACTGCTCCTCGGCAAGACTGATCCGGCTCGTCTTGATGCCGCCATCACACTGCTCGATGAGTTTCTCGCGGAAAGTTCTCTGCCCTTCTTCTGGAAGGCTCGCGCTGGTTTCACCCTGGCCACGGCGCGTCATGATGCCAAACGAGATACCGAGGCGCTGGAGGCCTGCTACAATGTGCTACGTGCGGCGGAAATCACGCCTCCCGCCAGTCCGGCGGACTATGTATGGTTTGCCAAGACCGGCTTCTTTGGCATCGACCTGCTGGAGGCGGCACACCATTGGGAGGCTGCGGCACGTCTTGCAGAGCAGGTCGCACAGCGACGTGGTGACCGCGAGCAGGAGGCGCGTGAGCGGGCCACGAAAATTCGTCTGGAGCACTTCCTCTGGGACGGTCCCGCGCCCACTCCGCCGAAGGTGCTGAAGCTAAAAGATGAAGCTGAGGCTAAGCCTGATGAACCAGCCGAGTCCGCCTCCAAGAACATCAAAAAATCAATGCGTTGAGAGCGAACAAAGCAAAATAACGAAGGCGGAATGATAGGGATTTTGAAAATCATTTTGCCATCCATTGTTTTGCCAAATGACCAAATTTGGTCCGGTCTGGCATCCACCCTGGGGATTCTGTGTGGATTTAACACCCAAGCGCTGTGTCATTGACTGCCTGAGTGAAAAAGCTCTTGCCAGATCGCTGTGCCGCCCGCACACTTGCCGCCGTTCCAGGTTCTCTCAACTTGGTGAACACTTGGTGATGTTCCCGGCAGGCCTGCCGATGTTTCCCCAGCCCTCGTGCTGATGAAACGTGACCCCGCACTCGTTGCGCGGCCGTCAATCCTCCCGGAGCACACCGCGGCGATGCCGCTTTTTTCATTTCCCTTCTGACATTTCTCAACAACCCACGCACGGATGGCCGCCGTCACCGCCTCTCCGCATGCGTTATTCTTAACCGACATCGTTCCTCACCATGGCAGGCCACAATAAATGGTCCAAGATCAAGCGTGGCAAAGCCATCACGGATGCCAAACGTGGCAATGCCTTCAGCAAGCTGGCGAAGGAAATTACCCTCGCGGCCAAGTCCGGCGGCGGCAGCCCCGACATGAACGCCCGCCTTCGCAGCGCCATCCTGGCCGCCCGTGCCGCGAATGTCCCGAATGACAACATTGACCGCGCCATCAAAAAAGGCACCGGCGAGATCGCAGGTGCGGCACTGGAAGAAATTCTTTACGAGGCCTACGGCCCAAGTGGCGTGGCGATGATGATCGAAATCGTCACGGACAACCGCAACCGCAGCGCCAACGACATCCGCGTCCTGCTTTCCAAAAACAACGGCACCTTCGCCGACTCTGGCAGCGTGGCTTACATGTTCCAGCGTCGGGGAGAGATCCGGCTCGACAAAAGCGTCGCTAGCGAGGATCAACTCATGGAGGTAGCGCTGGAGGCTGGAGCCGATGACATTCAGGACGAGGGAGACGACTGGGTCGTTTACACCGCCACCGACAAGCTCTTTCAAGTCGCCAATGCGCTGCGGGAGAACAACCTCCATTCGCGCAGCCAAAAACTCATCTACCAGCCGCAGACCACTGTCACCATCACCGACGTGGATACCGCGAAGTCACTCATCCGCCTCTACGACATCCTCGACGACTACGACGACTCCCAAAACGTCCACGCCAACTTCGAGATCGACGACGCTATTGCCGAGCAGCTCGGCTAACCCTTTTCTAATTCCCTATGCCTGAAGAACTCACCGCCGAAGCTGCTGAAGCCGTTAAAACGAAGCCCAAGCGCAAAGCCCCGGCCAAAAAAGTGGCCGCTAAGAAAGCCGCAGCGACCAAAGTGGCTGCCAAGAAGGCCGCTCCGGTCAAAGTAGCCCGCAAAACCGCCAAAAAGAAAGTGGCTGAGCCTGAGGCAGAGCTGCCCTTGATGGATGCCGCTGCTCCGGTTGAAGCTGTAAAGCCTGTGGAAGCGGCTCCCGTAGCCGCTGTTCCTGAGATCGTTGAAGTCGCTGCCCCCATCGTTGTCGAAGCCGCCCAGCCTGCCGCGCCATCTGTGGCCGCCGAGGCTGCGCCGGCCGTCGAAACAGACGGGGAAGGGGATGCTGAAGAATCGGAGGCTGCAGAAGCCTCGGCCGAGGGCGATCCCAACACGCCGCGCAACATGATCATGGATGCGAACGGCCAGTTGCGTCCGATGACGGCCAAGGAGCGCCGCAAAATGAAGTTTGAGCGCTGGAAGCAGCGCCGGGCCGAGCGCGATGCGCAACGCCGTGGTGAACGTGGCGGTGAGCGTCCTGAGCGTCCTGAGCGTCCTGAGCGTGGTGGTGAAGGCCCACGCAGCCAGGAGCCACGCCCGCAATTCACGCAGGAGCGTGAACCCGAGCCGGAAAAGCCGCTTGGACCGCCAGAACCAGCCAAGGGCATTCTCGAAATGTCCCCCAAAGGCTACGGCTTCTTGCGCCAGCGAGACCGCAATTATTCCCAGCATCCGCTGGACGCCTTCATCGCGCCCGAGTTCATCCGCAAATACGGTCTGCGTGAGGGCATGCAGGTTGTCGGCGTGCAGTGCAAGGGCCAGCGTGGTCCGCAGATCACCGAGGTCACCGAAGTCAACGGTCGCAATCCGTTTGTCATGCGCGATCTGCCTTTGTTCGAGGAGCTTAAAGCAGTAAACCCGAACAAGCGTTATCAGCTGGAGACCGCCAAAGACCGCCTCACCACACGCGTCATCGACATGATGGCTCCCGTCGGACGCGGGCAGCGTGGTTTGATCGTTGCACCGCCGCGCGCGGGCAAGACCACGATGCTCCAGCACATTGCTGAGGCTGTTGTGGAAAATCATCCAGGCGTGCATCTCATGATCTTGCTCGTTGATGAGCGTCCTGAAGAAGTCACCGAATTCAAACGCATCCTCCCGCAGGCCGAAATCTTCGCCAGCAACAACGACCAGGATGTGAAGAGCCACACGCGCATCGCCACGTTCGCCATCGAACGCGCCAAACGTCTCGTGGAGTGCGGGGAGCATGTCTTCATGCTCATGGACTCCATCACGCGCATGGCCCGTGCCTTCAACAACACCGCGAAGAGCGGTGCCACCATGAGCGGTGGTGTCGGTGTCGGGGCTTTGGAGATTCCGCGCCGTCTGTTCGCCGCTGCGCGCAACACACGCACCGCTGGCTCCCTCACCATCCTCGGCACCGCGCTCATTGAGACCGGTAGCCGCATGGACGACCTCATCTTCCAGGAGTTTAAAGGCACCGGCAACATGGAGCTCGTGCTTGATCGCCGCATCGCCGAGCAGTTCGTGTTCCCAGCCGTGAACATCTTCAAATCCGGCACACGCCGTGAAGAACTGCTGCTACAGGCCTTCCAGCTCGACAAAATTCACATGCTGCGTCGCGGCCTCGCTGGTCACAAGCCGATCGAGGCCATCCAGCGCGTCATCTCGCTGTTGGAGCGCTACCCTAGCAACGCCCAGATGCTCGTCGATCTGCCCAGCAAGAGCTAGACGCTAGATTCTGGATACTCGATCCTAGCATCCAGCATCTCGATCCCAGCATCCAGCCTCTAGTCCCCATGCCTCTTCCGCCTCCAGAACTCAAAGTGGACGAGGTGGGGCCGCCGCAGATCAATCCCATCGCCGCCAGACTGGCCGCCAGCAAAGATTCCACGGAGCGCGCCACCGCCCGCATCCTCGCGAAATACCTCGACGAGTTGCTGCGCGTGCCCGGCACGAATTTCAAAATCGGCCTCGATCCGATTCTCGCGCTGATTCCCGGTGTCGGAGACACCGTGGCCTCCGGCGCGGGCGTGATCATTCTTTTAGATGCCCTGCGCAGCGGCATTTCCATCCCGGTGTTCCTGCGCATGGCGCTGAACATGGGCATCAATTTCCTCATCGGTCTCGTTCCCGGTTTTGGCGCGGCGGCGTCCATGTTCTTCAAATCCAACACACGCAATCTGCGCCTGCTCACCGCTTGGCAGGCAGGTAACAAGGACGGCGTGAAGCGCAGCACGCTGCGCTTCTACCTCGGCATTTTACTGCTCTTTGCCATCATCCTCGGCATGCTCCTCATCGCCTGGGTGTTCTACACCTGGCTGTTTTATCACTTCATCCAGACCATCGGCCACGCCCTGGGGCTGGTAGGATGACTTCAATCCCCCGCTCGTTTCACCAGCGGCAAAAGGATCTCTCGTGCCGCCTGCGGGCTTGGGCATTGTCACCGGTTGTAAATTCCTCTTCAAAGTCCGATGTTCCCCACCTCGTGGCAGCGGACGTGAGTTTGCTATTGAGCAGATCTTGCCTAGCGCCCTTCAGAACCCACTGATCTTTGGTGGTGGCGGGCCGCTTTTTTGCAAGCAACCTCTTCATTTTGTCCCGCTTGTCCCGCAAACCAGTCGTTTGCGTAGTGGCGGACAGGGAGGGATTCGAACCCTCGGTACCGATTAAGGTACACACGCTTTCCAGGCGTGCTCGATAGACCACTCTGACACCTGTCCGTTGTTCAACTTCAAAGGAGGATGAAGCGAACGCGGAGTGTGGCGCAGTCCGCTCTTCAGGCAAGCTGATTTTACCCTCACTCGGATTTCTTCCAGCCATGCACGATGTATGTGCTGGCGGAGGAACCCAGCGCAGCGACGGCTTGTTCCTTGGTGATGGCTGGTGAGGTGGACGTGACGGTGACTTTTTGAGTGCCCGGTTTATCACCGATGGCGATCTCCACTTTCGAGACGCCCTCGAGCTTGGTGAAAGAAGCGGTAACGTGGTCTTTGCAGCCAGCGCAGACCATGCCGCTCATTTCAGCGACGTAGGTGACCGCCTTGTCAGCGGCGAGTGCGCACAAGGACGACAAGGAAAGCGCGGTGAGGAGGATGAGTCGGCGAATCATAAAAGGTGCACCATCCATAGCGGGAACTTGGTTTTCAGCCAAGTCCAAGTTTCAGCCCACCAGGCACGTTGAGAGGTGGAATTGTTCGCCTCATAGACATTTTATGAGCCTGTTTTCATTTTAGCGTGTTTTAGTTCACCTTCCTCCACATGAAGTCCCCAACCATCCTGTCTTTGCTGCTTGCCTTGCTGTCCAGTAGCGCCGCCGCCCAAGAAGAAGTCCGTCCACGTCCACGGCCGCCAGTTGCGGGGGATGAAATGGTGGTTCCTGAGGTCAATCTCACACCGGCGCAGATAGGGCACATCTTGAAGGAACTGGAGAAAGTAGAGACTGAGATCGGCCAAGGTCGAGGTGGTATTCTTGGGGCGGCGCTGACGAAATTCCGCTCTGCCATGGGCAGTGAGAGCGATGCAGTCTCGCTCTACCTTGAATGCTACAAGCTAGAGAATTTTGACCGCAAGGATCTGAAGCAGACGGATTTCATGGAGTGGCGTGACCGCAATGAAGCTCGGCTGAAGGAAGAAAATTTCACCCAAGGACTGCTGCTTCAGCTCGAGTACCTTGTGCTGACGATCCAGGCCCAGAATATCAAAGAGCAGAGGGACATGGGCACGCTGGTGCCTGCGCTGCAAGCATTCATCGGGAAAGCCATCACGGAGGTGCAGGCCACGATGAAACACACTGCCTCAGGCGCACTGGAGCAAAAAGATGCGGACTCCAAAGGCGGGGGGCAGGGACGCCGGGGCGGCGGTCAGGGGCAGGGGGGAGGCTCGCCACTGGCCGGCATGCTGCGCCAGTCTGTGAAAGGCACCGAATTCAGTCGTGCCTATCTGCTGGATGACCACCTGACCCGTCGTGAGTGGGAGTATTCGCCCTTGAACATCGGCGGCATCTACAATTCGGTCATTTTCCCTTATTTTGTGTCTGAAAAACCGACGGAGCTCTCCGCGCAGTGGGATTCCCGCATCAATGCCGAGATGGCTCTGCTCAAAGCCAGCATGAGTGAGACGGAGTTCACCCTTCGCTACAAGGAACTCCAGCCACGGTTGCTGTGGGAGAAACACAACCACCTGCTTGCCTGCAATATCAACGCGCTCAATGCCCTCGCCGACATGCTCAAGGTCATTCAGGCCAATCCCAATCATCCAGATGCGGCAGGCTGGCTCACTCAATTTAAGGCGATCATGACAAAGCTTGCTCCGCCTGAGTCCCCGGCACCGGTGGAAAAACCGATCGGCAGCCAATAAGATCACGGCATGTTGCATTGGATCAGCTTGGTCATCCGCAGTTTTGGGCCTGCTTTGGCAGGCCTTGGCTGGGCGCTGAAAACCCAGCGCAATCTCCAGGTGCATGCCCTCGCGACCTCGGTGGCCTTGGTGTTTGGGGTCTGGTTGAAGATCGCGCCTTGGGAATGGTGTGCTGTGGCGCTTTCCACGGGGCTGGTGTGGGCAGCAGAGCTGCTGAACACCGCCATTGAGCTGCTGGCGGACCGCGTCAGCATGCAGCGCGAGGAGCCAATCCGCCGTGTGAAGGATGCGGCGGCGGCTGGTGT
>Ga0315905_10008829_pt1 | contig 10202 bp, 7 predicted proteins | sample LakEriMetagenome_5_FD_203522 | JGI IMG/M metagenome (GOLD analysis project Ga0315905, IMG submission 203522) | Freshwater fungal communities from buoy surface, Lake Erie, Ohio, United States - Buoy 4 MA121 | ecosystem: Environmental > Aquatic > Freshwater > Lake | place: USA: Lake Erie, Ohio... | reverse complement strand
AAGAGCGCATCAAGGCCGTGATGGACGAGATCAAGAAGGCCAAGAACGTCATCCTGTTCATCGATGAGCTGCACACCATTGTCGGTGCAGGCTCGGCCGAGGGCACCATGGATGCCTCCAACATTTTCAAGCCCGCCCTCAGCCGCGGCGAGCTCCAGATCGTGGGAGCCACGACATTGTCCGAGTACCGCAAGTACATCGAAAAGGATTCCGCTCTCGAGCGCCGCTTCCAGACGGTGAAGGTGGAGCCGCCTTCGGTCGAAGACGCCATCGCGATTCTCACGGGTCTCAAGTCGAAGTACGAAGACCATCACAAGGCCGAGTTCACCGCCGATGCCGTGGAGGCTTGCGTGAAGCTTTCAGATCGCTACATCACGGCCCGTTTCCTGCCCGACAAGGCCATCGATGTGCTCGATGAAGCGGGTTCCAAGGCTCGGATCGGCGCCATGCAGCGCCCGCCTAACGTCAAGGACGTCGAGGCCGAGATCGAGTCGCTGCGTCAGAAAAAGGAGCAAGCCATCAAGGATCAGGATTTCGAGGGCGCGGCCCAGTTGCGCGATCAGGAGAAATCCGCCAAGGAACGCCTCGAGAAGACATTGGCCGACTGGAAGACCGCCAAGGACGAGAAGCGGGTGGTGGTGTCGGAGGACGACATCTTGCAGGTGGTAGCCAAGTGGACGGGCATTCCTCTCAAGCGAATGGGTCAGTCCGACATGCAGAAGCTCCTGGCCATCGAAGACGAATTGGCCAAATCGGTCGTTGGTCAGAAGGACGCCGTGGCGGCTTTGGCCAAGGCACTGCGCCGGGCCCGAACCGACCTCAAGGATCCCAAGCGCCCGATCGGTTGCTTTGCATTGCTCGGCCCAACCGGCGTCGGCAAGACCCTGTTGGCTCGCACGCTGGCTGAGCAGATGTTCGGCAGCAACCAAGCCCTCATCCAGCTCGACATGTCCGAGTACATGGAGAAGTTCACCGTCAGCCGATTGATCGGCTCGCCGCCGGGCTACGTGGGCTATGAGGAGGGCGGTCAATTGACCGAGAAGGTGCGTCGCCAGCCCTATTCGGTGGTCCTCTTCGACGAGATCGAAAAGGCCCATCCCGATGTGACCAACATGCTCCTTCAAATCCTCGAGGAGGGCAAATTGACCGACTCCTTGGGTCGAGTGGTCGATTTCCGGAATACCATCGTACTGCTGACGTCCAACGTCGGCTCCGAGGCTTTGCGCAAGCAGGGGAGCATGGGCTTTGCGAAGTCCAGCGACGACGCCAGCTACGAGGCCATGCGGGGCCGGGTACTCGACGAAGCCAAGAAGTTCTTCCGGCCGGAGTTCCTCAATCGTCTCGACGACATCGTGGTCTTCCGTTCGTTGGGCAAACCCGAACTCAACACCATCCTCGATCTCGAGGTGGCCAAGGTGCTCGAGCGGATTCGTCGCAAGAACGTCACTGTGGTTCTCGACGACAAGGCGCGCGAGTTCCTCATCGAGAAGGGATTCGACCCGCAGTACGGAGCCCGACCGATGCGTCGTTCCATCGAGAAACACCTCGAAGACCCGCTGGCGGAGGAAATTCTGCGCGGAACCCTCATCGACGGCGAACCGGTGACCGTCACGGCCGACAAAGACAAGCTGCTTTTCAAGCAGCGGAATGAAGCGGCCGAAGGGGCCCTCAGTTCCTAGTCGTCAGCCCGAAAACTGGGCGGCTCCAATCCGTTTCAATGGCTCCCTCCCGGTGAGGTTTTCCCGAGAGGGTTGTCTTTTCGGTTGGGAAGTGAACACTGAACCCACAGGATTCAATCGTGCCGGTCCAGATCATCCATCAGCGCTTCCAAGCCTTTACAACCCAGTTGGGAGAGATCTTCCAATTGTTGGTGGAGTCGTTGCGTTCACTGCGGCTACAGCGCCCCTCATGGAAGGATTTCCTCCACCAATTGCATTTTGTTGGAGTCAAGAGCCAGAGCGTGGTGATCACCACAGGGGCGGCCACCGGCATGGTTCTTTGCGCCCAGACCTTCCTGCAGTTCCATAAGGTGAAGATGGACACCGCAACCGGGGCGGTGGTGAGCATTGGAATGAGCAGTGAATTGGGCCCCGTGCTTGCGGCCTTGATGCTCACCGGACGGGTCGGCGCTGCGATGACCGCCGAATTGGGTACCATGAAAGTAACAGAGCAAATCGATGCCCTGCGAGCCTTGGCTGCCCATCCGGTGGACACGCTGGTGGTGCCCCGTTTTCTCGCTCTTTTGGCCTCGGCCCCTTTGTTGACTGCTGAATCGGTGGTGGTGGGCATCATTTCCAGTTGGTTGGTTGGGGTGCATTTGCTGGGCATCGATAGTGCGTACTATCTGGTGAACATGACGCGGTACACCGATCCCCCAGATGTGCTGACAGGTTTGATCAAGTCCGTCGTTTTCGGGGGCATCATCGCGGTGGTGAGCTGCTACAAGGGACTCACCTGTCAGGGCGGCGCCGAAGGAGTGGGGCGTGCGACGACGGAGGCGGTGGTGGCCGCCAGCATCAGTATCCTGATCACCAATTTCTTCCTGACGCTGTTCTTGGCGCGCGTTTTCTACCCTTGACCTGAATCCATGATCGAGGTTCGAGACGTCACCAAGAGCTTCGGAAGCCAGCCGGTCCTGCGTGGGGTTTCCTTGGATATCCATCGGGGCGAGGCCGTGGTCATCATTGGCCGCAGCGGTGGCGGCAAGAGCATCTTGCTCAAGCACCTGATCGGGTTGTTGCAACCCGATTCGGGGACCGTTCGCGTGGATGGTGAGGACATCACGACGATGGATGAACGCAGCCTCCTCCGGGTGCGGCGGAAGTACGGGATGCTCTTCCAGATGGCGGCACTCTTCGATTCACTGACCGTCGAAGAAAATGTGGGATTCGTCCTACGCCGTCAGGGCGTGGAATCGGACACCGAGATACGGCGGCGTGTGGCTGAGGCTCTGGAGATGGTGGAACTGCCCGGGATTGGTCGCAAGATGCCCAGCGAGCTCTCGGGCGGCATGCGCAAGCGCGTTGGACTGGCTCGGGCGATTGTTTACCGGCCCGAAATCGTGCTCTACGACGAACCCACCACGGGTCTGGATCCGATCGCTGCCGACAATATCGACCGCCTCATACGTCGGGTCTGGGAAACACTCCATGTCACCAGCATTGCCGTGACCCACGACATGAAGAGCGCCCGGACCATCAGCAATCGAATCCTCATGCTCCACGAAGGTCGGATTTACTCCGAAGGTCCATCCGCGGAGATCCTGGAGTCGACCGATCCGGTGATCCACCGCTTCGTCAACGGAATCTCTACCCCCAGAAATCTGAATGAGTGAGTCCATGGAACGAAAATCTCCCGCAACCCAGGTTGGACTGTTTGTCCTGATCGGTCTGGTGCTGATCGCAGCTTTGCTCGTCCACTTCAGCAAGGGAGCCTCTTTCTGGCGCTCGGGTCGAACCCTACTGATTTCCGCTGGCAATGTCGGAGGGTTGGTGGTGGGCGCGCCAGTGAATATGTCGGGCGTGCGCATCGGCTCGGTGCAGGATATTTCGCTTTCGAGCGATGGTCGACGTGTGGCCATCCGGTGCCGCATTGAGAAGCCAGTCACCATTTTCGGGGATGCGCGCTTCGAGATCGAGCAGAGCGGGTTTCTGGGTGATCAGTTTGTGTCCATCATTCCCACCAAGAATGCTGCTCCTCCGCTTCAAGATGGAGCCGAGGTCATTGCCGTGGATCCCTTCAACTTGCAGGAGGCGGCCCGCAGTGCGGTGGGACTGATGACCCGATTGGATCAGGTGGTGGACCGGGTGGATCGCATGATCTTATCGGCCTCCACACTCAAAGATGTCACCAACACGCTGGCCAATTTGCGGAAGACTTCCGAGCGCTTGGACCGCACGCTCATCGAGGTGGAAACTCTCGTGTCTTCCGAGAAACCGGTAGTCTCGGCAACGGTGAGCAATTTCCAGGCGTTTTCCGCGACGCTGACCCCGCTGTCGACCCAAGTGGGTGCCTTGGTTTCGCGAGCTGACTCGCTGCTGGTCCGGGCCGATTCGGTGATTTCGACCAATGAAACCAGTCTTCGCGAAACGTTGGGTGGTTTGCGGGACGCCTCTTTGTCGGTGCGAGACATCTCCCAGGATCTTCAGGCAGGTCGCGGTGCAGTGGGGGCATTGCTGAAAGATCCCCGGCTGCAGGCGGAATTGGGTGCCACGCTGGGCAATATGGCCACGGTGTCGAGCAATCTCGCTCGCAACGGTCTCTTCTGGAAACCCCGTCGTGTGGAACCCTTGACCAACACCACCGGGTACCCGGGGCGTGGTCCATTCCGCTGAGTGGGACAGGGCGCGCGGATTGACAGTCGGGCACAGGGCCCGGACCTTGTCGTTATGGAACTGGTGACATTGTCCCGAGTCTTCGCACCGGCCGAGGCAGATCTTTTGGCGGCGCGGTTGGAGGCGGCCGGATTCACGCCTTTCGTTCATGGGGTCGGGGCTGCTCTCAGCATGGAGGGGTATTCCATGGCCTCCGGCGGCGTCCAAGTGAAGGTGCCCGCCGATCAGGCGGAAGCGGCCCGGAAATTCCTCGCGGAGGCCCCGATGGCGGATGATTGGGCTGACCGATTTCGGACCGTGTACGACCGAGCCATGGAGGCTTTCCACTCCGGGCGGACCTCGGTTGCCACCTTGTGCGATCCGGCCGATACCGCGTTTCTCCTGGAGAGCGGGTGCTCGGTGCAGGAATTGTTCGATTTCATCGAAGATGCGGCCGGATGGGGGGAACCCGACTTTCAGAGCGTTCTCGAAGTGCAGCAAATTCGTCGGGACTACTTCCTTGGTCCCATGCGCGGTCAATGGTCAGGAAAAGTCGTGCCGATGTCCGAGTTGCCTCTCAAGACGGATGCAGTCGACGGGATCGCTTGGCTGCCTCGGTTGATGGTCAAGGCCCGCCTCAAACTCCGCGGTGAAATGCCTCCGGACTTGATGTACGGGTGCGGGGGTGATCGGCCGTTTCTTCGACGGATGGGGATGACCCTTCCAGGGTTCCTTGAACTCGTGCGCGACTGCGGTAACGACGATCATGTCATCATCGAAGCCGTGAAACGTTCCCGCGATGGAGCTTCGGGTCGGTGACAGTGCGGCCCGGGACAGCGAGGCCGGACATCCTCGGGGTCGCAGGCTAGTTCAGCACAAACGCGGCGTCCCGGGTCTCCAGACGGATCTTCTCCGGGATGCGGTTCGGATCGATGCGCACCATCACCCGATGGTTGCCGGCGCTCAAGGCCACGGGACCTGTCACCTTCGCTCCGTCCACCCAGAGTTCGGTTCCCGCAGAGGCGGTGAGTTGGAAGCGCACGGTGCCTGGTTGAGCCAGTTGCACCTCGGTCAGAGCCAGCACGGCGATCTTTGAGGTCCAGAAATTGGCCTTGGTCGCACCTTCCATGAGGGTTCGGGTCAGGTCGCCATTGACCCGTGAAAGGACCTCGTTCCAGCGCTTGTCTTGCAGCGAGGACTTCCACATCCAGTCAGACTGTCCATTTTGCTGGTCGGTGTGGAGGATATTGGCCAAGCGCCATTTGCGCGCCACGCCGCCCTTGCTGGCATCGAACTCACCGGGCTTGCCGAGTTGGGAGAGGAATGCCACCAGATCGAGTTGCTCGGTTTCGGTGAGCGAGTCGAGGAGGCCGGCCGGCATCAAGGAAGCGGTAGCCTGATTGCGGGATTCCAGATTCGACTTGGCGATGGCGATCTCCTGATTGGCCGTTCCGCGCAGGACGAGTTCACTCGTTGATTCGCGGACGACGGTTCCTGAGAAGGTTTGGCCGTCCTTCGTTTCCACCACGACACCATGGTAGCCCTCCTTGATCTTGGCGTTGGGCATGAGCAGCGATTCCACCAGGTAATCGGGCTGGGCGCTGGCACCGATGGAGGTCATGTCCGGACCCACCCGGCCGCCGGCCCCGCCGATGGCGTGGCAGGTGGTGCAGGCCAGATCGGAACGTCGGTAGACGAGTTCACCCCGCTGAGGGTTGCCCGAGGCCGACGCCTTGGCCGCCATGTCGCGGATGAGTTGCCCGGTGAAGGCCTGGGTGTCGGCCGATAGTCCAGCCCCTTTGGCGAGGGTGAGCACCAGTTCCATGTCGTTGCGGCCGCCTTCGCGGGCCACCCGCATGCCGGTGCGCGCGGCGGCGACCGGGATGCCCGATGCGGGCAGCAGTGCCGCCAGATTTTTTCCAGCGCCTTTGATCGCCAAGAAAGAGCGCCAGAATTCCTGCGCGACCTGCTCTTGATCCAATCCCTGAACAGCGTTCACCAATGCCGGACCCGCACCGCCCAGATCCAGTGCCGCCCAAGTGAGGACCGCGCGACGTTGTGTGGCGGGGTCCTTGTCGCTGGCCAGTTGTTTGAGGAGGGGCAAGCTGCTCGAACCCTGCAGGCGAAGGACCTCAAAAACCGTGGCTCGCACTTGTTCGGAAGGGTCTGCGGCCAGTCGGCTCAGGGATTCGGCGGGAGGCGCAGTCTTCCAGTCGCCGGATAGGCGCAAGGTGGCTGAACGCACCGATTCATTGGGCGATTGGAGCAAACCGAGAATACCCTTGGCGTCGCCCTCGGGTCGCACCTTGCGGTTACGGGCTGCTTCACCGAGCGCCGACAGGGCTCGCGCCGTGGCGGAATCATCGAAGCCACCGGTGACCGTCTGCTGGAGCAAGGCACCGAGTTCCTTGGGCCCGCCCGCCTGACCGATGAGCTCGATCCACGGTCCTGAACCATCCCGCGGCAACCGACGCTCTTGAATCACTCGGCCGAGAACGCGGCTGGACTGATCCGGACGGATGGCCTTGAGCGCGAAGGCCAATTGCTTTTCCCGCCCTTCGGATTTCCAGGCACCGGATTCGAGTGCCGCGATCCACGGTTCCGAGAGCTCATTGATGGTCAGCCAGAGGGCGTAGTCCAACGTGGGGTCCATGGTCTGGTCCAGGACACCCAGAGCCAGTTCAGCAGACCGGGCACCATGGATCTTGGCCAAGGACCGGAGCGCCTCGAGACGGACCCGTGGATGGGGGTCTTGAACCAGTTTGGAGAGGGTTTCCAATCGCTGGGCGGCATCGGCGGCGGAGTCAGCCTGGGAAGCGACCGGGGCAAGCAGCAGCGCGCTGGCGAGGACGAGTCTGCGGAACATGCTGAAACCATCGAACGGGAAGGCCTCCACCTTCAAGCATCGGCTCATCAAAAATCCGAGCTTCGCATGATCATCGTGAGACGAGGTAAGCCCGAGGTCAGGGTGCTGTCGTCTTGATCAAGGCCCTCAATTCGACGTGTTTGCCATTGGCCGGGTTGAAACCTTCGGTGCTGATCGTGACGAGTTTCGGAAATCGCTGGGCTGCATGGCGGAAAACCTCGCCGTTGGGCAGCACACAAATCCGAGAGCCCGGTTGAGCGAGAAACTCCAATACGGCCGACTCGTCATTCAGGTGCTGGATCCAGGGCCCTCCGTTGGGACGCAGGTACCAATATAAACTGGGTTCATGGAATTCAAAGGTGGCCAACTGACTGTCGCGATCGATCCAGCGTCGGCATTCTTGCGCTAGGCGCGGAACCGGTAACACGCGGGCAAAGAACCCGATTCCTGGAATGGCCACGATCATCAGGAACACAGTCGTGCCCACTGTCAGGCGGCGGATCCATCGGTCATTCTCTGGCGCATCGGCGATGGTCTTTCCCAGCCAAAGGGCGATCAATGGAAACGCCGGCAGGGTGTAGTGCGGGAGTTTGGTTCGGATCAGGGTGAACACCACGAAGACACCAATAACGCTGGTGGCGAGGTACCGATCGATGGGAGACAACGGTCCGGAGGAACGGCGCTTCCAGAGGGACCTTACCAACCAGGGTGACCAGGGAAGGTATCCGACCATGAGCATCAATGGGTAGAACGGCAGGCTTCCCAGATACCCTCGCAGGCCCTTGAGTCCATGGCCTTCTAAGACTCCGACCGACCTGGCAACCACATGTTTGCCGATGCCTACTTGAAAGAATTCACCTTGGGTATCCACCAGGGCGGGTATTCCCCAGAGGGCGACGAGACACAAAGTCAGCAAGCCTCCCGTCCACCAAAGACGGGCTTGTCGCCAAGGACTAGTCGGTTCAGAAGGCGTGTTGAGGCGACCCCATGCGAGCAAAATGGCTGGAAGTGCTGCCAGCCAGGCCACCGGTCCCTTCGCCAAAAATCCCAGGGCCAATGAGACGAAGAACAGCCAGAACCAAGTTTGGACCGCGCGTCGGCCTTTGCCAGTCTGATGCAGTTCCCAACCGGACCAACTGGTGAGGGTGAAAAAGAACACCATGGTCATGTCGGCTACGGCAAGGTGGGCGTGGACGAAAGCTTGGGGACAGGCAACCCAGAGGATGCCCGATATCAGACCAGCCCGATCACCGGCCAGTCGTCGGCCCCAACAGGCCAGCAAACCAGCGGTCAACGTGGCGCAGAGAACTGAAGGCAATCGGACAGCCATTTCCGAGTAGCCCAACCCCAAAATGCTCCCTGCCTGGAGCCAATAAATCAGGGGAGGTTTGTCGAAGCGGTACTGACCGTTCAAATGCGGCACTACCCAGTTGCCGGATTCGAGCATCTCCCGGGAGGCTTCTGCAAAACGGGGTTCGTCCCGATCCATCAGTGGCAACCGGCCGGTTCCTGCACTGAAGCAGAAAAATGCCCCTGCCATGAGGAGGATCCAGACCCACGCAGGCAGCTTGGTTGAGTCGCTCGATGACTTGCTGGACACATCCATCGGTCATGAGGCTGACAAAAGTGGTGAGGATCGGAAAGTCGAAGGGTGGTCTTTTAACCTGCAGGCCTGCCGAATTTCAAAGAACCCAGGCTGAGTTGGTTTTTCCGGTTTGTTGCATGTCGCTGGAGGACGTTTGGTCTTAGTCTAGACGCGTGCCGCCCATGCACGATTTTGATTCATCCCTTCCGAGTGAAGGGGGTTCCGGAGCCGATTCCGGGCGACGGTATGGAGGCTGTCTTCGATTCCCGGGACTGTGGTCGGTGTTGATTGGCCTCTCAGTCTTGGGCGTTTTCCTTTGGGGCGATGATTGGTTGCGATCCCAGCGCTACCACATGAGTGGTAAAGATTGGTCGGTCATCGCTTTGGCCATCAGTGGTTCTGCCAACGGGATTGTTTTGGTGCCCGTGATTCTGGGTTTGGCCCTCTGGTTCAGAGTTCGGGGGCAACCCAAGTTGGCTCGGGCGTGGATGGCGATCTTGTTCGCGGGGGTTCTGGCAGGGTTTGTCGGCACAACCTTCCGCACTGTCATCGGTAGGACCCGACCGGAAGTTCCTGTGGAGCAGGGATGGTTTGGTCCACGAAAAGATGGACAATGGATTCTCGGACGACATGCCTACAGTGCTTTTCCGTCCGGTCATGCCTCCATTGCGGCTGGTATTGGCTTCATGGCTTTCTTGTTTGGCCGTCGTGCCGGACGGATGGGGCTTGTTTATGCTCTGGCCGTCGCCTGGTCCCGGTTTCACTTGGGAGCACATCGCGCTTCAGATGTTTGGGCCGGTTTGATGGTGGGTTGTCTGGCGGCTGCTGTTCTGCTGCCGCGGGTTGAGGGTTGGGTGCATCACGGAATTGTCCCGGAATGGTGGCCTCGCCGGCTGAGATCTCAGGGTTCCATTCCACCAAAACGAGAGTGATGTGCCTCTTGTTGGACTTGAAGAATGGCTCTCCGGTAGGCGATGAGGAATGAATTGCTCAGCGGCGCTGTCGGGTGTTGTAGCTTTTACTAAAGTTTTTTCATCATCGGACGATAAGCTGCCGAGGCCGTGTTCAGGGTTTTGTTCAGGTGCCTTGTTCAGGTGCTGGTAGAAGGCTCTGATACTCCACTCGATCAAACCATGCAGATCCAGACTGTTCACAACCGAATCATTGTCCAAACCGCCACTGCGGTGGCCGTTCCAATAGTGGCACTGACCGCGCGCTGGGTTCTGGGGGAGGGAGTAGGCAAATATTCGAGCCTTTGGATTGTAATGGTGGGTTCGGTCTTGGTCGCGGGATTGGGATGGCTGACTCGTGGCGCCCTGACCGAGTACGAGAAGGTTCCGGCCACGACCACCGATTCCAATGAGGAACATCTCAAGGCCTTGGACAAGGCCACCAAGTCTTTGGCGGTTGCCATAAGGAAGGCAAAAGACCTCGAAGC
>Ga0315905_10008828_pt1 | contig 10202 bp, 7 predicted proteins | sample LakEriMetagenome_5_FD_203522 | JGI IMG/M metagenome (GOLD analysis project Ga0315905, IMG submission 203522) | Freshwater fungal communities from buoy surface, Lake Erie, Ohio, United States - Buoy 4 MA121 | ecosystem: Environmental > Aquatic > Freshwater > Lake | place: USA: Lake Erie, Ohio... | reverse complement strand
CCACCTAAATGACGAATAGACCTCTTCCCCCATCGTCCCCGTCGCCTGCCTTCACTAGTACCAACACACCGCTGGCGACGGGAAACAAGCTCTGGCGCACATGGTGTTTGCCCCTTTGCCCCTCAACGGCGAGGCGACGTGACGTCAGCAGGCCGTGACGTAGACAACTTTGAGCGCCGCGCCACAGGCGCCCATGCCGGCTTCAGAATGCCCTGCGGCCCACTCGATGCTGTGAAAGCGACCGTGCTCCTGAAGACCACAGCCCCGCACCCACACGTCACGACACGCCGGTCGCCGCTTGCGGCTGGCGCCTGTCAACGCCCCAGCAAACGCAACAACTCATAGGGTGTAGGGGAGGGGAGGGGGAAGGGGGCGGCGAACCTGGAAGACGTTTGCCCGCACACAGACGCCTTGAATGACCTTGACGGGTGCCGCCAATGCCGCGGGGCGCGTGGGCGCCTCTGCCACCGTTTGAATGGATAGCAGCAGGACGGCCCCCCCTGCACCGCCCTTGAGCGACACTCGGTACACACTGCCCAAGATTCTCAACAGTCAGTGGCCTAGTACATGTACAAATGAACAAAAGCACTATGGAGAGAACTTTTGAGAATTTAATACCCGCCCAAGACCATCCACTGGGCTCCACGCCCTCCGGCAGAGGTGCTGCCCGGATGTATCAGCATGCTCTCCTTACACCAGGAGATGTAGCGGAAGGTGCCGGAGGCGCGCATTTCGAGCGTCTCCTCGGCGCGTTCGCCATCCCCAGTGACGATCCCCCCCTTGCAAGCAAACTGCCCGTCAAGCAGCACGACGCTCGAGGCACACTGGTGGAAGCGCTCCAGATTGTCTACCCACGCGGCGACTTTGCCGCTCATATCCCGCGCCTGCACGAGTGGGCTGACTGAGACTGCTAGTCGCAGGGGACTTATTCCTGTCCCACGCCGGGGTGACCATGTACTCCCGGTCCGTGCCACGCCGCCCCTGGGGGAGCCGAGATTCCGTGGAGAGGCGTCCTCACCAGCATGCGACCCGCGCCGCGCCGCGCGCGGTGTCACGTCTCGTGCTCCCCCTCCCACTCCTCCTCCCGCTCCCGCTCCCGCTCCCCCCCCTCCATCTCCTCCTCTAGCATCGGCGACGGGCGACAGCGCTGACAGGGCAGTAGAAACGTGGGGGTGACTCATGTTCCACTTCTCCTCCGGCGCCTCGGGGTGGCCCCAGAAGATGACGTTGCCTGACCGTGTGTCTGTCACGGTGACAACACCGTCGGGCTCGGGGGCTCCGATTTGTATCACGCGGCCGTGCCAGGTGGCAAGCTCCTGCACTGGCGCCGCGTACGTGGCGGGAAACCACCCCTCCCTGCCCTTGCCAGCAAGCGGCGTCGGGTGCGACAAATCAATGACCTTGCCCAGCTGCCAGCCCTTGGCACCCGCGTGCATGACCTGCAGCAAGTCTCCAGCGTGCACGGTCAGCTGCTCCTGCGTCGAGTCCCCTGCGCCTGCAGCGTTGAAGGACGGCGAAAAGTCTTTGAGCACCTGCACTATCTCCGCGCCATTGTTCAGGAGCGGCTCCAGGCCCGAGCGCTGCAGCACGGGCTGAGCGTCCATCAGGATGCTCTGCAGCACCAACGCATCGTTGCGTGCGTTTGGCTCCCTGGTGCCGCCCACCTGCACAACGACCTCCCCCGTCTGCTTGTCCACCACCTGGACGGCGTTGGAGGGCAAGATGCGCAGCGCAAAATACTGCCGCGCCCAGGGGAAGTCGTAGGTAGTGTGGCTCTCAGCGTCCCATAGGAGCTGCTTGGTCTCGACATACGTCACTTTGACGGGGTCCAGTCTGTGTCCAACCACCTCCACCGATTGCCCGTCCAGTGTATAGATGCCCGCGCGGCCGTGCACCGGCACCAGACGTCGCTCCAACTCCCCATACTCTCGGTAGTCGGTGGAGCCGGCATTAAAGAGGCGAGAGTCAAGGTCGTACCAGCCCTTGAGCTCGGCCCAATCTCTAAGCTGCAGCACGGCCTTGACGATGTTCTCTTTGTCGCCTTCACTGGCCGCCACCGGCGCGTGGGCGGGGGCGTGCACCGGCGCGCGCGGCGATGCACCTGTCTGCCCTGTTGGCCCTCCGCCCGCGGCTGCCGAGGGCGCAGGATGCGCATGGGGGGCGTCCTGGTTGGGCGCGGGTGGCGGCACGAGGTCGAAGGAGCTGGCAAGCTCTAGTTTGATGAGCAGCTTCCGCGACGTGCGCTCGCGCACGTATACGTAGTGCGGATCGCTATCTATGTCCAACGCCTCGCGCGCCCATGGGAAGCGCAGCTTGGTGGCTGTTTTGCTATCCCACAGCAACTCGCCCGTCTCCGCATCCAGTAATTTATGGGGATCCCAACGACTAGGCCCTTCTAGTCGCAGGGTTCGGCCGCGGTACACAAAGAGATTTGTGTCCGCCGCGCCCGCGGACTTCATTTCTTTGTCAATGACGGCGTATGCCGAATAGTCTGTCGTTCCCTGGTCGAAGAGACGGCGCGAAAGCTCGTGCCACCCATGCACATTAGCCCAAGCCATCAGCTCCTTCACCACATCCACACCCGCCGCTACCCGTGTCGGCGGGAACACCTCGTGTCGCCCTGGGCCAACGTAGAGAGGCTCGCCAGTCAATGCATCGGATACCGTGGCCAGCCCCGAAGAGTTGTATGTCGGCACTGTCAGCCGGCGGCCCCGGAACAGGAAAAGATTAGGTACGCCGTCGACCAGGACCCCTTCCTGCATGAGGGCGCGCCACAGCTCCGGGTTGCTTGGATTCTTGTTGCTTTTACCTGACAGCTTTACCTCGACCATGCCGTCTTCGTGGCCGGTCTGTGCGCTACTCTCCTGTTCGCTAGGGCGAGGGTCGGGCAGGGCTGCAGAGCTTGACACGCCCCCCCCTTGCACCACAGGGCTACTTTGCGGACCCCCCGCATCCGCAGGGGGGTCAGCCATTGCATTATTGATGCCTAGATGCGACCGGCTGCGACGCTTCATCGCCTCTTGCCCTTGCATCGCTCTTGTGGGCTTGGGAATGGGAGAGGTATTCGACAGGGTAGAGGTATTTGACAGCTGCGGCACCGGCGCAGGCGAATCCGGAATATCAGAACCCAAGGACAGGAGGGGTTTGGAGGCGCTTACGTGTGGAGATTGCCGAGAAGGCTGCTCTGCGGGACTGCCGCGTGCAACCACTTTTCCATTCGCCTTCAGCATCACCTGTACTGAGGAACCATCCAACTTGCACACCATGTATTTGCGCGCGAGGGGAAACGTGTATTTGGTATGGGCTTCGATATCCCAAATGACTTGTTTGCTCTCCACGTCGAGAACCAGCGACGGGTTGTACCGGTCCGTGCCGATTAGATGCACCTGGTGGCCATTGAGCAGATAAATGCCCTTAGCTGCACTCACTTCCACCATGCGCGGCTCAATTTTCGAGTATGATTCATAGTCCGTCTCACCCAGATCAAATAAGCGCTCCTGCACTCCCTCCCACCCATGCACCAACAGCCAGGACAGGACCAACTCAACTGCCGCCGCCTCCTCCTTCTCACTCTCCTCCCTGCCCGCATCACCCGCCTGCCTCTCCACCCCGCCAAACACCGGCGACGTACCCAGAGCCTTTGCAAGCACGCTGCCAACATTGGAATGCACGGGGGCATGGCGAGGCTGCCGTGGGCTCGTAAATGCGTCCTCTTCGCCGCTCTGCAGCGCCGTTGGCGACGACATGGCAGACTGCAATAAATAACAACAGTAGTGTGTGTGTGTGTGCGTGCGTGTGCGTGCGTGTGTGCGCGCGCATTTTCACTTGCTCGCTCGCACACGAGGGGGGGGCTGCTTGAGTGTATGTGTGTGGGCGTGCGCGTTTCGGTTACTCACCGAGGAGCTCAACACAGGCTTTTCACTTTGAGTGGCCGACGGAATTCCATACATAACCGAACCAACAATGGCTCCATTCGCTGTTGGGCGCCTAGCCGATACTCCTTGCCCAGGGAATTCCCGCCCGCCCTCGCCGGCCCCCCGCTCTGGGTCCTTTCCCTTTCTTGGCGACACTCTGCGCGAGAAGGAGTTGACAGGCAGCCGCGTGATGGGGCTGGCGCTGTCGCGGCGTGTAGTCATCAGCGCCCGGCGCGCGCCACGCAACACTTCGCCTTCATCAACATTCCCACCAGTGTCGGAATCTGGCGATGCACTCCTGCCCTGTGCGCGCCCCGGCGAGCTACATGCAGAGACAGAGGCCGAGACCACCGGCGAGCAAGCGCGGGAGTTGGAGGGCACCGTGACTGCGCCATTCAACGACTGTCCGCCCCTGCTCGGAATGGCGGGCCGACGGAAATTGTCGGGAGCGTCTGCCTCCGGCATGATGAGTTTGAGGGCCTTGGCAGCACGCTGCTGCGTCTCCTCGTGTCCACATGCGTCCGCCAGGCGCTCTAGCACGGGGACCATGCCCGGGAAAGCCTTGAGCGCCTCGCGGTTGTCGGGTTTGGCTGCCATGTTGCGCACGATGCCTGTCGCACGCAGCTGAAAACAGCACCTGTTAGTTCCAAGGCCCTGCCGTTTACGCCAGAAAATACGCCTCGCGTACAGACACAAGGTAGTGCACCTCACTCGCCACATTGTGGTGCGCCTCACCTGCCCCTTGGCAGAGCCCGTGAGCATTTCGCCAACAAGTTCCGACAAGGCTTCGGGTGCGCGCACAAGCTCAGTGGTGCAAAGTTGGTTGAGCGTGAGGTTGGAGAGCGCAGCCAGCGCCGACTCGCGCCCCGGCGGCGGCCCAAAGCGCAGCAGGAGCAGCAAGCCGTCCATGACACCAGCGGCGCCCATGATGACTTCCCGCGAAGCTTCGCTGCGCCACGCCAGGTTGCCGAGCGCCGCCGCTGCCTTTTGGCGCGTGTCGTCGGCACCATGACACAGCGCCGTGACGAGCCCGGTGAGGATGAGGGGGCTTTGCAGCATGCGCGTGCTGCCTCCGCCGTCGAGGGCAAGGTGGCGGAAGCACGCAGCACAGGCCACGCGCGCGCGGTCGCTACCGTCGATCAGTGGCCGGGCAAGCGCCTCGAGCGCCCACGCCTCCTCGGCCACCAGCTTGGCGCTTTCGCGGTCATGCACAATGTCGCGCAGTTTTTCGGCTGCCTGTTCCTGCGCGGGGCCGCGAGAGCCGCACACTTGGACCAGCAACGCCATGATGTGCTGTGGGATATCGCTCTGAGATCGTGCTGTGGACTTGCCGTTGCGCTCAGCGCTATCGCCAAACTTGTGCGAGCCGTCTTTGCTTTCGCTGGGCAGCTGGCGCGCATCCTCGCTCTGCGGCCCTGTAGCGCGCCCCCTGCTGCCGGTGTGCAGCCCTTCCCACTGGCGCTCGGCAGCCGCCAAGATCAGGCTGCTCCCGCGCTTGGCGGTGCTCGGTGGGCTGCGCCCGCGCTCGGCTTCCCGCACTCTCGTCGCACCGTCTCGGTGGACATTATAGTCCGAGTTTTCGCTTCCGGCGTCCCAGCGATCCCGGCTCTGGCTCCGGCTTCGGCTGCGCTGGCGCTTCGTCTCGTCGAGCCGCTGCCGCAGCTCGGCCGCCGCCTGCGCAGGCGACGGGCGCGCAGGCGTTGCGTCGCGGCTGCCGCTGCGCCCTGGCTTGTTCTTCTTCAGGCTGTCCCACTGGCGCCGCGCCATCTCCTCGACAAACGACGAGGGCGACGCTGCGGCGCGCGAGGGCGTATGGAGCGCGCGCGAGGGCGCCATCGCTTGCCAGTGTTGCTGTGCTGAGGGTGTGATGGTGCTGTCACCGCTCCAGCCCAACGCTGAAAGAGCTTTAAAATCTGATTTTTATTTTAATCGCCTTCACGAACTTTTTAAGTTCGTGGGCGCGAACGTCTGATAATAGAGCATGACAGAAGGCAGGCGCCGGCGCCTCCCGGCCGACGCGTCCGTTGCGTGCTGGACCTGCGCACACTCAGATCTGTCTCTAAGTCTCAAGGAGGCTGCTGCGCCGCCTGCGCCGGCGCCCAGACGGCCAAGAAGAGTTGCGCGATGCGGGGTTGGGTCAGCGTTCCTGATCTTGCACGGGCTGGCGGCGTCGGTTGACGCAGGAAAATTTCAGTTCATGGAGCGCTCCAACAGGTTAGTCCGCATGTCCTAGGGATCAGCGTCCGCGTCCTGCGTGCCCCTTGTTCCCCGTGACCCCGCCCGCGCGCCCCATCCCGCCTCCGACGCCCCCCCAGCACGCGACATCCCCTCCTGGGGTCCCCAGGAAACAAAGGAGGAAAACCCGCACCAAACATCACGATAACCAAGCAGCGGTGGGACGATGCTGAGCGAGGGAAGTGGGACAAGACGGAAGGCGGCGAGATTGATGGCATGCTCAAAGGTGCGGCACTCTTGATGCCGGTCTTGGTGCCCTTGTGCCGTTTTGCAGTGTTTTTTTCAGGGCAAGAGAGTGTGGAGAGTGTGGAGGGGAAGATGGGCACTTGCACGCAAGCGCACGCGTGGTTTGGGGGGTGGAGGGCTTGTTGAACAAGGGCGTGGCGGGAGGGAGCACCACCCAATTTCTTTGCATGGCGGGCTGCGCGCGACACACCCACGCCACAAGCGCGCGCTGCACACGCACTCACGCGCGCTGCACACGCACTCACGCACGCTGCACACGCGCACTTTGCTCCTCGTACGCACCTCGACGTAGCAAAAATTTAGCCCTTGATCCGCATGCAGATTCTCCATGCGCGAGGCAGCTGCCCCGCGGGTGTCTGCGGCTCAGGCTGACAAAGATCTCTGCACACACTAACCAACTCCGTCGTCGCTGGCCTCCAAGACGACGGGCCAAAGCAGCTGCAGTCCGCAATCATGGTGCTTTGCGGCGTGGCGGGTACCGTCATCTGCGGCGGCGCCTGCGGTATAGTCTGCCTGTGGACAAATCGAGAACGTGGATGGTCGTCGGCCGCAAAAATAAAACGGATGAAGGTATTGTGCACCAGTTGGATGCGCGTGCTGGTGCAGGCGGCGAGACGCGTTCCGCTTGTTGTGCCGGTGGCGTGTGCTGCGTGCTTGTAGCCGACTCATGACCGCGTGCCGTCCTTGTGCCCGCACGCTCCCTGACTAATGCGCCGTCCTTGCGCCGTGCTTTATGTTCTGGAATGGTGCCCTCCCACTTTCTACCCCGCGGCATGTGTGCGCCGGCACGGCTGGGTATAGGGTGCTCAGGGAGATTATTCACAGATAGAGGAGTCGAACCCGTTCAAGGGTGGAGGGGCAGAATGGCTGAAGAACCCCGTGTGAGACGCCCTCGCCCTTTTGCTGTGTCTCTGGGTACGTGACCGGGGGCCACAACATTGTACCCTTGACAAAATGAGGGTAGAGAGGGGAAACAGACGTACGAGGGAGGACATTTCAGTCGAAGGCCACTGTCATGGGAAGGAGAAGGCGGAGGAGGAGTGTGCTGCGTTGGGGGTGCAAAACGAAGCAAATGCAGAGAACGAGGAGGACGATCGCGCGCTGCCGGCATCGGAGACGAGATCAGCCGATGAAGAGTTGTCCGCCGGTTTTGTGACCCACGCTGCAGGAGAAGGTTTATTTGTAGCTAATATACTAGAGAGGGACCCAGACCATGTAGGGCCTAAGTGAATCATTCTAATCAATGAAACGGTCAGTATTGTCACACTATCCGGAGCACGACAGTCTGTCCTATCAGCCCTCGCCCCTCGAACCCCAAAAGAACCAACCCCTTGCGTCCGCTAAGTGCTTTCGACCCCGAAGGCACTGTCCATGGAAACGGGCTTTGTTTTATTTCACATGAATACTATGCCATTGCCCCCTGCATTCTGGGCTGGTAATGTGCCGCGAGAATCACGAAATGGTGAGGGAGGTGCCAGTGCACCCCTGGAAGCCTGTCCGTGGGGAGCCGAAGGCTGAGCTGGCAACCCGTGGCCGTCATACCTGCCAGTCTCTGCAAATGAAGCTGGCCCTCGCACTGCTTCCATGCCACCTCCACTACCTCCAGGTACGCCTCTTGCCCCTCCCAGTACTCCCGCCATCATTTGCGGCTGCCCAGGCAGCCCGGGCTGCCTAACAAATGGGCCGCCATACGAGCTCTGGCTCGCCGGTAGATGTGCGTACGCGGCATCAAACGATTGGCGAGGCCCAAGCATGTGCATGCGTCCAGCAGACAGCATGTCATCTGGCCCTTCATCAGGCCGACTTCCCACCTCGGCTCCACGTTCCCCACCGGGGAGGGAAGTAGACCTGATCAAGTCCGGCCGGACTCCGCGCATAAAATTTTCGCGGAAGTCGACACCTGGAATCACGGCGCTGGCACTCGAGCGCGAGGGCGATGGAGCGTTTGCATATGCAGCGCGCGCTTGGCCCTCCGCTGTTAGCGGCCATGCCACATCGTCAAGGAGCTCTTTGCTCTGCTCCTTGCTTCGCTTCAAGAGATCCTGCAACGCCAACAAGCCAGCTGTCAGCTGCACCTTTTGGTTGAGAAACATGGAAAAGATCGGCTTGCACGATACTGGCCACTAGTTTTCAAGGCCATAACAGGCAAGGGCCCAAGGCAATGGGTATGGAATGATTCATGGAGCTCACCTGGCAGCGTTTGAGAATATCAGACTCTTCGGATGGCACCGGGGCCGCGGACTGCGACAGGGGGGAAGCAGCAAATTCTGCGGCGGGAAGAGCTGTCGGCGCGAATTCCGCAGTGTCGAAAAACTGGGTGCTTCGCTGCGCTGCACGCACAGCTTTTTCTGGGTCGCCTGCAGTGGCGGTAAGAAACTCTCGCTTAGGGGTGTGCTCGGGGGCACCTTGCTGAGGTACAGGAGGCGCACGTGGTGCGACCGAACGCTGTTGAATGGGCAACTTCGACGGGGGTGGCGGTGGCGGATGGTGTGCAGCAGTATGTACTTCACTGGATTTCTCCGGGGGGTTGTCGAGAAAGATGTTGCTCTGAACCTCGTTGCATGCTTCGGCCCCGGCTGATCCCTGATGACCTCCAGTATCCATCCTCGACTGTTTTGTCGGCATCAGCTCAGAGCCCAAGGAGGAAAAGATATTGGAGCGAGGCAAGGAACTTGACGCAGGTGTCAATGCTGAGTCCGACAGGGGTCGCGCAGAAGCAACACCATCGCAGTCTACGGCTGGCTGCTGCTTGCAGCCGAGCGGCTCGGCTGCAAGCATGTCAGATAATTCTGCCATCATTTCTTGGGTGTTCCGGGCGAGCGCGAGCGTGTCCACCGGGCCAGGGGACAGCTGGGTGTTTGCTCCCGCCCCCTTTCGCACAATCTGCACCCTGACTTCACCTGCGTGGAAGCTGCTGACAAGTTCTGAGAGGTCGGCGTCGGGAGGCAGGGTCAGACTGCGCGCCATCAGAGCCACAGAGTTTGAGGCAACCTGAGGAGAACTGCTGACGTTCAGGATTATGGTGCGGCCACTTATTGTCAGGCGAAAGGCCGCATTCGAGGCCGGGACGTCGCACTTCAGGTGCCACGTGTAAAGCGAAAGCGTCGCCGAGAATTCCCCCTCGCGGGCGCCCTGTGGGCTCTCGGCTGGTGCGACGGGCAGCGTCCCAGCGCTCCCCTTGGCGAAGTGCGGGGTACCCGGCGCCGACAGGAGAGGGCCTGGCTCCAGCAGGCTGCTGCTCTGGCAGTTTGACGCGCTCGAAAGATCGGCCAAGCTGTTTGCTGAGTTTTGCGTATCGTTGAGGGCTCGCAGGCGCGCCCTGCGCTCTGAGGGCGGCTCGTAGTTCAGTATGTCTTCGGAGATGAAAGTCGCCGAGTCCCGCAGACTCCTGAGCTCCGTTGAGCCGGTCCGGTCCGGAGCCGACGGGCTGATCATCCGTGTGCTGTCACGGTGGCCTCACGAACTGAAAAAATGGGCAAGACCGGAACTTCAAGGGGCTCGGCTCGGTGTCCTTCAAAATAAACAACCAAAACACACACGGTGGAAGAGCCTCAAGGTTCCGGGCCCGTTATGATTTTCCCAGTCAGAGGTTCGGAAACCCGTAAAAGTTACCGGTACGCATCGGAGATACAGTACCACCAATCAACTGATCGACAATCCGTGTCACTGGGGGAAGAGAAGTTGTTTACTTAAAGAATTTCCGCAGAGAAGATTGATTCAGCAAGCAACGATGCAGCGCAGGCACGTGATGTCCACACACGCTAAATCGTCCGTGGAGATTCGTGCGTGGAACCACGGAATTGGGGG
>Ga0315905_10008827_pt1 | contig 10204 bp, 7 predicted proteins | sample LakEriMetagenome_5_FD_203522 | JGI IMG/M metagenome (GOLD analysis project Ga0315905, IMG submission 203522) | Freshwater fungal communities from buoy surface, Lake Erie, Ohio, United States - Buoy 4 MA121 | ecosystem: Environmental > Aquatic > Freshwater > Lake | place: USA: Lake Erie, Ohio... | reverse complement strand
CCACCGAGGATCAGAGTGCGGGGGGGAACGCGCGGGCAAGTGGTGGTGAAGAGGAGGTGCAGGCGAGGAGGTTTCAGCAAGAGCAAGATGCCGCAGCGAGAGATCTAGAGGTTGTGGAGGCAGAGAGGGACCGGGCAGTGAAAGAGAAGGACGACGCGCTTCAGGAAGTCCGTAGCTTGAGCCAGCAGCTGTTCGAGGCAAGGAAAACGTTGGAGGTAAGCGTGGCCGAGTGTGTCAAGAAGCAGGAGATTCTGGAGCAGGAGCAAGAGAGAAGGCTAGAACTTGAGCGCGAGAGAGCGCGCGCGAGAGAGGAGGGAGAGTCAGAGCGACAGGTGTTCGAAGAACAGGTCAAGCTCGAGCGCGAGCAGTTGCAGCTAGAACGGCAGGAGTTTGAGCGACGACAGGCACGAGCCAGAGACGGAGTGAACGAAGAGGGGGAAGTGTATGGCCTGAGAGACCTCGCGCGGGACAGGGACGCGCAGGGTCCTCGGCCACTCGAAGACCAACAACAGCGGGATGTCGCTCAAACAGTGGCGCTGCAAGGTGCTGTCATTGAACCGACAGTCGGGCGCAGGCGAGCCCTGAAACTTTCGGTCCCGCATCAAGTTGCTTTGACAGAGGGCAGGGCCGACGAGCGGGAGGCGAACAAGCCCAGGGTCCTCCTAACCCCAAGGGAACATCTCCTCCGCCTTCTTCCGCGCTTCTGTACTGGGGCAGAGGTGGAAATGGCGGAAGAGGATTTCTTCGCTGAGTCTAGCAAGGTGTGGCGAGCCATTGGGGAGGAGGAGCAGGAACGAAGGCTAGAACTTGAGCGGGAGCCAGCGCGAGAAAGGGAGGGGCAAGAGGCCGAGCGACAGGTGTTCGAAGAACAGGCCAAGCTCGAGCGGGGGCAAGATGCTTTGACAGAGGGCAGGGCAGACGAGCGGGAGGCGAACAGGTCCACTGAGGTCTGCCTAACCCCGAGGGAACATCTCGGGGACAGTGGAAACGAGGCGGATGGGAGTGGGTACAGGGGCGTGGTGCACATGCAGGGCGGTGCAGGTGGGGAAGAGGTGGAGTTAGCGGAACAGGATTTCTTTGCCGAGTCTAGCAAGGTGTGGCGAGTCATTGCGGAGGAGCGCTTGTCAGGTTTGGGGTTTAGGGTGTAGGGTTTAGGGTTTCGGTAGCAAGTTGTGGCAGCCATTGAGGAGGAGCGCTTGTCAGGTGTGCCACACGTGTTTGCCTGCAGAGTGAGTCGGTTTGAGCGAATCGGTCTGCGCAAGAGACCTTGGCACTGTCTTGCCAGTGCTGAGCTCTCTTGCCCCATCATCACGTGAGTCCATAAAAGCTGGCGCTGCCCGCGAATCTTAAAACCTGTGTGTGTGTGAGTCAGTCAGTGAGAGAGATAGAGTGTGTGTGTTTGTCAATCATTTGTGTGCATGTGTATCGCTACCAGTGTCGCCGCTGAAGGGAACGCCGTTTGGTCTCCCGCCGCTGCGCGAGGACCTATTTCCGGTGGATGAGTGGGTTCAAAACACCCGTCAGGACCATCCGCCGCTGTCATCTCGAAGTGACCAAAGGCGGGCTAGAGAGAACTGCGAAGCAGCACATGCAGACAGTGCCAAAGGGTTGCTGAGGTTGTCATCTTTGCGCAGGTTCTGCGTCTCATCACCCGATCCCGCGTTGCAGTGCTCGCCCTGCGCCGTTGCCATGCATACATCTGCGCGGGGCGGACCCAGCAGTATCCCAGCATGCTCTTCCATGTTGCCTCTTGTCACCTAGCAGCCACGCAACATCGTCGTATCACACCATCTCTGGCATAAACCGTGTGTCCCTGCCACTGACACCAACCCCCTGACGCCCCTCCCTCCGCTGCCGCTGCCAACGCCGCGGAGTAGCATTCAAACGGACTCGCCGTTTTCTCCTGCTGTGAGCGGCTGGAATGTACTGTTCCCGAGGTCTGTGTCTCCATCCGAGACCCCGCCTGTTGCAACGGCTGCCTGTTTGGTCGCCCTCCTTGACGTTTTTGTAAGAGTTCTGGCGTAAAATTCCGCTCAATGGCGTTGACTCGCTCGTCATCCTGAACATCTCTCCCTCTCCCTTCCCTCCCTTCTGTCCTCCACTTCGTTCACGGACCTTGATTTCGGCTCTCCTTCCCATACATGCAGGTGGACTTCTTTGAGCAGGGCGCTTTCCACGAGCACAGGAGGAGAATCGGCGAGGGCTGAAGACAATGGGACGGAAGAAGAAGAAGGACGAGGAGCGGGCCAAGTAGGAGGGGCGTAATCAAAACGCCAGACTGAGCAACAGACACCTCGTTGTGGGGATGCGGAGCAGCCGTATCTCTCTGAACCGATGTGTTAGTTTTGTAAAAGTTTGAGAGGATGGGGTTTGGAAGTATGACAGGGGGGGAGGGAGAGAGAGAAGTTTATTGACAATCAAATAGATGACTGAAGGTCGGTAAGAAAGAGAGAGAGAGAGAGAAGTTTATTGACATTCAAATAGATGACTGAAGGTCGGTAAGTACAACGCCTCTTCAGGGTGACACCGCCGCTGGGCACTCGTGGCCCAGCATTGGCGGCGAGTACTATACCCCAACTCTGTAAGTACAACGCCTCTTCAGGGTGACACCGCCGCTGGGCACTCGTGGGAGGAAAAGGAGGCAAAGCAGTGAAAGAGGTGGACGCTGAGAGCGACCAGGGGCTAAGGGGCTCAAGGGGAGCTGTACACGCGAAAATATCATGTGACATTGAACATTACTGTTTGTTGTATTGCAGAACTAGTTTAATTTACAAGTACGAGGGGCAATTTAAAAGCAAATGAGAAATATTGCATCCGTGTATACGTACAGTGCACCCCCGGCGAACAGAAACTCAAGAATTTTCTAGCCTCGACTTTGCCAGTTTCTTCGAGTGTACGTCAATTGGCTAGGCTGTCGGTATGCGGAATTGGTGGATATAGGTCTCTTTTGTAGAAATTATAGGTCTCTTTTGAAGAAATCAGCAGCGTGCTGGCTCCGCAGTGTTTATTTGGAAACCGGCTGGCTAGGCCGGATATGTACCGGTATAACCCGTGATCGGAATTCTACCTGAGGCAAAATCATCGCACTTACCTCAGGAAGCGGGGACTCTGGCCTCTTTGTCAAAATTCATCTTCACAGTGAGTTTTATGTAGTGACGATACTAGTGCACTGTCAGGCTTTTTTCAAGATTCGGAGCAGCAAGACAAACATTTATTAAACAATATTTGTGGCGTTGCTTGCCTGAAACGGATTCAACCAGATGGGTAAAAGTATGTGGTGTGTGTGTGTGCAAGTCTTGCGTTGACATCCCCCTCACCCTTGGCGTTACTCTTATGAGGATTCGCTAATCGTTGCGGGTTGTCAAGCCATCCTCCAGCCACTTGAGCGTACCCGACATGTCCTCCAGGTGAGGCCGATCGGTGTCCCGCTGCATATCATCGTTGCTCTCGTATTCACCATGATCCCATAAGGTCACCGCCTCGCGATGGTCCTGTCGGCCTGTGTTTGTATCAGAGGGGCGCGACGATCTATTTGGAGCTCTCGATCTGTCAGAAGGGCGTTGAGGGCGACCACCGTCAGATGGACGCTGCGGACGCTTCATGGCCCCGCCAACAACCTGGCGGTCTTCGTACTGGCGATCAACTATACGGGCATTGATTTGTTCCAACGCAGGGTATTTGCCCCGCGAAGCTTCCCAAGGAGGGACCTGAGTTCGTGCGTCACGGGGATCCAACGAGGCACCACGAGTATCTGCAGCGTCGTCGCTTTCATATTCACTGTGATCGAGGCCAATTTCAGTCTTTGCCAGAAGTTGTGCCCTTTTTGACTGCAGATCTTGGTCACCTGATCGTACAGGGGGTTGCGCATCGCGCTGTCTTTCTCGATGGATTACCATACTCTCTGGTTTAGGGTTTAGGGTTTGCTTGTTTCGGGGCGGCTTAGCAGACATGCTGTCGTTTTTCAAAGCATTCCTTTGATTTGGTTCGCGCGAGCCCGTGTTCATAGCCATGACCTCAGCTTCCAGCTCCAGATCGCTTTCGTACTCACTGTGATCGGAGAGGATATCAAGTATCTCTCTCTCTTCACGGTGGTTGCTGCGAGCGATCTCATCGTGGCGAAGATCTTTCGCGCCTGGACGCGAGATACTTGCAGAAGCTGGACGTGCATAATGACTAGGTGTCGCCAAGAGTGATCCCGGACGCGCTTGGCTAGCAGAGGCAGGACGAGCCAAACTTGCTGTCGCTGGGCGTGAGCTTCTTCGGTCCACGTTGTCGGAAACAGGAAAATCCCACGTGCGATCAGCCCCCGCACTACCGTAAGAACGCTGGTGAGATTGATGAAAATCGTTGTTGCTGTCAGGGACGGACCGAGAAGGTGCTGCCGACGCGGGTCGAGCTGCCAGCTGTCGGCGTTCTTGTATCACCGCGACGCTGGCAGACGCTGGACGCACCGAAGAGCGTGCCGCCGAGGCAATTGATTGACCGTCCTTGAGAGGCCGAGACTGGCTTGCTGAAGTAGGTCGATTTACATCCCGCGCTGCCCCACCACTCATTCTGCGATCTTGGATAATTTCTTCAGTTCCACTATCAACGTCAACTTCACCATCTTCGTAGTCATCGAGCAGATCATCGTCCTCAAGAGCGCCCATTTGCTCATGTATCCCACCTCGGTTGCTATTGTTGGGGTCCACACTCTTAAATCTATCCAGTCCTCCGAATCCCACGTCTCGATCGCCGTCGCCGGCGAATCCCGCGTCTCGATCACCGTCCCGCGACGCTAAGGCCCTTGGACGTGAAGTGCCCCTGCCTGCCTGACCTGCTGCGCGCTCGTAAGAAACCCTGCGGGCTGGAGGCCCTTGATCGTGAATTGAGTCATCGAGAAAGTCGTCATCATCGATGTCAAGCCCATTCAGCTCCTCCCACGCGTACATCTTGTCCTCCTGTTTCTTCTCCTTCTCCTCTGCAACCCGATTCAATTGTGTTGCCAGAGCTTCTCTCTCGATGCCGTTCCCTAGGTGGGTGCGGACCGGCTGACGCATACTGGCAGATGGTGGACGACGAATGGCTGGCACCTTCTGGTCTCCATTTTCCAGTTCTGCGCACGCGCAATTAGCAGATGCCAGAAACTTAGAACCTATATGACCTTCCAATCCGATGAGCATATGATTAAAGCACGCATACACTAGCTTTCTGCAAACCAATGAATGCAGGCAAGTCAACATGCAAAACTTGGGCAACACAAAACAGCCCTCACCTCTTGGTGTTTTTGGCCCACGCTTGACACCCAAACTCCCCCCTAACGGTTCTAACTCACGAATGCCATTCCTTGACCCCATTGCATGGGCCACGCTTCCTAGGGCACTTGCTGGGCGCTGGCGCCCATTCATTCCACGCGATCCCACTTCGCTCGCTTTGCTCTCTTCCACAACCCCATTCCTATCTTGCGGGTGGCGCGAGCGGTCACGTATGTCGCTCCTCAGAGGCCCTTTGTCGCTCCCATCATCTTGCGGGTGGCGCGAGCGGTCGCGGATGTCGCTCCTCAGAGGCCCTTTGTCAGACCCAGACGATAAAAGTGACACGTTTCCTTTCCTGCTCTCGTCAACCCACGCCCGCGTCCTTGAAAGGGACCTGCTTCCGGAAGCACCAGGGTGCGCTGTGCTCGGTCGTAACGACGATATGTCTCCTTCCGCCCAACTGGGCAGAAACATCAAGTCATAAAACCATAGTTTAGAAGAACTAGAATATGACAAATGCGACACGCGAGGTCGACAGTACTTTATGGCAGTTTTGGGAAGCACCTGGGCGTGGCAGATTCTGACCGCTGTGCACCGGCAGACTGAGCACGACGCTTCACGGTCTGATGCTGCTGCAAAGCATCGTAAGCCCCGCCCATGCTTTCGCCCTGCCGAATGATGCCGGGCGGTGAAAAGCCCTTCTTCATGCGTGCGGCATCCAGGTGCTCTTGCGCTGCCTGGCATGATTTGATGAGAGTTCGAGTAATGTCGTTGTCGCGGCCCAGATACTGGCGGGCGATCTGCTCAGCACAGCACCACATGAGACACAAAACTCGGTCTTGCCAGCATTTTCATAGGCAGCGATCAATGAGAATCTTTGACCTGGACGCCCCTTTCATATGCCGCCAGGCTCCCTGCGTAACGCTTCAGATATTCCTCTTCCACTCCTGAGTGTACAACACAGTGGCGCACGCATCAGAAATCAGAACACTGCGGCATCACGAAGAGGGATTGACGAAGATCCTCAAATGGTAGGAAGCGCACCGATGTTGTGATAAGATATGGCAAGCACTGCCATTTTGTTGAGTGTCTCCGGGCTATTTTCCTCATAATCATCGTTGAGCTCTAATTGAGCGAGCTCCTCCTGCAGGAGAACCACTGCTGCCTGGGCATGTTCCAAGGCCTCACCGTGCCTGCCCTCATCCACAGTCAGCATGATGCATGGGACCAATTCTTGCATCAGAACAACGCTGCAGAATATCATGCGGGGTGTCAGCCACCTCTCGAGCTGGGAAAGGACGGCGCAGAGGTTCAGCCGGGTTCCAGCAGGGTTTGCGACAACACGTGACTTCATTTCGATTCGCTGCGCCTTTTCGAGGTACTTGAGCGCGGTCCGTAGCTTATTCATCCTGTTGCGAAGGACGCCATTGCGGTCGAGTGAGCGTCCGGACCCAGGCGGCAGGGAAAATAAAAGGCAAACGAGGAGCGCGGGAGCCGGATAGCAATCGCACAGGCGCTAAGAGGCGAGGTGAGGCGAGGCGAGGGCGTGCGGGACACGCACCGACGGTAGTAGCATGCAATGTTGTTATACGTAACCGCACTGATGAGATCATCGGGTCCTGTGAGCATCTCCGCCTTCTGCAAAAGCTTTTTCGCTTCCTCGTATTCTTCGCTTTGCAGGTGCTTGAGCGCGGCACCATTGAGTACGTCGCTCAAACTGTCGCAGGCCTTTCTCACCGACGAGCTGTCGGGACCGTGCAGGTCAATTCGATGCTCGAGCGCCTGCTCAAACAGTCGGATCGCCTCGAGCGTTCTGCCCTGCCTCTGACGCTGCTGCGCTTTGCAGGTCAAGTCTTCAATTTTCTGCATCCTCGCCCGCAAGGCAAGCAGCGGGCCGCAGTGCCCCGGCAGCCCGACTCAGACGCCACCTGCTGTTGCGTGGATACCAGCCGAGGGAGAGATCACCAGCGCCTGTGTGTTCTCTCCCTCCTTCCCTCCAACCGACGGATTCCCAGGCCCTCTCAGACAACCATTGGCGCAGGGAAAAGCCGCCACCCAAGGTTGCCGCCACTGGTGCTTGTGATCGCGCAGACAAAGAGCGCGCCGTCCGCGCCACCGGCCTGTCCGCACCCAGTACACCTCCTCTCTTTCCCCCCGCCCGGCGCCAGGGTCCCCGTGGGTTTGAAAATGAGAAAACACGTGTAGTAAATGCGTTGTCATCAAGGGGACCGTGACAATGACTGTCTGTGTGTGAGATAATTGTAAGTTTCACTTTGAAAAACACAGCGCAGGCCAAATTTAAACGGGAAATTTGTTCTATTCGGTAATAAACGACAAATAAACTCGCAAAATTAGCTGACCAACGGCACAGGAGCATTCCAAATCCTTGGAATGCAGCAAAAGCTTGCGGCGGCGGGTATGGAAGTCGTATGGAAGCAGCTTTGCCTCTGCCGGCCGCTGAATTGAACAGCGCAATTGTGTGTCAATTCAATCTGGCTACCCTGCGCATGCAGATGCAATTGCGCACTAGTGCTGCATAAGAGGAACGCATCCTCTCACGACGGCTCCACCGAAATGGCGACATCAAGTGTTGATGTGCGGACAAGGGAGAAGAGGATGAGACGAGGACTGCTATCCTCCGACGAAGCATCTTCCGACGAGGCATCCAACGAGCACTGCTATCCTCTGCCTTCCGGCCGTCCTAGCCGCCGCGCTCGCGGTACTGCTCCCGTTGCGGCGGCTTCAGCTGCCAGCTCCTCGTCCGCGTTCGCGGTGGCCGCTCAAGCTGCGGCTGCACGATCTGGGTGCCCCCCCCCCCCAAATCGTGCCTCTGTGGGTGCCGCTGCCTCTGCGCCCGAGTCGCCGATTGTGTCCATCCTCGAGACCGGTGTGCGGGGCGGGCATCTCGTTAAACAAGAGTCTGGGAACAAGGTGAAGTATGTGGGCTTTACCGAATGGAAGCATATGGCGGCTGCTGTGCAGGGACGCACTGCTGGATTTGAATCCATGGCGAGCAATCGACTCGTTAATCAAAATGTTGTGAACGAGCGAATCGCCATCAACGAGGACTTGCTCAAGCGATTCGGCGCCTATGCAGACTTTGGCACCGTGATCCTCATTGTTGTCAGGAGTGACCTGCGCGCAATCTATCGAATAATGGACGGGCAGCACCGTGTTCGTGCCATGCAAGAGCTCTACCAGAGACATCCAGCTACCTCTCTGCCGTTCTGCTTGCAGGTGACTGTGGTAAGTGACGAGGCGGCGGCGCACGCCGAACTCATGCACTTTCAAGTGCACCACCCTGCTGATCCGCGCGCCTTCTTTGGGAGCCAGAGGCAACGCGACACAGCAGACCAGGTCTTAGCACGTGCGCGAAGCCATTTCACCAACGAGGCACTCTGGAAGCAGCATACCTCCGGGCGCTACGTAGGGCGCGTTGATCCCGTGCGGCCCTATCTCTCTGACTACGTGCTGCTCGGGCTTTTGCAAGAGGCGGCGCTCCTGGACATGTGTCCGGATGCTGCGTGGCAAATTCTGCTGGCCGCAGATGCGCTGCTGAAGACAAGCCCATTGGTCCGCGGCAAAAACACCACCGAGGCGATGGCGGAAAAGGCTGAGAAATATGGCTGCTATCTCGGCTTCCTGCGTGAGGGCACTTGGTGGGAAGTTCGCGCCAAATTGCCTGCAGCTCTCTTCAGCGAATCTGACACGGCTACATCCCGGCATGGCAAGTCTTCGAAGAAGAATTCAACGGAATGTGTCATTTGTCTTGAACCCTACGCCCCAGGCCCGCATGCTCAAACGGCCCTTGTGCCATGCGGACATCAGACTTGTCGGAAATGCGCCAATGTCTTGAAATGCTGTCCTGTGTGTAGAAAAGCAATTGACAATCGTTTGTCGCTCTATGACTAAAGTGTTGAGAGCGCATTTGGGGAAGTCTGTGGGCACTCGAAGGGGACTTGGAGCGACGAGTAAGAGTAAGACATAGGACGAGTGACGCCTCTCGACGAGCAAGACATAGGACGAGTGATGCCTCTCGCCCCACTATCGTGTAATCCAAGACTGCCAACTACCCCGCATCATACACTTCCTCATCTCAAGTGTGTAGTCGGGCCAAGTTGCAGAAGAGGTGTAGTGATATAAATAGGATTTAATCTCTGTAGAATGTGTGTAATAATCATTCGTCGGGTCAGAAGTGCGCGATGTGTAGGGTGTAGAAGGATGGAAGGGAAGTGCATGTACATTTACAATGAGAGAGCGTAAAAAGGGTCTCAGAGTCCACTAAGAATACGGCGGCGCGCGAGGAGAGTCTCGAGATGCGCACGCTCCTTCTCGGCGCCCACCATTTTTGTAATAACCACGGTCTCGATCGCCTGCGTCGCCTCATCGGCCTGATGCAGCGCGTCCTCTCGCGTCGTGCGCACTGTTTCCCAGCGCTCCTTGCCGCGAATCACCTCTTCGATCTTTTTTATCTCCACGTCGAGAGCCTTGATGGCGCGAGCGGCGGCGGCGATGCTGTTAGACGATGTCTGGATCACCTGCGAGCACTCTTCGCCGAAGCGGAGCGTCAACATGGTTTCAAGAGCGTTCTTGCGATCGCTGCTGCCGGTAATGACAACGCCCGTGCGGCAGTCAGAAGCCAACACCGCGCTCATCATCATGGTCAACCGAGAGTTCTGATATGGCACATAGCCGCTCTTGTCGACGAGGTGCCTGATGCAGGTCTTGAGCGCGAGCAGGCCTAGATTGATATTGACGGCCTCCTTCAGACGCACGTCTGCCTCAAGAAACCCTCCCGCTTTCAAAGAGAGGGAGGCAACTCCCGACTTGAGCACCTGCTCTGAGCCGCCGAGATCGGCCATGACGAGGAAGCTCTCCACCTCTTGGGCTCCCTCGCTGGCGGCACGAACTTGCGACAGCGACAACATGAGCAGACAGTGTGCACACGACGAGCGCTGGTTCATGGCTGT
>Ga0315905_10008826_pt1 | contig 10205 bp, 20 predicted proteins | sample LakEriMetagenome_5_FD_203522 | JGI IMG/M metagenome (GOLD analysis project Ga0315905, IMG submission 203522) | Freshwater fungal communities from buoy surface, Lake Erie, Ohio, United States - Buoy 4 MA121 | ecosystem: Environmental > Aquatic > Freshwater > Lake | place: USA: Lake Erie, Ohio... | reverse complement strand
CCCACCCCCAACCCCACCCCCCACCCACCCACCCCCGTTGCTCCCCGCCCTCAGGTGCAGGTGATTCAGCCAAGCTGGAGCAGCAGCTGACGGCCATAAAGTCCGTGGACCTGATGGTGCTGGCACAGCAGGCTGCGGCAGGTGCTGGCCTGACGCAGCTGGGCGCAGGGCCATCAGGCGCTGCCGCGACTTCTGGCAGCGACCATGCGGCAGCCACCGCAGCCGTCGTTAAGCGCCTGACCGGGGCGCAATGTGTGGTCAAGCAGCTGGAGGAGTGCCGCACACAGATGCAGAAGAAGTTTGGTGAGCACCACCTTGCGTGATGCTGCGTGTGCGTTCTGGTGTCTGCCCGCAGTCTGGTGCCTGCAAGTTGCGGGCGCGACTGACGCCCGCCAGGCCCCCCGCAGGTGGCGCGAAAGCCCAGGAGCTGAGCGGGGATGAGGCAGCAGGCGAGCAGCCAGCCGCCCAGGGCACGGGCAAGGGCAGCAGCCCAGGACAGCCGCAGGCGCAGCCAGGCACGGCGGATGATGGCCGCGCGAGCAGCAGCAGCGACGGCGCCGCGGACGAATCAGATGGCGCGGCCGCTCTGGATGACGTGGCAATGCAGGCGCTTGCAAAGCTGACAGCTGCCAGGTGAGCCGGGTCATGCACAGCCCATGTACGCGCCAGTTGCGCTGGAGATGGCGCCCGCCCGGCCCGGCCCGGCCCGGCACCTGTGCAGCACCACCAGGACTGGACAATCCAGGCAGCTCCGCCCACAGCGCTTGCACGCCAGCACACACACGACCCGTCACCTACCCTGCTGCTTTGCAGGCACGGCGGCGGCAGTGATGATGAGGCCGACAGCAGCAGCTCCTCTGGCGTGCTGGACCTGGCCCTGCAGGACACGGAGGCAGCGTGGCAGCAGGTGCTGGCAGAGGTGGCGCAGCCGGGCGGCGGGGGCGACGCCGCCAGCAGTCAGGAGCAGCATCCTGTCAGCGATGATGAAGCTGGTGGCGGCTCCAGCATCAGTGGTCGGGACCACAGCAGCCCCGATGACGACAGCCATGATGATGACAGACTGCAGGCGCAGTCACCCGGCAGCAGCAACCCTGTGACGGCACCGCCATCCCGCAGCAAGACTACAGCAGCAGCCAGCGACAGCGCCGCACGCCAGCGCACCGACACCACCATCAAGCAGCCGCGCAAGCAAAGCAGCAAGCAGGGCAGCGCCGCTGTGGTGTTGAAGAGCGGCAAGCGGCTGGGGCAGCGGGCCAGGCGCGCCCTGTATGAGCGCATGTACGGCACCCACGCGCGCCACATCAAGGTGAGTGCTGACGCCTGTGGCTGCCTCTAGACTGGTCGGCTGTGATGGTCGCCGTATGTGCGTGTCTGCGTGGCTGATGGCATGATGTGGTGCCAGCCATAGGACAATGCACAGCCACCACAGCGGCTCGACCCCTCGTCAACGCATGCTGCAGGACTCGCAGCAGCAGGGTGCCAAGGACAAGCCAAGGCTGCCAGCAGCCGCTGCTGGCGTGGATGGCCGCCCGCACAGCCAGCCAGTGCATCCCTCATGGGCGGCCAAGCAGCAGCAGCAGTTACTCCTGCAGTCCGCCAAGCCAGCTGCCAAGAAGGTGGTGTTTGACGATGATGGGGGCCAGGAGGCACTGGCTCCTGTGCCTGCAGGACGCCCGGATGCCAAACGCGATCGCAGCAGCAACAGCAGCAGCAGGTCGCACGCCAGCGACCCTGCTGCAAAACGCAGGCCTGGTCAGCAGCACGACAGCAGGGCCAAGGGCAGCATCCGTGGTGGCGGCGGCGGCGGCAGCAGCGCTCCAGCGGCAGCTCACCCGTCGTGGCAGGCCAAGAAGCAGCAAGAAGCCAAGCTGAAGCAGCTCAAACCCAGCGGCACCAAGCTGGTGTTTGGCGACGATTGAGGCTGTCACCTGCTGAGCTGGGTGCGAATGTAATCAAAGAAGATGACGGCCCCATGAAACAATTGTGATCACAGGTTACAAAGCCTCTGGGCTGCCTTCGCTGCTGCTGCCGCGGCCCTCGCTCCACGAGCTGCTGCCGCTCTCGTCGCCGCTTGCTGCCTGCTGCCCTCTGCCACGCCGCCGCGCCCGCGGCAGCAGATCTTTTCTGCTCAGCTCAATCAGGCCCTTGCTGTTGCGGCCCTTGCACACCACTTCAAACACCTGTTGGACAGGTGGGGGAGGGGGAGGGGTCAACATGAGACTGTCCCAAGGACGCTGACGCCCTGTGCTGGTGAGCATGCGACTCAGGCAGCACAGTACACCGACATGCAGCGGCGTGCACGCTGGGCATAACAACTATTCTGCGCACCTGGCCTTCCCGCAGCAGCTCGTGCACATCTCGCAGCCGGGTGTGGCTCAGCTCGCTGATGTGCAGCAAGGTGGGCATGCCGTTGGGCAGCTCCACAAAGGCCCCATAGTCCACCACGCGCAGCACCTGCGCGCATTCGGCAGGTGACCCTAGGCACGAAGGTGGGCAGGCGAACGGCGCGGGCTGTGCGCACATCAAGGGCCACAGCAGCAGCTGCAGGCAAAGAATGCACGAACTCACTCTCCTGTGCATGCAGAATGAGGGTGGAACCTGGAAGCAGCAGGGCCTGCAGGGCTGCACCACCACCAGGCGAGTCCTTGAAATCAAACAGCATGCCCGCCCACCTTGACGCTGAAAACCTGACCAGCCTTGTAGCTGAGCCCCTCCACCTCCTGGGCGGCTGCCACGGCATGCGCATATGCGCGCTGGGTGGGTGCGTACACCGACACTTCACCCGTGTCAGCCACGATCAGACGCCCTGCTGTCTTCTCTTCAATGGCGGACAGATTGACGCCCTGGCACGGCAAAGGCAGAAGTGGCGCGGCATGGTCAGGGTGCGCCAGGGGCTGGCAATCAATTGGCTTTGGCCGGCCAGCATCTGCGCAGCAGCACACGCCCACCTGCAGCCCGATGAGGCGGGGCACCAGCTCCCTGTTGATCTCCACGCTGCCAAACTGGGGCCGCTGGGCCACAGGCGTATTGGCCTCCCAAGCAGACACCTGCAAGCAACAAGCCATGATGAGCTGTGCGAGGGGCCGGCCATACCCCATGTGTCGTCACAGCAGGCAGCAACACCCCGCGGGCATATTATGCCGGTTGGGTGCATGTGCGCACCGCTTGCTCTGCTTTGTCCAAGATGACATGGCGTGCTGCGGCCGCCTGGTGGAGGGCTGCTATGAGAAGCTCCAGGTCCAGGCCGGGGAGCTTGGTGTCCAGTTGCAGGGCAGTGATGCCGGCGCGCGTGCCCGCCACCTGCAGGCCACACAGCAGCAGTAGAAGTCAGTGTGCAGCCCGAGCTGCAGCCGCCGGCGTGTGGTGCTTGCCAGTGAGTGAGGCCCTTGAGCGGTGCAGCAGCATTCTTGTCTCACGACTTGCCTTGAAATCCATGTCGCCAAGGTGGTCCTCGCTGCCCTGGATGTCGGTCAGCAGCGCAGCCGCACCATAGTCACTGCTGTGCAAGGCAGAACTTGGCGCATCCTGCTGCCCGTGCTCACTGCTGCTGGAGCCGCCAGGACTGCTTGCAAGGCTGTCCATCATCGGCATGTGGCGGACGGCTGGCTGGCCCTGTGGCGGCACGGACGGCTCTGTGCTGCGTGTGCTGCCGCCATGGACTGGCACGGGGAACAGCTGAGTGGCCAGGCCGATGCTGATGCCTGCTGCCAGGCTTTTCAGAGGCACACCTGCACCACCCAAGCCAAGCACGGCGCGGCTGCTTTAGCGGCAGTGCAGATGATGGTTGTGTCAGCTGCACCGTCCAGCAGCTGGTGCACAATGCAGCTGGCAGACCCGGGGAGCAGGGGGCAGGGGGGCAACCAGGTGGCACTCACCGGCGCATTGCAGCGCCATGGCTCCGGAGCAGACTGCAGCCATGCTGCTGCTGCCGCTGCTGCCCAGTGTCTCAGTGACCACGCGGGCCTGCAGCGTTGCATGCAGCACAGTGAGGTGGGCCTCGCATGCCCCATGCGACAATAACGTGCTGCCATGCATCACAGTGTGCTGGACACTCATGCACACTGCCACGGCTTGGCGTGTCACTGCCTGCACCTTGACCAAGCCAAGCCCCATGCAGTGCTGTGCAAAGGGAGCAGTCACACAGGGCGGTCACTCTGCGGTCCAGCACAACAGCACTGCCACTGACCACAAACGGGAAATCTTCTTCTGCCGGCATCAGTGCCGCCAGCGCACGCTCTGCCAGGGCACCATGCCCCACCTCGCGCCGGCCAGGGCCGCCCATCTTGCCCACCTCATTAGTGCAGAAGGGTGGGAAGCTACAAGGAGGGGCAGGGCGCACAAAACGAGGGGGGGGGCAACCAATTAGGACAGCCGATACGATGCAGCACCGGGCACCACCACGGCAGCTGTGCTCCTGGGCAAGGCAGTCAGGCCCTGCACGCCGATCCCGGCACCCTGTCAGCCATGCAGCAGCCAGGCAGCAGCAGCAACCATGGTGGCACCTGTAGTGCAGCATCAGCTGCTTGGTGCGGCGCCCTTGGAGCCCCTGTGTCTCCAGGGCATCGCGGTCGGGGCCCACCGTGGCTGCCGCCAGCGACTGCGTGTCGCCGCGGTCGAACAAAGCGGAGCCATGCACAGAGCGTGGCAGCGGCCCCGCCTCACAGGTGATGGCGCGCAGGTCCTGCAGGCCACGCCCATCCAGGCGCCGTCCCTGCAGCCAGGCATGCGCACGCCGGCAGGCTTCAGCGCGAGGCGCCGCATGCGGTCCGTGCACATCCAGCGCACACACAAGTATGCTGCACGCAGACCATGCTGCCTCCGCCCGCACAGCAGCCACACCTTGGTGAGGACCAGGCGGCGCATCACCCTGCTTTGCAGCACGTCCAGCGCGTACACGGCTGCACGCTCGCTGTACACCCCAGGCGCAGCCACCTGCGGGAGGCAGTGCGGTGCGATGGTTGATGCCGATCTGCTGCTGCTCCAGCGAGTCGCAATGACACCACACGATGGCAGGCGGGATGTGGCGTCACCTGTGACTGGTCGTCGGGTAGCAGGCCCTGTGCGCGCAGCCCTGCCAGCACCTCCCGTGTTGCTTGTGTGATGGCAGTGGCCCGCTCCGCCTTGCCCAAGCTGCTTGCAGCGTCAGAGCCAAACACCTGCAGCGCCACAATGCCATCCGTGCATGACAGCATGTGCGCACGCCCCGCTTAGCTAAACCCTAAACCCTGGTGAGCACAGCAACAGCAGGTGTGCAGGTGTGCAGGGCCCAAATGAGTGCGGATGACATCTCAATCCATCCTGCTGCCAGACACACAGCATCCACCCCTGACCTGCATGAAGAGCTCCTCTCCCAGTCCGTCCACAGCCTGCTGCAACGCCCTTGGCGGCCCCAGCAAGGGCAGCCAGCGCTTGGGCTTGCCACATTGCTGCGCCAATGCGACTTGCGGCGCCACAGCACGAGCGACGTGCTGCTGTGCCAGGCGAATGGCGGCCGCCACCTCCTCGTCTGAAGCCCCGTGAGCGCCCGCCTCCAGCATAGTTGCTTTGTCCGCAGTTCCTGCGATGGGTTCAGGGCGAGCATGTGCGTGGGTGCGGGATCAGTGATCGCGCAGGTCTATGCAGCACACACAGAGGGGAACGAGCCAAGCCATGCTGCACGCTGGGTGCGAGCATCATTGCTGCCAGCAAATGCCACCACGCCACCGCGTACGTCAGCACTCACCTGCGTACGTCAGCAACAGCTGGGCCTCTGCTGCCTCATGCAGCGTGGGGTTGACGCAGCTGACTCCACCCATGTCGGCCACCTTGACAGCCCTGGCATGGCAGGCACGTTGACAGGAGGACGCCGCATGAGGCCTGGTGCCAGCACAGCGGTTGCTGATGCGACATTGAGAAGGCAGCTGGCCGGTGATGCAGCGCCACACAATGATGTGGCCTCCGGCCAGGTGTGCCAACCGGCAGGGCTGCTGCCATCAAGATGGGGGCGCGGGCCCCTGGCTCAGGGCCACATGTGCTGCCCTCAAGCCGTGATGGCATGCTTACCCCACTGGTCCCTGCCAAGGAATGCTGGACAGCATGAGCGCTGCTGATGAAGCGTTGATGGCCAGCACTTCCGGGTCCATGCTGCCATCAGCGGACAGCACTGTGGACACCACCTGCAGCACGCGCGCGGCCGTGCTGGGCGTTGAGGTGCCCCCGGTTCTGGCAGCCACGACCGGCCGCACTAGTGCCACGATCACTGCAGGCATCAGCTGGCCGGTGCAGCCGCACCTGCACATCATACAGGAACCCTGCGTGGAACAGCGGCCGCAGCGCCCTGTCGATCGCCCTGGCAGCCAGCAGATCTCGGTCGCTGGCGCTGGCTTCTCGCCGGTCCGCGCGGCTGGGGATGCGGCCCGCAGCGTACAGGCGCTCACGGAAGTCCACCTGCGAGCCATGCACACGGGGCACGCACGCTGACAGGGTCAGTGGCATGAAGAGCAGGCGGCTGACGAGGGCAGGGGGAGTGCACGCTGCGCTGGACTGGGCAGCTGTGCGTGGCTGTCACGGTCCCCATGGGGGCGCCCACGCACTTGAAGGGGGGTGGCGTCCACATCCGGCCGGGGGGTGGGATCAATAACTGCTGTGCTGAGCACCACCGTGCCACCACAGCGTGCTACGCAGGCACCGTTGGCAAGCTTGGCCAGCTTGCCAGTCTCGTAGACGAGCTCCTGGCCGGCCACGTGCGCCGTTGCTCGCCCCACTCCACCAGGCGCAGCCTCCCCCGCTGCACCCTTCCCTGCGTGGCTGCTGCTACTTGTGGTGAATGGGCTGGCTGCACGAGTAGGCACCTGCACGACGACGGCGCGGGTTGGCCTTCTGCCGTGCTGGCCGCGCGAGATTGCGCCGCATGCACACCAACCCAGATCACCTGCGAAAGGCCCCCGGACGCCAGCTCTCTCCCTGACCATGCTGCAGCTGCACCTGCAAGCATGGTGCGCATGTGAATGGAATGCACTGGGATGGCGCCGTGGCGCCTGGGGCACCGGGCCTTGCCTGCGCAGCGCAGCGGATCCAGCCACCACAGACGCGCCAGCATTGCGTCTAGCTATCGTTGCGCACACAGCGTCCCATGGTCGTCATGCAGCCCCCGATGTGGCGACTGCGATCTGATCGGTCACTCGAGGGGCCGTCCCAGGTGCAACGCGGTCCTCCTGGTTGCAGCTCAACTAGGAGGCATCAGATGAGGCTGCCGGCCACGGCCGCGTGTTTCAGCGGCCAGCGCGTCGGCCGACCCACGGCGCGCATGACACGTCACCGCTGCTGCTGCACGGCTGCTGGCGTCGCTGCGTTCTCCGCTTCTTCAAGCTTGGCGTACATGTTGAGCGTGCCCAGAAAGGATAGCCGGATTGTGTTGACCTCGAAGGCGGCCAGGTTGTTGAGCTTGACGGTGACGGGAGCGTTCACCTGCACAGAGTTCACCAGCCGGGTGGCATGATGCGGGGCGCAGCGCAACACAACAGCATCCGGGGTGGTGGCAGCGTGGCCCAGCACCCACCTGTACCAGGCCCTCCTCAATCTTGTGCCGCCGGATGTTGGCCAGCTGCTGCACGTACGTGCGCACCTGCAGGGGTGGCAGCCAGTGCTTGGGTGGTGCGCCACGCTGAGTGCGTCACGCTCCCGCTGGCAGCAGGTGCAGGACGCAACCCACCTGCTGGAAGTCGCTGCCAAAGCAGCTGCGCACGTCTCGCTTGAACAAAACACATGTGATCTCCATGAAGTAGTAGGGAATGTCTTGGAAGCCCGTGTTGTCGCGCTGCTCTCTGTCTATCGTGTCTGCGGGCAGGCACAGCCAGGGCTGGGCAAGCAGCAGCGCCGCCGTGCTCGGCGCGTTTAATGCGCGCGCTGGCGGCAAGTGCACCTGTGACGGTCAGGCGCAACCCTAGGGGCTGGCCAACGGGTGCACAGTGCACGGACAGCAGAGCAGCTGCACAGCAAGACCGCACGTGCCCCCACCCCACCCCGCACCGCGCACCTTTCAGTTCACGCAGGCCCAGCCACGCTGGAGGCATGATGCGCGCTTTGCCGCGCCGGTGCATGTACACAGCCATCCACAGGGGTACCTGAACAGGCGTGTGCGCCTCAAACGGACCATAGCGGCCCTGCAAGTGCAGGGCGGAGGTCTGAGATGGTCAGGTGGAGGTGCAACGCCGGCACGGGCGCCCCCGCAGCTGCAGCGTGCCATGCTGCAGCAGTTGAGGAGCACAGCTGCGACGCACCGCTGCGAATTGCATGTAGGTGTCATCTTCTTCACGCTCGTAGAAGTTGGGGTTGGGTACGATTGTGACGAGGTCTTCCTCGGCGAAGAACTCCACCTGCACGCGTGCGCCCGCGCAGATTGGTGTCCATGCACCGCCCTGCCCTTGGGCGCGTCCCGATCCCTGCGCGCGTCTCCAGCAGCTTTCTACACCCACCTCTTCAGGTAGCAGGGGAAGCTTGCCCAGTCTGGCCGCTGGCGAGGCCATGGCAGCCTTCCCTCCCTTGGGCCGCTGACCAGTCGCTGATCGTCGGACGCGCAGATCAGGGCCACCCACGGACAGCCTCCACGCACAAGAAATGTATACAAGCGGTCCGGGCGGTGATGGACGAGTCTTCCAGCCAGGCCTGGACCTTCCTCCGCAGCTGCCTGATCTGTTGGTGGTGGGGAGACTGCTGTGAGCGGCGCAATCCTCATTGACATTGAAACATGATGCGCGGCACGCAGCTGCCGCAGCTGCGGCCCGCACAAGTCGGCCGTCGCGGCGCGGCCAGCCCCAGGGGGCGGTCATTGGTGCCGACATCACGCATGCATGCCTGGAGAATACGGGCTGACATAGGTGGGCGCCTGCCGGGCACGCCGGGCTCCTGGGGCCCTGGTGCAGCGCCTCGCATGGGCGCCGGCATTTTTTTTGAATGCTCGACTGCGCTGCGCTTCGCGCCTGCAGACGAGTATGTGACCGAGATCGTGGCCGTGGAGAAGAGTGGTGATGTCATGCGAGCGTTGGAGCTGTTCACAGAGGTGGGTGGTTGGGTGCAGGCGCGCACGCCAGGCACCACACGCATGATGGCAGCGGCAGCCGCCCCACACCGCGACGGCTTTGCATGTCGACCTGTGCATGCATGATGCTGCAGGTCCGTGTCCTGAAGCTGGAGCTGCCCCCTGCCGCGTCAGAGGCTGGCATTCGCACGTTTGCGCGCGGTGGGGAGTGGGAGAGAGCGGCCAGCATGTTTGAGGCCCTCCTGCAGCAGCCAGGCCACACGCTGGCAGACCAAACGCTGGAGCACATGTTCGACGCATTTGCTGATGCAGCTGCGGCCGACCGGGCGCTGGGGCTGCTTCAGGTCAGTCCGGGCGCTGGGGCTGCTTCAGGGCAGACAGGCATTGGTCACCAGGGCTGTTCAGGGCAGCTGCAGGACCCCAGCCTGGCTATGCGCAGAGGCGGAGGCTGGCAGCCTCCTGGGCAAGCATCCCACCTTCCTTGCCACTTCTGCCCTGCCCCCAGCAGGCTGTGCAGGGGCACTCCTGCTATCCCAGCCTGAGCAATAAAGTGGTGTGCACCTGCGCCAAGGGAGGCCAGCTGGAAGCTGCGTCCAGCCTGCTGGAGAGCATGCAGGACGCGGACCTGGCGGTGGAGCGCAGCACGGTGCGCTCCTCCGCAGCTGCTCATGGCAGCAGATGATGCTGCTGGGTGCGCCCAAAGCGGAGGCGTCCACGCCCTCATGCTCCAGCAGCGCGCATGACGCCTGTTGCTGTCCTGCAGTACGGCGTCCTTGCCAGCGCCTACATGAAGGCCGGGCAGCCCGACATGGCGGAGCTGGTCCTGGAAATGAGGGACTACTTGTAGAGCGCGCGAATGACGTGTTTACAGGAACGGAAAGGGAGCGAAGAAACGTGTAAACACTCATCGCTCAGCACCACACATCATTCACTCCTGCTCTTGCTGCATTGCTGCACCCTCACCAGTGGGTGCTCTCACTCGTTGCCGCAACGATGGCACACCTGCTGAAGCGCCGCTGCTGCTGGTGCCATCTGCACGCGCAGCAGCCCCACCCGCAGGCATGCTGGCACTGTCAGCTGTTGGCATGCGCTGGCCTGCTTGCGGCGCCTGCAGGCGTGCCTGTGGGCGGCCTGGCTCTGGGGGTGCCTCCTGCTGGCCCTCCTCCTGTTGCTGCTCTGCTTGCTGCTG